>JADEYI010000026.1_pt1 | contig 295363 bp, 390 predicted proteins | sample 8542331 | NCBI WGS metagenome assembly JADEYI01 (sample SAMN16510988, study PRJNA670497) | mine drainage metagenome | isolation source: biofilm near Copperflume 1 | place: Germany: Marsberg coppermine Kilianstollen | collected 2018-02
AGTCGACAGGGACCCATCTTGGCCACTTACTAAGAGTCTGAGTAATACTAAATACGGTAGTACTTCCACCTATCAAACAAATCAGCTGCAGGTCAGGCTTTGGCTCATTTCCATGAGCTTGGTGTGTGCAGAATCTGTGGGCTTGTCCAGAGTGAAGATTGAATAGTCGCATTGCATTACACGCGCACACGACCTCACGGCAACCACTATGCGCACGGCTTGTGCAGGTACTGTCCAACACCATCTTTTTGAATCAGGCAGTCATGGCAAGCTCCACATGCACATGGCCAGGGTTCTTCGGACCTGTAAAATTTTGTCATGAAGATGCCGCTGAGGCGGTCATCTCCCTCAAGATATTTGAAATCCTTCTTGACCTGACTCAATGCGATGGCAAGCTTTATCATGTCATTGCCCCTGAGGGTACCATAGATGATGCTCAAGTCCTGCAAGCTCCCTGCAAGGACCTGAGGACTCTCAAACAGTATTGTCAGATCATCTGCGGTCACATGGAGCACTTGCAGTGCCACGAAGCTGGGAACAGATATATGCAAATGCCCTCCACACAAAAGGAGCTCCCTCAGGCATCCAAAAGAAGGCTGTGACAAGCTTGCTGGCTGTGAAGGAGAGCCAAGGCAAGTAAACAACAAGCGCAAACTGTCACATTTTGCTGAGCGCAGAAAGTCTGGAACTTCATCTCGCTCAGACAATCCATCGTTCATGAAAAATGTTCCGAGCCGATGTCTGCATGCAATGTCAGACCACCACTCCCTCATGCCGTCTGCGGCCTCACATCTTACGTGCAGACAGCATTGGCTTGGCAAGTCAATACCAGCCAGAGACACATCTTCAATCAGCACGCAGGTGAGGTCTGAGAGGCTGGCCAATGCAAGCTGCGCAGAGTCTGTATCAGAATCAACCCCGGTCAGCTCTAGCGTCCTCAAGTTCACCAAATGACTGAGAGACAGCAGTGCACTCTCTCCAAAGCTGCCGCCATACAACCTGAGGTGGCACAGGTGCCTCAGGGGAGGAACACTGATGGGGCCACTCACTGAAAGAACCGGCAGACACAGCGCATCCGTTCGAGACAAAAGCCATGTCAGGAATACGGCACCGACACAGCTGAATGACCCATTGACAACCACTCGAAGCTCCAACAGATGTGAAAGACTTGCTGCGTCATGCTGTATCTCCCAGGGCCGATCCATATCGTTGAACTCTAGGTTGATCCCTTTGGCACGGCCCCAATGCCTCTGCACCCAGTCCAGACCCTTGGGTGTTGGAGATGTGAGTTCAATCCTCGCAGGCAGCACTGACTGTATCATCTTGCTGGTGCTTGTAACTTGCACCCATTCTTTTGTCGTTAGGCATCCAGCGATATGCTGCCAGATGTCGACAGGAAGCTGGATTGCAGCGCCTCTATTGCCCGTGGCCATTGCTCCCTCCCAGAAAATGGCCTATAATAATATTGCATAGAAGAGCTCAAAGTTTTGTCACTTGACCTGGTCACAATGCTGAGCAGAGCTGGTCCGAGCTGGCTACTTCATTTATCCTCAACATTCGCCACATGGTGTTGGACGTGACAGCAGACAATACAGGTTGGAGAGCAAAAGGAAGCGTGCAAAGATGAAATGGGCCCATAGTTGCCATACCTGATTGTTGTTGTCTCGGAAAAGTGCAGATCGAACAAGTGATACCCCAATCCCTAGAGCGTGGATCGGCCAAGCCTAGCCAAATGATAAGAGATCTGCAGTTGTTGAAGCTAGTTTGGGTGTTCCGAAGCGTCTTGCAAACATGCAAATGTGATCCACTTCCTTTTCATGGTGCCTCAAACGAGCGGCGTCCCAAAATCATGATGGAGGCAGCCACAAGCCAGCAGGCGCTCATTCTCTGCCAGGAACTTTGCCACGCGCACCACCAGTTGAGTCAGCCCATTCTGCGTCTTCCCCCCACATCCCTCAATAAAAAGAATAACAGACAAATGGTGGGTTGAGGCTCCTTGGCGCTCTTGCATGCATGGAGCCTCAAAAGCCCTCATACACTGCTCCCATGCCTTTCTGCGTTGCTGCACTGACAGTGTGACTCAGGATGACTGTACAAGCAGGCAGGCAGTGTTTCCTGCTGTCATACAGGGGCGACAAGTGGCAATGCCTCTCACCTGCGGTTGGGAGGCTTGAACGCCGAACGCCCTTGCGCCCACACCAGCCGACAGCTGCATAACGGCTGGACTGCAGAATCCGCTGTGCGCTTCGATGCGCGGGAGGAAGTCAAACAAGAAGTCAAAACAAATTGAGCTGTTCAACAGTAAAGATATTGCGATCATACGCGTGACCCTGTCATTTGAGTGATAGGGTGAATGTGGGCGATCAGGAAATTGATCAAGGGCTCAACTGCTGCTGCTGGGAATGCCGTAAGGCTGACGAGCAAAGAGGAACCGGCATGCGCGCTGCGGGGCTGCTACACCGTCCTAGCCCTCTGGTCTCAGCAAGGCGAGCAGCAATGTCACCATTATAAGCAAGACTCGAGCTCCAAGCCAGTTTCGTCAGCTGTTGAAGGGGTGCCACTTCAACTGTAGTCACTGAGACATTCTGTCGATTGCAGGCAGTGCTACTCATAACTGCTAGCTCTCAGTCCAAATGAGAAGATGCATACGGTAGACTTCACACGGTATAACCAAGCATGCATGGGCCATGCTGGAATCAAGACTCAGACTGGCTCAGAATTGAACTTTTTCTGTACTTGTATGATTACTTAGATGGCAGGCTGAGCACACTCCGATCATGATCAAACTCCATGACCTCTTCATTTGGCAGATCTGCTGGAACCTAGAATCCTCATTCTTGCTGGAAATGTTTTAAGAAGGGTAGGTACTGCCCAACTGCCTCCCTCGAGTTCACCAAGCACCCATGGCATGCACCACACGCACATGGCCAATTTACTCCGAATTCGTAAAATTTGTTCAAATACAACCCCGCGTAGCCTTCTTGAATTAGCCTGGCATTTATAATATTCAACGATTTCCCAGCCCAGCTCAATGCCATGGCAACCTGAAAAACTCCACTGCCCCTTACTGTCCTGTAGATGACGCTGAAGTCCTGCAGGCTGTTTGCAAGACGATCAGGACTCTCAGATTCCATTATCAAATCATGTGCAGACACATGAAGCTTTTGCAGCAACATTGTGCTTGGAAGAAGAATTTTGACATCATCCCCATCCAAGTATAGTTCTCTAAGGCAAGGAAATAGAGCCGCTTGGAAAATCGCTGGATTTCCCTCAGTGCCGAGGCATCCCAAAATCCAGCGTAAGCTCTGACACCTTGAAGATGTGACAAAGTCCGGGATATCACCTCGGCTTGTATCTTGTTCAGTGACACTAAAAGTTACCAAGCAACCTCTGCTTGCAACGTCAGACCACCACTCCCTCAAGTCCTCTTTTGCTTCCCAAACAACCGTGTGCAAGCGGCACGATCTAGGCAAACTGATTCCCGCCAAAGCCACATTGTTAATGAGGACGTCCGCAAGGTCAGGCAGGCTCGCTAGTGACAGCTCTGCCATCTCCTCGGTGGCATCACACTGAATGAGGGACAGCGTCCGCAGATTACGCAGGTGACCAAGGGAAGCAAGGGTCCTCCTGTCAAAGCTGTGGGCATACAGCCTGAGGTGGCGCAGGTTTGTGAGCGGAGGAAGAACAAAAGTATCTTTGCTTGCCAGAGAAAGCAACCTCAGCGCAGGAGAGTGAGCTAAGAGCCACGTCAAAAATGTGGCACAGGAGCTGCTAAATTTCTCCTTGACAGCCACTCGGAGGTCCAACAAATTTGAGGGACTTGAGGCCTGATGATCCATCACCCAAGGCAGCTCCATAGGTGCTTCTATGTTCAATCCTCTGGCTTCACCCCAGCGTCTCTGCACCCACTCCAGAGACTGCGCCGTGAGTCCACTCAGAAAAATTCGCTCAGGCTGCACGGTGAACGTCATCTGGTTGATGCCGCTCAGTTTCACCCATTCCTTTGTTGGCAGAAAACTAGCAATATGCTGCCAAACATCCACAGGCAATTGAAATGGTTGGATCTGCTTTTTACTGCCCATTGCCTTTGCCCCTGCGAATTTGCAATTACTTAATCAAATGTCAAATAGTGCACAATTGTTGATTTTAAAAGGAATCACTACAAGAGCCATTCCTTTTCTGCAGAGGTGTCCACGGCAACCATCCTCATATGACACCAAGAGAGACATCAAGACATCAGAGCAGGCACACGACCTACCAGTTGATTTTCACGATTGCTCCAAAGCGTTCAGGTTCCTGTCACGCAGAATCTCAAAACAGACCAGTGGCAAGGACGCTTGTACTGATTCCACAATAAGCACTGAGGGTTATTGTAGGACATCTCACACAAACTCCAAAATTAAAGTGTGTTTGTCGCAAATGGAAGCGCGGCCAACTCTCCTCCCAAGGTTTGCACGCCGCCGTACAGCATGCCCAGCATGTCTCCCATCCCTGCCGGGCTGGCCGTGCACGGTTTGTTTTGTCTCTGCATCTGCATGGTCACAACCGATTAAACACGTGTGTGTGAAGGATGTGCAGCTGCTCACAGCTGTCAATCATAGCGCGCATGCGCATGCACAAAGGTGCCCAGGCCAGCGCCGCTACTAGCTAGCTATAGATAGTATCCACTGGCAGCGCAGCTGCGCAGTGCGCACAATATGCATATGCATATGCCATAAAGATAATGCATGCTGCACGTGGGCGCGAAAGGGTCCCGCAGACTTGCTGGGATAGATTCTGGTCCAGAACTTCTGGAGAATTGACTGCATGCATTGCGCAACCTGCCAGATGGATCCATGGAAAAATTAAGTTGCAATGATCAAGTTCTTGGTGCGCACCACCTTCCATGCATGCATATAGGCAGCATTAACGGCAGCATGCTAATGAGCATAAGCAATTGTGTTATCACAAGGATATCACAGGGGCATTCTGGAGTCAGCAATTCCTATCCCTAACTTTCATGCTTGTTCGTTGAGATCAAAGTACACCCCATTTGCAAATTTGAAGCCTGCCCTTAAGCACTTGCCCAAATATATGCAGAGAAACGGTGTTCAGGAGCTGCATTTGCCTATAATACAGAAGTAATATGGATAATATCCCATGCAGCACTGCAGTCCACAAATCACGATCTTCATATTTGCTGCAGCAGCTCAGTCGGGTTCTCATTATTGTGCCCTGGCCCTGTCATTGCATTTCAATCTGAGAGCGACCCTCCATATATATCTCACATAGGGTAACAAACCCCCGGTTAGCGCTCAGCAGAGGGTGGTGCCCTCCGGCCTGTCATGCTCAGGGCATGCGGTAAGCTTTCTCTAAAATATCCATAAAGCGGCTCACTCTGGGGTGGATGCGTTTGCCGCAGCCTCCACACACAAAATCCTGCCTTAATGGCTTGCACTCACTCAGGTCCAAACACGCCTCTGCCATCTGCTGACAAAGGGAATGGCCTTGAAGCGTCCAAGTGCATCTGGGCTTCAGTGCAAAAGTCAGAGAGTCTCAAAGCAACTGTTTCTTGGCCCATATGGTGAAATGCGCAGATTGCTTTGATGTGCAGTCTCTAGCAGCCTTCATGAGACCATATTGCGAGTGTCCTGTCACATTTGAGGCTCAAATTTGGGCCCAGCTGCTCTGGTAAGACTTGATTTCAGGCATGCTGTGCCGGCTCAGTTGGGGTCGATTTTGTATGTGCCTGCTGAGCTCGCCTTCTTTCGCAGCAATGACTTGCACTGACGCCATCTATTTTGCGCCTGCCCTCCACTCCGATGACGAGTCCAATGGTCCAAAAGCAGTCTTGTACAGCTTGCTTGGCCGGCTCAGTTGGGGTCGGTGTTTTCTGCGCCGGCGGCGCGGCCGTGGTCTTGAAGGTTGGTCTGCACGAACTCGAGAGCGTCTTCGCGCGACACGACGTCGACGCGGCTGATGCGGTTGGCGTGCGACACTCCGTATATCTTGTCCGCCTCCCCGATGATCTGCACACGCGCACACGCCACGTCAGAACATTTGACGCGCAAAGAATGAAGCCTAGAGTGGACGCCCTGATCATCTGCACAGTAAGCACACAGGCCATGGCAAGAAGGAATGTTATTAGGATGTAAATCAGAGAAGATTGGAGGAAATCGATCTGCATAGCAAGCACACCCATCAGCCCCAGCTCGCTGACTGGTCCACTGACTAATGTGCTGAGGCATGTCTGTATAAAGGGACCTTCCAGACAACTTCGAGTGCCATAGTTATGCCGCAGCAAGGAGTAACTGTGCCAGTACAATCGCAGGGTTCCATGCTCACTGCATCGCCGCGTAGGGGCTGGAAATATAAAAACAATCCTACATTCTTACGACAGGGCCAGTGCTTGCCTGCCCCGGACGCCTGGGGATGCAAGGTGGTCACAGTGATCTCTTACAAGATAGCGCTACTGTGCGCAGCTGCATCAAATGTGCAGCGCATGCAAGCTAATTTTCATCAATCAATATTGCAGATATCTGAAAAGCAAGATCAGGGGCAAGCAGGACGCGCCTGGGGGTGGAATGTGGTGACGATGAATTGGGCAGGGTTGGCGCTGTCGTGGGCCTGGCGGCCAAGCATGCGCGCGACCGTGGTGCGGTACTGCGGATCGAGGGCCGCGTCGATTTCATCGAAGAGGTAGAACGGTGCGGGGTCGCAGCGCTGGATGGCGAAAATGAGCGCCAGAGCCACGAGTGTCTTCTGGCCGCCGCTCAACTGCTTCATCACCAGGTTCTCGCCCGACCCGAACGACACCTGCGCAGCAATGAACTTGACTGAAATCACTTAGTCAATGTCGTGCTTGATCCAGGGGACTCTCCTTGCATGGAGATATGTTTCTGGGTGAGAGGGGCGCGTTGTTCAGTGCGGATCAGGATGCTGCTTTGCAGCTGCTCACCAAAGAGCACTCATTTGCAAGAGTAGGTGTACATGCTGCTTTCAGCTTGGCAAGCAGACAAGAGCGCTGGAATGCCACCTCAGGTCCTCTGCCTCTCTCTGCCATTATTTCTTCACCAAGCCGTGCAAAAAGAAGTGTGCACAGGAGGTTTGAAGCCATCAACAGCATCAGCGCAGTGCTTATACTCTTTCGTGAGTAAACAGCAGATTAAGACACTGAGCATAATAGAGACGTTTGAGTCTCCTGCAGCAGAGACAGAGCGCAACAGTCTGCACAGGTTCAACACTGCTGCAGAAGAATCGCACAATCCGTGAGTCACCACAGAGAAAAGCAACGAGGCAGTCTGCACGAGTTTCTGGAGCACAGCAGCCACCCACCTTGACCTTGACGCCGCTGTACTTCTCCGACACGTTGTGGCCGCCCTTGGCGCCGTCCTCGTCATCCTCAGCAGCTTCTGCGGCAGCTTCCACCCGCAGCCGCTTCTGCATCACCAGCTCGCCGCGGCCCCCCGGCACCAGCTCCGCAAATATCTCCCGGAAATTCTTCGCCACGCCCTGTGATTCAGCATGCCAGACGCATCAATAGGTGCAAACTCTAAATCAGAGGCTCATTCAGCACGCAACATTCGCATGTTTGAATAACCAGTATCTTGGCACCCAGCTGTGACACTGTCGTTCAACAAGAGCCGTTGGATGTGATGCAAAAGACAATTTTGGGCAGAACACCAGGAAACTTGATATAAGGCATTTATCGAAGGGGACTTCAGCACTGGTCTTGGGATATGAACAGCCACCCCTTTGGTCCCCCAACTAGTGACCTCCAGAATTTCTACCTCGATACTCGGGATTCCCGTTTTTCATCCCCACTGATCTGCCGTCGCTCTTTATGTGTTCTGATGCACTACCCATGTGCGTGTGAAGAAACCCACCTTGAAGGTGCGCTCGATGGCCTCATCCTTGCGCAGGTCGAGGGTGTCAATGAGCTGCTTGATCTTGGTCTCCCCGCGCGCATTCTCCTCCTGCCGCCGCGCCAGCTCAGCGCGCTGGTCCGTGAACGCCGCGTACTGGTCCAGCGCCTTACGGTTCACGTGCCTGCGCGCGTGAACAGAAATTCCCTTACGGTCACCCACCCTTTTGTTATCCACTTTTAATCCTTCATATACCATAAATCCGAAGTCCACCAGCGCCTTGTGGTTCATGTGCCTGCTAATGGGCCGCTTCCATTGGGGTTCAGCCCACATTAATGGTGTAAGTTACTGACCCAGGACCCTAAGTCCATCAGCATCGGTTCGAGTGCAAAAAGCTGACTCTTGACGTACAGAAGATTGTAAAAGTAGAAGGCAACACTACATTGCTGCATTTCGGGATTTTCTACTGCAGAACAATGCTGCACATGCGCACAAGCCACCTATAGATGCTACTGTTTGCTACCAGGATGGCCTCCACTTGTGCAGTCCTATTCAATCCTTTCACAGGAAGAACGGGGTCCCAAAGACATATGATGTCAGCACAAACCAAAAGCGCCATGCAGTGCTGTATGGCGCTTCTGCCAGAAGCGTGGGTTCATTCTCTGGCGGTATTAAGACAGGCGGTCTTTGAGGGAGGTGGTAAGGGGCAAAACAGGCAAAAGAGAGAGGGAGCGCACCCGTATTTCTTGAGCTGGTTCTGGGCCTTCTGCAGGAGGCGCAGGAGGTCTTTGAGGGTAGTGTCGCGGAACTTGTCAAAGGCGTCGGCCGGGAGGCTGCCCAGTTCGCGGATCTTGCGCTCCAGGTCCCCCCGTTTCTGCCCCAGCGCCGCGCGCTTGCTCAGCAGGCTCTCCACCTTGCGCGACTCGTCCTGTTCAGGCAGCACAAATGACTATCGCTCAGTCATCACTCGGTTATCTTTCGTCTCTCCACCTTGCCCGACTCGTCCATTGCAATGACCCCTATGACAAGGCTCAGTATTAACATAAAACCCAGTAACCAGTGACTCGTCTCGTTTGCTCAGCAGGCTCCCCAACAATACAGAAATCAGGCAACCCACCACAAATGTTGGCCCGTTATTAGCTTTCAAATCCAACCACGTGCATTTTCAAGAAAGGAGCCACAACCCAATTCACGTGAGTTTTGTTTATCTTGCAAGAAGGCCCACTGGAGAATCCATTTCACTTCGTATCTGTACAGGGTGACTCCTCGCGCTAGATCCAAGATTGGCAGTAGCAGGAAGACCAGAGATTGGCATGCGGGAAGAAGCTTGCCTGTGCTTCCTGGGCGTCCTTCTCCACGACTTCCTTCAGCCGCTCCTGCTCGGCGCGCAGCTTCTGCAGCTCCTTCTCGTCGGTTTCCAGGGCAGCTGCCGCTTCCCGCTCCTTCTCCGCAGCTTCCTCCAGCTGCTGCTGAGCTTCCACCGCCTGCTCTTGCAGCTTCTCCAGTGCTTTCCTGTTCACAATGCATATTTCATGAATTAGCAACATTGACTTAGCGTGCCCCAACCTTCATCCTTCACTCACTTCTATCCCTCCATTTTTTATCTGCCCTATGCCTCCTGGTTTGTTCAATTGTGGCAGAAGATTACCGGAGTAGCTGTCATGCAGGCATACCAAGCCCAACCTTGCAATATGCCACATTGCTGTAAGCGAGTGCAATGCCAACGATGCACATTTATTTGGCCACTGATACTGGACGGTAACCTACTTTAGCTCAGATAAAAAAAGAGTAAAGACGTGCATGGCTGTTTTCCGAGGAACCAATCTGTGACCTTTTGTCAGTGGGAGCACCTGTCAGCCTCCACGTCAGCGCTGCTGAGGGTCTGGTCAAGCTCCTGCTGCTGACGCAGGAGGTTGTCGTTGAGCAGTGTCTCCAGCTCCGTGGCCTTCTCCACCACCTCCAGTAGACTCTCGGACATCTCCGCCTTCTTCTCCTGCCAAAACAGATACACAAGCTGTGATGACGATCGCATATGGACATGATAGCTACTGTAACAAGAGAGTGCTCAGGATGTCTGAGCACAAGAGTAAGGCGCAAGGCAAGGTGCTCTGCTGACGGCCATGCCGTTTGCCAGTTGGTATATTATGGTTGCCGAAGGCATGCATTTGATCAGAAGAAGCATACCCCACTGGGTAACACTACTCAATGCTCCAGCACTTTGTCTGCACGCGCCTTGATCCCTCCCCTTGATCTCACCAGAGAACAAGTGCACTTGTGCCAAGCAGAACATGGATCGTTATGTGGGAAGTGGCAGCACCTGCAGCTGCGTCAGCTGGGGTGCCAGCGTGGCGAGCTCAGTTCGCTCAGCAGCCGACAGCTGCGCGAGCATCTCAGTGCCCAGCTCGGCCTTGAGCTCTGCAATGCGCGAGCGGAGGCCCTCCACGCTCGCGGCGATGTCCGACAGGCGCTTCTCCTTCTGCTCCAGCGTCTTGCGCGCCTCTGCCTCGCGCTTCTTCAGCGCAGTCAAGTCGTTGCGCGCCTGGCGCAGCGTCTCCCTATGGCGCGGAAAAGTGCAGCAGTTTGGGTTTGAATTCAGATTCAAAAGCAAATTTGAAGTGCAGAGCCTGCATTGTACGCTCGGCTGAACCTCGGATCACAGGTTTCACCCCCTGCTTTGAGACATTCAGGAATCATTGTTGGGGACCCTAAAATTTATCAGAGGCTTCCTGGGAGCAATTTGCCGCACATTTAACAAAATCGCACATGCTCACCAAAGAGAGATAGGCAGAAATTTTTTTACTCATAATATGCAGAAGGTGTCATTTGTGGGTACAACCCGGTTCGTGGGTTCAACTGACATCCAATAGTTCATAGCAAATAAGAGACCTGAAACGCAAGGGAAAATGCTTGAGAAATACAAATGGCAGGCAGGTGGCGCACTTGATGTGAGATGTGTTTGCGGCTGTCTTCTGGATCTCGCCCAGGATCTGGGAGACTGCCTGGTCCACGTCGCTGATGCGCTCGCGCAGCTGCTCCTTCTCAGCTGCCGCCTTCTCCAGCCCCGTGCCCAGCTCTATCAGCAGCTTCATCAGCTCCATGCGTGACCTGGGCACACCACAGCAGACTTCAAAAGTGTTTATATTTCACCAATGTTGACAAAGTGTTTAAATTTGAAATTCAAACAAAGGTGGAACGTCTGCTCTCATTACATCTATGTATCCTTCATAGGAGAACATTCATGCTGTTCTCCACGACTCCTACAAATAGCTTTTTGGTACACCCGGGCTCCCAACATCTTCAACAGTTTGGAACATGTTAGATACACCTGTGGTGCATGCATTGTCGCATCGCTGGCCACTGGCTCAAGTCCAGGAAGCGCATCAAAATATACTTGTTTTGTGGCCTCGATTCGGCAGACAGATCTTGCAGGCGAATTTGGCAAAGGACGGCGCAGCAAAGCCAGGCGCAGAACGGTGCGCAGTGCTGAGGCTGAAGTATACAATGGGACAATGTCACGGCGATGCCTTCTTGTAATTAGAGGGCAGGGCACCTGGAGAGGTCGAGGTAGCCCCCGGTCATGGTGCCTTTCTTGGAGACCTGGTCGCCCTTGATGGTGACGCAGTTGAGGTGACTGGACTCCCTCGCCACGCGCGTCGCCGTCTCCAGGTCCCGGCACACCATTACCTTGCCAAACACCTGCAAACGCGGCATTCAGCTTGAAAATCCAATTATGCGGCATAGATGTTATATTCTCTGCAGAAACGTGATTCATCAGCATGCATGTGAGTCGGTGTTGATAAAGTATTGGAACATCTGCCTGCCTCTGCACAAGCTCACCCACGGCCCCCGCATGCACCCCTGACTCTTCTTCACTTAGTGCACTTCTGTCAGGGTGCCGACAGGGACCTCCACGAAAAATTGTAGCAAGTTGCAAGGAGGGAAGCGTGCATGTGAATCAATCTTGGTAAACAATTCTGACTGCCTCTGCCACAAACTCTCACGGCCCCAACATGCACCGCACCACCTTCTTTCATCACCAGGTTCACTTTGAGGCGCCCACAGATGAGTGCAGTAGAGCATGAACCTGGACAATGTTCATAACATTGGAACCACTCGGGATAGAAGGAAGTGCAGGGCAGGGCACGCGCCTGGTGCACGGCGTCCTTGTAGCGCGCCTCGAACTTGAGCTTCTTCACGAGCGGTAGGGCGTCGTCGCCCACGTTGGGGTAGTTCACGTTCTGCGCGCGTACTTGGTTCAGGGGAATGAAAGTCACGCGGCCGGCCTGCTCCTTCTTGAGCATCGCGCTGAGCCTCGCGGCGATGTCATCGGTGTCCACCAGGATGTGGAAGAGCTGGTTGCCCGCTGACACCTGCGCGCATGTGCCGGCATGTGATCAGTCTGGCATCCTCTCACCACCATCCCCTGAACTCGACCCTGGACTAAAATTTAGAGACTTCTGCAGAGACTGCCGGTAGGCGCCTGGTGGTCAGTCAGCGACACAGTCAGCCGCCAAGCCATGCATGCTGCGACTGCTTCTCAAAACATGACAGTCTCTCAAAATGTCGAAGTATTGTGCTTTGTGGGCTCTTGGGATAAGTGATCGCTGCAACAGATGAAGGGGAAACAGAACCTGCCCTTCCTACCTTGCAGCTAACCGTGCGATGCCCCCTATAGCGGTTGCACTTTATTTACTGCCCTGAACCAACTTTTTACCATGCGGCAAAGCAAGGATGCTTCGACAGCACAAGTAGCTTGGCATGGAATACTGCAGCCTGGCATAATGGCACAGTGCGGGCTGAGAGAAGAAGCGAGAAAGACAGGGGCGTGCCTCCACGGCGGTGTGAAGCTGGGGGATGACGTCGATGAGCTCGATGAGGGTGCCGTGGACGCCGCGCATGTTGGCCTGGCGCACAAAGCGCTTGACGCTGTTCACGCCCCTGCTCACATCGCGCGGCATCGACATGTCCACCTGCCACATGGCCACACAGCGCAAGTCACTCACAAGCGAAACGTGCAATCCTCAAAATGGTCTCGAATGGATGCCAGGCAGCCTCTTGGAAACCCTCATAACGATGACATGCAACCAGGAAGCAAGCGTAAAGCAAAAGCAGTCAGAACGATTGTCAGCTTTCCCGTCTGTCTGGTATTGCTTCCAACCTGTAGATCATTGCTTGACAAATGGCCTGGTCATGCATAACGTCTGCCTCTTACTGGATTGCAACGTGGTGATTTGCCTTCTTAAGGATGTTGCAGCAGCCGCGGACCAGACTGTCAGATACCCAACCCAGTACTTATGCAGCCCATATTCAGCCCCAGGACAACCTTGCAATATCCTTCAAAGAAGCAGCAATAAGGGCTCTCACCAAGCACACAGCAACTCGCCTCAGGACCACTCTTGCAGACGATACAAAACAGCGCGCACCTTCTTGTCCGCCTTCTGCTTGTCGGCCTTCATTTTGGCGGTGGCGGATTCGGCCTCGTTCTCAGCGCGCCACAGCTCCTTGCGCTGGTCGTTGAGGCCGTTGCGTTTGGCTTCCAGCCCCGATTGCTCAGCCTCGGCAGCCGCCGCCGCGTCCTGCTGCGCGCGGATCTCCGCCTCCTTGTCACCAATCTCCTGAGCGCATGGAAAGCGGCATTCAAGACATGCCGAGCCACGGTGATGCAGTTGGAGTGATGCATCAAGCACATCTCACGAGAGTGCGCTGTGTTATTGTGGCATGAGAGCATGTCACGACATCGTACGGCATCATCTTGATTGCATATTCTACAGAAGGATTTTGAGTCCATAGCTTTGCTGAGGGGGACCAGCAGCTGCTCAGGAACAACAGTGGAGTGCAACTGTTTGAGGGACCCTAGCTTATCCTTGCAAGAGTCACAATACACTGAAGCATACCTTGAGCAGCAGATTCCATGCACAGACCCAATGCACGACATCTTGTTGCGTGATCAGTGCCCGAATTCAGGTTTGGCGAGTAATTTCAAAAGGCACTGTCCAGTAGGCAGGCTTGAGTCACCTGAGACAGGTCCATGAGCTGGGAGGACAGCTGCTGAGTCTGGGCCTCCAGCTCGTCGTGGCTGGAGCCCTTGACCGCAGCAGCGGTCTCCAGCTGCGTCACCTCCTTGTTGATCCACTCGTCGCGCTCCTGCCTGGAATTGAACTGTGACGATCTGCCCTGCTTCTGATACAGCGCCTGCACACAGCGACCCACAATAATCTGAGAGGTAATGTTTAAAACTTGAACCTGCTTCGAGTGCACCATTCCATAAGTGTGATCTTGACGTGTCTTCAAGTGCCACCATATCCGGTAAGACCGGATGAGATTGTGCTGCCAAAGTATTTGCCTATGCAGACACCTCAGATGCAAGGGATGGGAGATCGGCGTTTAAGAAAATGCAGGAAGTGCGGTCCAAACCCTCAATCTGAAAAGAATCGGAAAAGATAGACTACCTGCAGGCGCCGCTCTGTGTCAGCAATGTCCTTGACGAGGGCTTCGTGTGCAGCCTCCTGGGCAGCCCGGTCCTGCTGCACAGCTTCCAGCTCCGCCTGCTTCTCCGCAATTTCGTCCTGGAGCTTCTTCGCCTTGGACGAGCACTTTTTCTGCACACAAATGCATAAATCTCAGCCCTGCAAGCGACAGTGGTTTAGATTGGACAATTGTCCCAACATGTCATGCCCCACGGTCAGAACCGCCCATATTCTGCTTCACTACCTTGACATATGTAATCAGGAACACTTTCCTTTGGCATGCGCGTCGAAAAAGCCAGCATGCATGCAGACATTTGTCAAGAACCAATGGTCACGATACAGCTCTGTCCTATCATCACTGCACAGCAATATTGCATTATTTGCGGGTAGGTGCACTGACCTGCGTCTGTTCATGCTTACGGATCTGCTCCTCCAGATCAGCCACATCCACCTCCAGCTTGGCCCTCTTGGTGTTCCTTGCCGCCCTCTCGCTAGCCGCTTCCTTCCTCTTCTTTTCCAGGTCCGTCAAATTGCTCTGCGCAAATGCACATCCTCCGCCCTTACATCCGTGCTGACCTTGAAAGGACCTCAGCAAACACATGAATGGCTCGGGAGGCACAACATGTTGGCATCTACATGTCTTAGTGCAACCTCGTCCAATATAGGTGCGACTGCTCCATGTTGATGTGCCATTCTATTGCTTCCAAGTGCGGGGAAATGAGACTGCACCTGCAAGGCTTTCATCTCCTTGTCGATGCGCTTGAGCTGCGTGCGTGCTTGCGCCATGTCCTCATGGACCTTCCCTGTGCGCTCGCTTTCATTCTTCCGCTGCTCCTCCACCTGAACCAGAAAATGGACAGTTATGACAGTGCAACAATTTAACGAAGCAATCACTACGCATGCATGGCTGAGTCATCCACTATCACTTCTGCAAAAGTCTGAGTCCTCCTCTTGGAGAATGGACAGGAAGACGGCATGCATGCCTCAGACTTTGCGTCCAACAAAATGTCTTAACTAAGCGCAATGTCAAGACAACATGCTGATCAACAATATGCATGGCATACTGTTGATGCCATGGCATTTCAAGACAGCAAGATCCAGACACAGCAGGCATGCAGTGTGAGAGAAGAATGGCTCAGATCAAAAGGAGGGGACTACCTGTTCCAGTTTGGCGCGCGTGTCGGCGAGCTCCTTGTCGTAGATGGCGAACTCGAGGCTGCGGCGCTGCTTGTCGATCTGCTGGAACTTGGCCAGCTCCTTGCGCTCCTCCTCCAGCTCTGCCAGCCGCTCCTCCAGCTGCTGCACCTGCGCAAGACAAGACACAAGAGCTTCATCAAACACACCAACATCAGCTGTGCAACAAAACACAACAATCCCCATCGGCCGACAGTCCTAAATTTCAACATGAACACCCCACTAGCTGGTGCGAAATCTTGCAGCTCCATTAATGCAGGAAGCAGCACAAATATATGTTCACGTGACATGGACCGAAAATCTGGCTGTTACCAAGAAAGCCTGCCAATAGATTCAAATGGTGGCGCCATTTTTTGGCGCCATTTTTTGGCGTGGAATTACAGTTGTATAGAACCCTCGCATCCTGACATATGGGGCCATGATACACACTCCTGTACAATGCAAAGGCCGCTGAGTGCCATGTTAAGGCAAAATGAAAACAGGCAGACGGGAAGAAAGATGCTGACCACTTCCAGGATGCGCTGGCGGCGGTTGTCGGTCTCATGCAGGATTTTGATGGACTCTTTTCGCCTCTCCTCGTACACTTTGGTGCCCCCAATCTCCTTCAACAGCTCCAGCCGCTCGTGGTCCTTCATCGTCGACATCGCCATAATCTGCCCCGCATGAGTAACAGTAACTCAGCCTCTTAGTCACCAGCCAGGCACTAATTGTCGACGCAACAGGCATGTTGCTGACTCGTGAACCACTTATTAGCAAGGATTGCATTTGGACATCAGGGGGCAGCACAAGCAAAGGCATGCATGCAAAGTTTTTGGGAATGTATGAAAGATCCAGGAGTGGGAAGCTGCTGCCCCACCTTTCCTTGCTGCACGACATAGTAGGGGTTGGCTCGTGAGAAGCCAGCGCTCTCCAGCAGGTTCATGACCTCTGTCTTCCTGCAGGACCATGCATCACGATTTGAGCTATGCTTTATCCTGGTGTGAGCTAAAATGACACAAGAATTGGCCCCTCATTCATCCCTCAAGCATTTATGCTTCCATGCACCCTTGAGACTTGTGCACATCATGCCGATGCAGCCATCAAAGGAATTCTGCTTACGTGACATGCTTCTTGTCCAGAAGGTACTCATCCTTCTTCAGGCCGATGCTACGGCGCAGTCTCACCTCATCCCTGTCAACCTGAAGATGCACAAAAGAAGTGACCAGAGTTTAGCTCACACTGTGATGCTCTCAGCATAAGCACATCAGCGGAAACCAGCGGCAATAATGTGGCATCATCTGCTCCTTACCGGGATGCGGTTGTCTGAGTTGTCAAAAACGATCTCCACGTAGGCAGACAGCACTGCATGCCCTGCGCCTTCCTGTTGCGGCCAGCAGCAGCAGAATCAACTTCACGGGCGCAAGGGTTCTACAACACCACAAATCATGGACAAACTTGGGTCATATTTCAAGAGGGATGTGTGCCGCACATGAAGAAGCCGCTGTCGCTCTTCAGCGCGCAAAGTTGTGAAGATGTCACTCAGGACAAAGCGAATAGCTGCATAGAAAGTAATGGGTCAGACACTGCCTGGCCAAGCATCAGCACATCGAAAGAATCCAAGAAACAATGGATTGGGGTGTCTCACCGTGGAAGAAGTTTGTCTTTCCCGAGCCATTAGCTCCCACTGTAGGAGCAGTAACAACAGACTATTAAAAATACAAGAATGTAATGGCTGAGCAGAAGCATAAGAAGTTTGCAGAGGACGTCACGGCTCAAGGAGGAAGGTCAGCGCCAAGTACCTACGACATTGATGTGCTGATCGAAAGGCTCTGATATTGTCTGGTCTTTGTAACTCTTGAAGCCTTCAATGACAACCTGTGCAACACACACTCGACGATCATGTCTTGATGGACAGCGATGAATGTTCTCCCAAGTGCTTGCGAAAAGTAGGCGCTGCACCAGTTCGTCTTCGTGTGCCCATGCGGTATGATCACCTGTTTTATATACATACTGTCTCAGTGAAACGCCTGACTGGGCTCTTCGCCTCAGGCCATCTTGTACTTTGCAGGTGCTGAGAAGGATTTGCTCACTTGCAGATATGCGCAAATGCATGCACCACGACAAGGACCTATTTCTTCGTGATACTTTCAGCACGATTGACCAAGCATCCAAGATTGTTGTGAGCTAAATGCCATCAACTGCCATGTCACAGCACAGCACGAACAGGAACGCCGTTGCCCGTCTTGGTCTCGGCGATGTCCAATGTTTAAACGCAGCCCTCGGTCACCGAGGCTCGCCGAGGCGCAGCCTGGCTCGGTGCATTGTATTGTTTTGGACACCTGTAATAGCACAAACGAAAGAGCTTTTGAAGGGGCTTTGCGTTTTCGATGATCAGATCGCGTTGGTTTTCAGACACATTGAGTTGCTCTGATGGCGGGTGAAGGCCAGCTCTGTTCACTATGTGAGACCCAGGTGGTAACCTTTCAGCCTGCCTAATAGTAAATAGGCTGTCTGCTGTGAATTCAAAATTTGAGGAGTTCTGTTGTGTGATTGCTGGCCATGTTCCAGTCAGATCCCTGTCATGCTAGTGCGGCATCCCCACAAGAATGGGCACACTCCTCTGAGCGGCCTTTGCCTCATCCATTGTGTGCTGTCTGGCCTCTTTTCTCAGTCAGACGTGGCATTTGATCAGATCCAGCCCACATTCGGGCATCTTCTGGCATGCAGCATTGTGCTGCCAGCGTCGACCGAGCAACCTTCTCTTCTGGTGGATGAGCATCCAAGTAAATAGTTTCTAGATGGCCTGAACATTGCTCAGTTCTGGGCGGGTTTCATTCCATTCAGTTGCGCTGTGAGTTATCCGACGCTGGGCACTAGGATTATCTAAGTGCAGGAAATAAATGTAACCTATCATATTCCCTCAAAATGAAGATTGCGGAGTGCTTGCTGCAAGAACACACTTTTCACTTTCCAGAGGCTTCAGGATCCTTAATGTGGAATGGCTTGCATTGGTCACTGCAGAGATACCATGTTTATATAGACATATATGGGCAGGAAGTTGACATGGACGAAGATGACGACCTGGAAGATGAGACAGAGGAGGAGCGAGGTGGGGCCCCGATGCCTTCATGTAGATTTCAGCAGTGCTGAACCTTGTATAGGCGCTGATTATTCCTGTTCATTGGTACAGAGCCCCAGCTGTGGAGGGGACCAAAAAAGCGGTTTTGTTGTCTTCTGAAAATTCTGGCACCACCACTTTGCATTGCTTCTCTGCTGCAGCAACTTTGGTGTCGTTTTTGGGCAATCTAAAAACATTCCCCGGTGCTGCCGAGCGCACAGAATCAGACTTCTTCTAGCAGTATGCTGCAGGCTTGTTATGTGTCTGACTTGATTGCGGGTGTTGTTGCGGGTGATCTTTACTGGTGTGTGATCTGCACAATATTAGGTACTCGCCAAGATCTGCAATTCCAACAAGCTGTCATATATGACTATATAGTGAATGGCAAACACTTGCCCACCCAATTGAGCGGTGACAACCAGACCTCAGTCTCACTGTGTCCCTCAGAGAATGACTTGTCAGCAACCACAGGCCAAACAGTTGACCCCTCTGCCTTGCACTTTGGTCTGTGCCATCAGCATGCATGTCACATGACTGCATTCCCCACATGTTCCCCAAGCTGATGTGCACCTACCCTCTCGGCAACTTGCCAGGCACAAAGGTCAGCTAGAAGGAGTGTATCAGACTGATGCAGGTCACGGCTGTGTGCAGCCAAGCGGCAGGCATCACTGCGCGCTGAGGTCTGGAGTGTGCACATTGCGCAGCAGACGGAAGGCCGGCCCGTACTGCAGCCCAGAGGCATGCAATTGCTGGTACAACTGCACGGTGTCCCTGCAGGGAAGCCCACCGCAAAAGCTTTGAAGTCGGAGGTGTACAGATTGTTCCGCATCCATTATTTTGTGACTGGTAGAAAGAACATCAAGCTTTATCCATGCTCAACGCTGGTGATGATCGGAGAGGCTCGATAGCACAATGTTTGTCTTTGTTGGTGCTGTTCGACGTAGAGTGCCTTGAGAACCAATGGTCCTGAATTCTGACCTGGGAACCGTAGCTGACGCTCTCTGAGCATCAATTATCCTCTCTGACAAGGATTTGCTGGCACGCTCCATCCGCTTCTTTTCTGCCTGCCAGCATTCATTGGACACCGTTTCACCAAACACGAAGTATGCTTGCTGCGACAGCGCAATTACTCTTCACAGCTAGTTGAAGGAATTTAAGTGAATTATAGGCAGAGTTCATCTCGTTGAAATGCGATTTGAAGGTCATGTCTCAAGCCTGGAATATAAGATGCCATGGCGCATCTCACCTGGTAAACGCCCTTGATCAGCTCCTGAAAGGCATGCATGTCGTCCCCCATCACAATTCGCAATGTTTCAGGCTCCTCTTTCAAGGCCTCCATCTTTTCCGGATCAGATTTCAGCGCCTGCTGGAAAGTAGCCGGATCCTTGGCTGTACCATCGTCGTTCAGTGCGTAAGGACCGTCGGCCATGTTTGCACCTTTGAAACTGTCAGTAATTTACAACAGTAGAACACTCGTCCACTTGAGCACACGCTTTTGGGGAGAGTGGTATTGGTGGAGCAGGCGTTACAAGGCGTTAGGGTCAGTAATCCTGTTCCACAACTCAGCAGGGATTTTGCTGCCGGTGTTGATCTCAGCAGCATCACCTAATCCGGGAGGATGAAAGTGCTGTCAGTGTGGGCATGTTTGCAAACATTTCACGCTGAGGAAAATGTTAGTCAACCTGGTAAAGTCTTTGGCACACCCTATAGCTGAGAGTGAGCAAGACTTGCAGCAGGCTCTCAGAATATTGATGACACATTTGGCCAATGGGGAGTGGAGACCAGCGTTTGTAAGACACAGGTCATGAGGTTGTCTAGCACTGCTAGTACACTCCCTAGTGGAATTCATTATTATTGATCCAATGATTTTCCATCTTAGAGGCCATGCTCTTGAGGACGTCGATAAATTCAAAATTTGTGAGGTGAACCAGAAGATCTTGTCCAATCTGCGGACATTTTCCTTGTGCTTGATACTGGAGAGGAGCTGCCAGTGCATTCTGCACTGCTTTGTGCACAGTCCTTGGGGTTCCGTGACATCCTTTTCAGCACACCACTCAGAGGACAACATGCCCTGTATCAGCCTGACAAACTGTACTCGAGAGGCCGCATGTGCCTGGCTCTTGTACATTTATATCCCAGAGAAGGAGTGCTCATATCTGGATGTCAAGAGTGTAGTGCATCTGGCGCACAAGTTTAGCATGCAAGCCATGCTGGACTCTTTTGAAGATTTCTTGCCAAAGGAGTTTGCCTCTGGGTAAGAGTGCCCTTCAATCTGATTTATTGGGATGTGTTTGAAGTCTATTAATGTTTACTTTGCCCCATTTGCCGAGAGCAGTGACTAGCAACCGTCATTGTGCATAGCAGTAGTCATGCCATAATTAATTTATGTGCCTGCAGGATCACATGATGTTGCTGCGCTGCAGAACTTCGGAACACAGTTCTGTAAACGACTGACTAGTATGTTCACTTGCAAGGACTTCTGCACACGCCTACCGGGCTGGGCAGACAATCAGAATTTGCTCCCTGGAAGGTGCAGCTTGCCGGCATTGATGAGCTTCTCGGTAGATCTGTCTCTGCTCTGGTACAGGCTATTGGCTATTTTCTTGCTGATGCCAGCAGAACAGCAGGACAAAGCTCTCAAGAGACTCCCGCAAGAATGAACCAGTTATTGCACCATTGCAGTCACCTTGTAGCAACTCTTTAAGTATTCATGCGGCAAATCGGGGTCTTCTTGAGATCAGCTGGATGCAGTTGCTCCTGTGGCAGCTGCGCATCAGTTGCTCTAAGTCGCCATTTGTGCATCGAAGTACTTGTGCCCCCTGAGAGATGCAGCAGCAGCAAGCTGTCTGATTGCGCAGACATTCACGTCTGCTACTACTGACCTGCTGCTGCGTTTGCTGGATGTACAGTGTGGGTCGCACCAAATTTTTGTGCTCACTTGTTTTTAATCAGTCCTGAATGCTTCTGCATGCATGCTCAGGGCTGCTCGATTTTTCAAGTTCCATCGATATGACGTCACTGCATGCATATGCGTATCTGACACCTGCATGAATTCAAGCCCTTGGAAGACCCGAGACTTTCTCTTAGAATGCATCGCTGGCGACCAAGCTTTATCAAATCAATTACTTGTAATTTGAAAAGGAGATCGAGATGGCTGCTGCAGATCAGCTGTCATACTTTGATGGTACACCAGAAGGGTTTCGCACATCCGTAGACCTTGTATTTTGCCTTAATTCCGGTGAGGAGCTTCCAGTGCACTCTGCTTTCCTGTGTGCCCAGTCTCAGATTTTCTGCGACATGCTGGTAAACGATTAGCTGCTTGGACCCGCTCCAAACGCCAAGTTGCGCCGTCTTCCCTTGACGGACTGCACTCGAGAGGCTGCCTGTGCCTGGTTGTCGTATGCGTACCATCCAAGGAAACAGTGTTCGCGTCAGAATGCCGAAGGTGTGGTTCACTTGGCCCACAAGTTTAACATGCAGGCCATTCTCGATCGTTTGGACGAATTTCTGGCCGGCGTGGACTCTCTGCTGTGGGTGAGTGCTCTCCTTTTGACGCTAGGTACCTGATGATCTATGAACCCCTGCTTGCAGATCACTTGAGGGTCAGCGTTGATTACATCGAGGCAAGTATTCAAGGGATGTGCATAGCAGAAATCTGACAGGCTAGCACTGCCCTTGCAGGATGATGATCCAGAAATTGCAATCCACTGGCTACTCATCGCTGAAAGAACCAATCTCCAGCAGTTGAGAAACCAGATTATCAGCTTCATAGCAGACAGCAACGTGGAGCTTTCTAATTTCCCAGACTCACAGCGCCTGCCCAGCACAGTCCTGCTCCAGCTGCTGCACTTGCATGTTGTAGATATATATAGAGCAACTGCGAGCGAGTGAGGGGGCTTTGATGAAGGACAACATGAGCTGCATGTCAGAATGGACCAGAAGTGCAATGAAATCGAGTTGCTGCGGTCAAAGTTTGGAAAGGCGTGCAAGGAGGCATTGCAAGAAATAAAGACCCAGCAGAATAACATTCATCTGAATGTGACGTGCAGATTCTGCACGCCAGAGCCAGAGCACGGCAAGCCGTTCCCCTGCCCAATGTGTGACAACTTCTTTGCCAATCTTCTGGGGCGCCTTTCTAAGACCTAGGCATGGACAGTACGATAGGTCTCATGAATTTTGCAAGCTCTTAAGCATGGACCGGTGAAATCACTCAGTTTGTATTAGTGTGAGACATCTGAAAGTTGCAACATAATTTGCACAAATGTTGCTTGCAATCTTCATAGATGACACACATCATAGGAGGCCTTCAAGGTCTGTATGGCCGCTATAATATTATGTGTCTCTGTAAAGGGTCCTGATGTTGACAGGGTGTGCCCATGACCATCTGCCATGCCTGACACAATAATGTGAGCACATTGCAATCAGCGGGCAGCAAATGAATGGGATTTATTTGCACATATCAAATCTGGAATGGCATACAAGACTTGCCCTTCTGGCAGCATCTGTTGCTGCATTCAGTTTTGTGCTTCAGCGCATGAGCCTGGAGCGCGATCGTGTGTTTTGGAAGGGTGACTGCAGCAGATCAGGGTCGCTGAGATCGTACAGGGGAACGCCGCGACCCGGCGCCGGCCTTGCCTGCAAGCATGCACCAGGTCAGGCCATCAGATGATGTATCTTTGGGCAGAGGGTTCTATCCATCACGACTCGGGCAAACCCATCGTAAAAACTTGAATAAATAGCTTCCCAGCATGCAGAAACAGTGCTGATTTTGATGCAAAGCCCTCCGTGAGACCCGTAAAGAGGCAACAATAGGGTCGTTAACTGCATGCGCTGGAGCATGTGCGTGGCAAAGCCGCGCAGCTTACGAGTATTCAGAGGGCTGTCACTGTTGATCACCTTGAAGGTCAGAGACCTGCGGTACCGCTTCACCTCTGCAGCCTCCTCCTTGGCCTCCCTCTCTTGCGTTAGCCGCTTTGCTTCCTGCAATGACATTATATGTTGCAGTGAAAATTTGCATCTCTCATCGTGTCTGAGGCACATGCCAGACTCCAGTGCAATCTTTCCATGCAGTAAGATCGGGAATTGCACCCGTTGCAGAAAGCCCTGTACAGGCAGCCTGTTGCATGCAGCGTGAACTGTAGCAACCAGCAGTATTTGCCTGCACTGACATTACACTGCAGCCTTTCTCATCAAAGGCACCAGTTGTTGGCAAAAACAGAGACAACAGCATCCTTCGGCAGCAGTACTGCACAGGAACTTCAATGGATGAATTCAACGACTCACAGGCCAGGCAGACAGGTGTATTGAAAAGGAAAAAAACACACCTCTGCCCTGCGTTGGTTCTCGGCGACGGCGGCGTCGAACGCGACGCGCGCGATGCTGCGGCTGCGCAGCGTCAGATCAGGCGTCTTTGCGGCCGTCGGCGGCTGCCGGGACGGCCGCAGCGGGCGCGGCGTAGGGTGCGCCGGGGCCGGGGCCGCCTTGAAGGCTGCGTCGCGCCGCCGCTTCGCCTCGCGCGCGCCATTTTGCGACTCCCTCAGCACCACCGCCTGCCAGCAGCATTAAGATTTACTCTAAGGCCCTGTATCATGACTGTAGTCCCCTTGTTCATAATTGAAGACTTGAAAACAGGGTTTATTATCCTGATCAAAGAATTGTTGTCCCATTTAGAAGTCATATGAGGTTTCCTCGTCCTGGCAAAATACAAACATGTGACCCGGGTCTGAAGCAACACTTTGAGCATCTCCCTCAAGGGTGCTGTTGAATCGCAGTTTTCACAGCATGTGCGGTGAGTGCTGGGTCAGAAGTCAAGGCGCATCTCTATCAGTGGCTGGCCAGGCTTCTTCGTTGTCTCCGAGTGAGGTTGAACTGTGGGGCGCTTGGCAGAGGGCCCTTGGGGTCGCCAGGTTCTCTGGACAACGCCAAGCTCACAACCAGCTGGATCTATTCTACAAATGGGAGGGGAGAAGGAGGGAACGCGCACCTCATTGTGGCGCGCCTCACTGGCGAGGTTGAACGGCTGGGGGGCGGTCGGCGGCTTCTCGGCCACCGGCGGCAGCGGCGCCGGCTGCCGTAGAGTCGGGGGGACCGGGGCGGCGTGGAAGGGGGGGACGCGGCCCCCGGCCGCGCTCTTCGCCGCCGCGGCCTCTTCCAGCGCCGACTGCTTGGCTCCGCTCCGCTCCTGTGCAGTCAAACACTGGTTCCATCATTTTCTCTGGCGTTTTGGAAAATAAATGTCTCGCATGTGCGGTGTCCATGAGATCACTGGTGTAAAGCACACGCTGTGGAAGATCTACAGTCCGAGAGCTTCTGCAGCGTCAGCATTGAAAATTGCCACTGGCGGCACATAAAGTCAGGCAATCTGGCACCCTGCTGCACAGCTGTCTTAGAAATTGGATCTTTTCATGCAAGGCATGAAGCACTGTAGTTCCCAGAAGAATTCTTCATTGCGCTGGTTCCATGCAGCTTTCAATCGTTGCGCCCTGCTGCCTGCGTGCTCTGGCTGCTCTGAAAAGAGAATGCACATCAAGGTGTGCACGATGCACATCACAACTGCTTTCAGACATAAATGAACATTAAATCTTCACACGACATGATCCAAAACATCATTTAAGCGCACCTCAGTAGAAAGGTGGAACGGCTGAAAGCTGGTGGTCTGGCAGCGTGACCTTGTCGCGCGCGCAACAGGCGCCTGGCCGCCGCCGCCCGGCACCGGCCGCGCCTTGAACACAAAAGCGGGCTCCTCCGGAACGGGTGCCATGCTCTGCAGGAAGAACAGACAATGAGATGTAAAACAAAAGATGAAAGATGGACTCACTCAAGCATTGCCATGCTCTGCAGAACACAAAGATCCAGACGGAAGTCCCAAATGCTTGTGCTGGAACCCAGCAGCACCGGGCAAACGCTGCCACAATCTCTCAAGGTTCTGAAAAAGCATAAGCTCAAACTGGGGCTTCGAAGAGCAATGCACATGTAGTGGTGATCTCCTGTGCTGAATAGGCAGTCAACTCAATTGCCTCACAGGTGCTGCTCTACAACAAGATGACCTCTTGACGCTTGGTAGTATCCAGAAGACAATATTTTTCCATGGTCTTTTGCCGCGGGATTTGCAGAGGGCTGACCTGGGACCTAGTGCGAGCAGTGGTGGCCAATTTGGGTGACTGCGCCACAGTCAGCCGCAGCGGGTCAAACTTGGCTGCCGGTTTCGGCGGCGGTGGCACTGGCTCCTCCTGGACACACATATTCCATCATTTACCTCTGGAACATTGACCTCTGGAATGAGAAGCACCAGGGGTGATATTGTGGAAGACCTGCTTTGCACGCTGCAGTACCGTGCCCTAAGTGGAAGTCATCTTGTGATTGATGCCAGAGGATCACACAATTGCAATTGTTCTAAAGAAGCCCTACAAGCACTGGCAACTGTGGGCTGGATGGTGGTGGGGATATTGAAAGGTACTTGTTCAATTCTGAGCTGTGGTCACATTTTGTCAAACCGCCCGCCACCCCAGCAAGTACTGGAGAACTAATACAGCCCTGGAGCAGCCTTGATCTCTGCACTTAGGGGAGCACGGCTACTTCTCGGCCGTTGAATATTGGGCAAGCGAGAGAAAAAGCAGAAGGTCTCACCGCTGGCTTGCTGTGTGCCGCTGCGCGCTTCTCAGTGGCCAGAACCGGAGCATGGCCGGTGGTGGGCGGCTTGGGCGGCACGTGAGTCACCCCCAGCTGCCCCTGGCTGCTCATCACCGCCGGACTGCACAGCAAAACACACAATCGTCATCGCTCGAGTCAGCTCTGATTTTATCTGCTGGAACGCCGTTCTGATGCATTCTTCATCATCACGGCGCAATGATATTACCGCAGTGGACACATCGGTATAAAATGTTCAGCCCATCTGACTGCAAAAAATTGTCTCGATTTGTCTTTCAGATTGGCTGGGGGCACATTGCCATGCATTGCTCATCTTCCGAGCTCATACCCTCTACCAGTCATCAGCAGCGGCAATGCCACTCCTTTTGACAGGCATGCAACAGCCAATCGCCGGTATCGCATATTAACAAAGACAGGAAAGATAACATCCAAGGCAAAGAATCGTGTGCACTCGACAGGGCGTGCCATCAAAGCAGGCAGGCCCTCTTGTCAGATCCACTGGTATAGCCAGTGCATCTGACAGATATTGGCAAAACAGCTGATGCCTTTGTGAGGACTGAGTGAGGCACAGGAAGGCCCAATCAACTATGAGGCGGGCGCGCACTCGACGGGGCGGGCCTTGAAGGGTGGCAGACTGGCGATCTCGTCCATTTCGCGCTCCTCCTGCGGTTTGTAGTGGCTCGGACGCAGCCGTGCCTCCACCGCCAATTCAGGCGCCTGTGAAGCGCGGGCAAAGCATTAGCTTCATTCTAATTTACTCTCTTGGATCCGGGTATTTCCCACCCAAAGCCACCAGCTAGTGACCTGGAGATAAACGAATGGGCTGAACCGATCAACACGACCTGCTGACACACTCTGTATTTTCTCCCAGATCAAGCAAGTCCTTGACACTTACCCATACTGCAGACAGTTTCATACCACAGCACAGTCGGCGTGCATGCAACATGCTGCACCACGTTAGTAGGCCACAGTAACAATGGACCAGTCATCTATCAACTGCTGGGGATCAATTTCTTGCCTTTGGTTTCTCGGAGGGGTCGCGCGGGGGCGGGGGGATGTACTGCATCGCTCTGGGGCCGGCCTTGTTGAAGCGCGCGGGCGTGGCAGCCTCAAATTGCGCCACCATCAGCGCCAGTGGCCGCCACTCCTCAGCCTCCTGCACCACACGTCACATATTATATTTTCAGTTTCAATACACCCTACCATGCATTAACTTTCACAATTCACCTACCTAATCATGGACATCTTGACATTATGGAGTCCTCTTCTTCATTTTGTTGTGTTCCAAAGGACCCAAAGGTGCCATCTTGCTCTGCTCCACATGAAGGCATCCTGATAGGAAAGGCGGCATGCTTGCGACTTTCACATTGCATAACCCTGAAATCGCGTTTTACTTGATGTTCACTTCATGATGCACAAGATGCAAAATGTACAACACATCATTAGCTGGAAGGAGGGGAGGGAAGGACCTGCTGCGCGGGCGCTGCAGAGGTTGCGCGCTGGCGTTTGGATGTGCGCAGGTCGGGCGACACCGGCCGTGTCGGCCGCTTGGCGCCCGCCACCGCTGGCCGCTTCGCCTCTTTTGGCGCTGCAACTTCTGCCTTTGCATGTTTTAGCTGTGCCTCTTTTGGCGCTGCCAGTTTAGGTGGTGCCGGCTTCGGCGCGGTCTGTCTTGGCGCCGCCTGTCTTGGCGCCGCCGCCTCCGATGCATTGGCGGTGCCGCTCTGCTGTGCCTGCCTTGCCTGCAGGCAGAATCAATCCGCACTGAGCTCCTGGACTCACTGTTATGGTATACGATATATAAAGAGACAATCTGTGAGCAATATTTTGCCTTGCTGGCAGCAGCTCGATGATACCCTGTGTGCATACCTGGGACTTCTGGATCTACACAGACAGACACTTTTTGAAAAGTAGAATTATGTTCACAATCATGCAGGATTCGTCCCAATGCAATCAGCGCACCTGGTCAAGCTGCCTGGCAACAGAGCTGCCGCTGAGGCCGGCAACGAGCTGCCGGCGCATGGAGGTGCCAAGCTTGGGGCTCTTGGGCTTCGTGAGGTGCCTCGGGGCAACCGCTTTGTCTGCAGGCTTCTTCGCAGGCTGTGGAACGCTCTGTTTTCTTGCCAGAGCCTTGTCTGCCGCCGCCGCCGCCGCCGGCTGCTGCTGCTGCTTCCCGGGTGCAGAACGCTCGGCCTGTTTTGGCTGAGGATCCTTTGGTGGTGTCATCCCGGGAGAGCGCCTGAGCTGGGCAGGTACTTTTGATGGCTGCAGCTGTTTCTGCGCAGGAGGAGCTGTCGCAGCCGCGCTTAGACTTTGTTGGCCTCCTGCAAGAAGCGATGGCGCCACCGCTGCCGCGCTTGATGCCGCCTCTTTGTCACCTGTCGCAAAAAAAAACACCCCTGTAAATAAGTAGACTGTCTCCTCTCCTCCCACGTCACATGACTTGCAATTTTATAAATGACAAGCACAGTCCAGCCAGGTTGGAGGTGCCTCACCACTTCTGATAAACGCAACATGCATTCTCTCGTTACACTATGAGCTGCTACCATCGTGACATCAGCCCCACCGCGAGTGCGGCTGCAGGCTGCATAATGTGTAAAAAGCAAACATAATATAGCTGAAGCCTGCACCTTGTCTGCAGATGCACCTTGCCTTCTGGCAAGAATGTCTTGTATATGGTGGTAAATATGGCTAGAGTACTCACCAGCATCTCCTGCAAGGATTGAGGGCGGCCCAGGGGCGGTGTGCGCCATGATCCTCCTGGCGGGCGCAGAGGGGCCCCACGAGGTGACCAGGTTGCTGGGCGGCAGTCTTGGCTTCGCCTGCGCCGGAGCATCCTGTTTAGGCGCTCCCGTCGTTTCCCCGCCCGCCTGTTTTGGCGCTGCTTCTCCCAGCGCTGCGTCATGCGGTATTCCCTCCGCACCCGCTCCTGCCCCTTCTGGCGCCCCATCTTCCGAAGTTGCCAGATCAGGCGCTGCCTCATTTGCCGCCACCTCAGCAGCTGACTGGGTTGCAGCGGCCAGCCGCGGTGGCATGGGCCAGGGCTGTGCGCCAGTCTGTGCTGCTGTGGCCTCTGATGGCACCTGCTGCAAGAGACTGTCTGTTGCCTCATCTGCCGGCTGTGCTGGTGAGAGAGTCTCTTCCTGATCATCCCCTGCTGCTGCAGGTGGGCTGCCGGGCGAAGGCACTGAGTCATCGTCTGCCTCTACTGCCTGTGCAGGTGGCGTGCTTGGCAGCTGCGCAGCTGCATCCTCATCCTCGCCCACTTCATCCATCGGCTCTGCTTCATCTGCTCCCTCTGGGCCTGCGCAAATTCGCGTGAATCTGTCACCCCGCAGCAGCAAGATAACCCAGTGATTCAAGATCCTCTGCTGCTGCAAAGCGCCGCGTTGCTCTGTCATGAGTGCGGTGTTGTGAGATCTATTAAAGACTCTGTCTTGCCAACTGCATTACTTAGGGCCGCTATGGTTCAGCAGAGTTTTGGCTCACCTGGAGAGCGGCATCCTGAGACTGCGTGGCTCTGCCTCCTTGCGCTGGTGGCTTCGTCCCTCATCTCCTCACGGACTCGCTCCAGGTCCTCTTGCATCCGGCCCAAGTCCTCATCCTGCCCTGCCTCAGTGTCCCTTGTGGGAGTGCGAAGCCCTGCCAGAGACCAGTGCATGTGAAAGAAGTGCATATCTGAACTGCATATTCCATTCCTGGAATGCGGGTCCTGCCTGATGCAGCATTGCACTTTGAAGGTAGTTGCAGATTGTGTACAGGATACCCTGTCCAGTCAAGCAGGCAAATCCAATGATCTATCACTTCTATGTTGATATTCGTACCTTTGACTTGGGAGGAGAAGAAATAGGCGTCTGCGTCCGCGGTTGGGGAGGGCATGCTCTCATTTAGACGTTGGAAGTCATACCATCGAGGTGCGTTGAACTCAAAAGCAGGGTCTTGCTGAGACACAGGCACGGTGTCCACATCCATCACACTACCTCAAAAATCCTTCAGGTTATCCTTTTAAAAAGGAAACACCCGCTTTATGAGAATTTTTGGCACTGCTTCAATCTGTCTGTTCTTTCCGCCCTTTGCTGAGCTATACCATGAGAACACTCTTAGGACGCATAAATTTGCGCTTCTGGGCAAATCAGCATGCCTTTGATTGATTCCAGTCACTCATGGACAGTAAACCTGATTCAAAGAACCAGCTGCTGGGATTCAGAAGCCCTTGTGTGGTTGGACACGTTGCCATACTGCATTCTCGCTTCTTGCCCTTTCAATAACAGTAGTGTCCCCTGAACAACAAAGCTTCTGGCAACAGAACAGGAGTGGCAAAAGCGTGCTGGGAATGGCTGAACAAACCTTGCTGCTCGTTGCAATTTCATATTGACTCCTGTTTTGGATTTGGCACCCAACCTGCAGGGAGCCAGAACAGGAAACGTTGTGCTCGGAAGCTGAATCTTGAGACCAGGAAGCTGAGGATCCACCGTCGCTGATGGCAAGCTTTGAAGAAGTCTGTTGCCGTGTGAATCAATGAGATCTGTACTGTTCAGGAACTCTCGCACTACTAATATTGCCAGACCGGCACACTATCTGCATTTGCAAAGGTTGTCAACTATATCTTTCCATGAGCAGTAAGATATTTCTGCGAACAAGCACATCGTAATCAACTTTCCAAAAGAGAAGGTGCGCAAATGATATAAAGTATCCAAGATTCATTCTCAGGTAGAAAGGCATTGTCTTGCACCCAGGTGTCATATGCGAATGCTGGTAATTGACACTTCTGGTCCAGCCTTACCTTTTAAGAACAATGCTTGGAAGCTCGCAATTTCAAAAGAAATAGCAAATGATCAGGATAATCTGGATAATGAATGCGTCAGAATAGAGTCCCGAAAGTTACAAGTGGAGCCATGCCATCTGCAGGATATACACAAACGCTCACTCGTCGGCACTAAGGGAGGACACAGCATAGTATGGCGCAGGCCATGGCTGCCCTGCGCTCAGCAGCTGTGGCATCTGCAGCGCTGTCCTTGCGTCAGCCCCATCTGCGCAGAGCATTGCCTGGTCTGCACCAGCACATCAGCACAGAGCGCACCTTTCCAACTCCCAAACCAGGTAACTGTCCTGTTACCATGCTTCCTCCCAAGTGCCTGGGATGGGATGCCTCTGCTTGTGCAGTAACCTGCAAAATGCTCTGCGGCAAATGCGCTGTGCTTGAATATTGAGGACTGCTGTGACCTGACGGATTGCTTCTGGGACAGGGCCAGCAATAAAGAGTGCCAACTTCATTCCTCGGCGCTGTCTTACTCTCACAACGGTGAGCAATGTCCCAGATCGACACTTGAAGCTTACGCTTGGAGTAATGTACATTTCACTCAGCTGCTCATCTGCGATGATCACCTGAATAATAGCTGGAGAAAGCATGGGCTGAAGAAAGACTATGTCACAGCAGGCTGCTTTGAGCAGCAGCAACGGCAGCTCGGAGTTTGGAGGCGGCTTTGCCAACGGGCGCAAGGTTGAAAAGATCGGAGAGCAGTATGTGGTCACATTCGGCAATGGTGGGTGATAAATACAAACAGCATTGCTGCGACCTGTAGTGTGCAGCGCACTGAAAGAGGAGGTCTCTATTGTTTTAACAAAAACCAATTGTCCTCAGATCTAATGCATTGATATTCGTGACATACACAATGTCACGTGGGCTCTGCGGAAGTTCAAATTGTGCTTCTGAGGGTTGCGCAGCGCTGTGCAGATGAGGAGTCAAGTACAGCCTCAACCAGCAAGCAGTCCTGGATAAAGCGCCTCACTCGTGAGTACATACATCCAGTCGTGCTCTGCAGAGGGCTATGCTACACACTGTGCGTGATTTTGCAATCGGGGGAGCACAATTGTTCTGTCAAGATGTACGAGTGAAAAAAAATTGCAGGGAGCTCTACTGACTCTATTGCTGCGCAGTGAGCTCCGCTGAGAAGAAGAAGGTGTTCTGCGAGTTTGTCACCCAGGTGCCTATTCAGTCAGGCATTTGAACATGAAGTCGCCACAACTGCATGCCTCGTGCTCAGAGAAATTGTGGCTTGTGCTGCCCTTCCACTTCCTTGGCTCCTGTGAAACATACGTGCCACCGCCTCTGTATCCAGCAGTGCTAGAATTGTAAATGTTGTAACCCCTAGGTTGGCATGTAAGATTTCCCACGTTATATATTCCCATGTTTTGCACCTGCAGGCTCTGTTCAACTTCTGCTCGTGCAGCATTGTGGCTGCGGCCGCCATGAATGCAGGAGGCAACGCTCTTCTGTCCACCGGCTTAGTCATGGCCGCCCACATGGTGCGTTGAGTTTCGTTTAGTAATGGATCTCATGTGTCTGCAGTTGTCAAAGACAACATAAGGGATGCATGTATTTGAAGCTTTCGCTGTCGAGCACAGCCTGAGTACAAGCAGACCAACTTCCCAATATCACTTGCGCATGATTTTTAGATCACAGTAATCCAAGCAACAATGCTAGTTGATCATTTAGAATATCAAGGGCTATCTATCTATTGAAGGTGTCTATGGGTGTCCATCTGCATTGCAGGTGCTGCTGCCTCTGTTGATCTTCACATTTGGGCCCGTCAGCGGAGCGCACTTCAACCCCATGGTCACTGCTACCTTCGTGGCCACAAAAGCCATGGTAGGCTCCCTCGCTCCCTCTCCCTTCTTCCTGCACTATATTGCACACTTGCATGCATTACCTGCGACTGTTACTGGCAGGCATATGCACACTGAGCAAATTTACCAACACAGTGCAGCAGTGTCAGACCCGGGAGTGGTCTGTCCGGTCGCTTGTGAATTGAGGAATTCAATGTTTTACTGGTTTACTGAAAGGAGGATCATTACGTGGAGGTGCTCCTGCACTGTAGTCCATAAGGAGCAAAGCAGAGTTCTATGGTTTTATGGAACATTCAATTTAGACACCCGTCACTACACAGCAACACTGGGGCTCCTACCCCGGTTCCCCACGGTAGGTTAGTAGGTGGAACTGCAGGCACTGACAATATACTTTGTCTTTTGGCAGGCACTCAAGTTGGGAGTTGCCTACATCATAGCACAGGTCCTTGGTGGCGTTGTGGGCGCAGCTGCCGCCTTCTCCAGCTTGCCAGGTGTGCTCGGAATTAGTTCATAACTCCTGTCAGATTGAACGCGATGGGATCATGGGATCCTGAGCTTCCTGGCATTATGCTCACCATGCAGAAGCATTGTACCTCTGTGCTCTACGCTGCATCTGAGTTGCTCACCAAAGCATTAATTGAAATTCCTGATAAAGTTTGTTATGTTTCCCTGCAGCGGCGCTTCAGACTGCAGCATATGCCGGCATTAACGCTGTCCCAGCAGACCACACTGTACTGCAGGTTCGCGCCCTCTTACACGGGTTATTACCAACACAGCAACTTATGCAGCAGTCATTTGTGCGGTTGATGCTGGCATGACATTGTGTGGGGGTGCATGCTGCAGCAGCTTGAGGCAATGTCTGAATCTGGGTGTTTTCTGCAGGCTTTCATGGGAGAGGTCTATGCCTCGTTCGTATTCATCTCCGTCTTGTTTGGGACAGTCGTGGACAAGAGGTGATGCTCAAAGTTCTCAGCACATAACATTGGTAACTGCCATGTCCGCACCTGCCTTGAGCATTTGCTACTAATGTGAAAGGAGCCTGCTTCTTCGCTATGTTCATACCAGCGCAAGGTAACCAATGCTCACATCAATTTTATCAACCATTCCTTAGCCACTTGAAGGTCTACCTATGGCATGAGACTCTCCTGGCTCGTGGCTAGCCGGAGCCAGAAAATTACTCATTTTGTTTACTAACGCTCACTGCTTCCAGTCATTTAAATTGAAGTTTTGCCGATGCGCAGGGGATGGGGCCGGCTGGGCCCCATAGCGGTGGGGCTGATAGTGCCGCTGCTGATGTTTTTGGAGGGCTCCGTCAGCAGCATGTGCATCAACCCGGCGCGCGCATTCGGCCCGGCCCTCGTTTCAGGCGTGTGGGACAACCACTGGATCTATTGGACCGCCCCGTTCCTGGGGGGCGTTCCTGCCGGCCTCATCTACTCCAAGCTCTTCACTGCAGAGTGCGCGCTCACAGCACCTCTTCTATTTACAACAAAGTGCATCAAAAGATTGCAGTGTCTTCCAGGGGGCATAGTTTTGGCGAGTGTGGGCTTGTGGACGTGATAGAAGCTTTGCCTTTTTTTAAAAAAAAAGAAGTTTGTCTCTGTGCCCTTTAATGTTGTCTGCTAGCCTGATCTCCTGGCAAATGCCGACAGCATTTTTGAGGGTAACACCAACCATGTGCTGGCGTCTTGTGACGTAGCTTGCTGCAGACCATTTGAAAATTTAGCCGGGACAGATTATGTTTGCTGGTGGTGGCCACCATGTGGACTCTGATACCACAGAGTTGTTGACATTTTGGTGCGCATGGGCTGCAGGGCGCTGAGCAAGGGGACAAAGACCGTTGGGGCGCCTGAAAAGGCGCCTCCGCTGCTGCTGCAGGAGTGGCTGAACGGCTCCCCGCTCAGCATGCGGGCAGGCTCCCATCTCGTGCTCAACTTTGACAGCAACCCATTTGCCTCCAGCAGGCGCGCACCACTAATCTATCAATGCTCATGTCAAGCAGGTCAAAAGAAGGTCAATATGAAACCAACTTTTGCAAGGAACTGTTTGCGAGTGCCGATGCAATCCAATTGATGACGTTAGGAGCCAGGAGAAGCGCAAACTTCCATAGATGTGATTACCTGGTAGCAATATCTAATCACCATCTGAGACTACTAGACTCTGTATGACTTCATTTTTGGAGTTTTTTGACAGTTTTGCTGTCTCATGAGAGGGTATACGCAAAATCTGGAGTGTGACTGCAACCAACGAATTGCAGCAGAAAGTGGCGGGTGCTCCATCAATCAATTGTCGGAGGCATTGCGCGCCAACAAAATGGAGACTTTGACAAGTTATGAGTGCAAAAATTGAAACTTCATTCTGTTGACTCAATGGATGTGCAGGGAAGAGCTGCTGGCTGATCCATCCTCGCCAGAGGCGTCCTACTTGGGGGTCTGGTCTGGTGAGGCGTCCCGTCTGAAAAAGCTAGTCAGCAATGTCAGGCCCAAGTACAGTATCGCTCTGGACTCTGGCGCAGGTCTGGCCCTTTTCACCAGTTCCCTTCTCCCGATATCATAAAGACTCTCACAGCAGCTTGCTCTCTCTGGTGTTTAATAGTTGATATGGCGAGAGGGGACTACGCAGTGCACAGTCACACTAGTGCTTTTGTGAGATGTGCAGATTGATTTGATTGGAGGCCTGCTTGAAAGATCTGACGATTGACCTCTCCTTCTTTGCAGCTGCTCTTGGCTGCAGCTGCGCACTTGCTGCATGCAAGCAGCACAAGACAGTGCCTATGCTCGTGGTGAAATTTTTGCTTATGAGGTGGCGGTGTTGCATCGCAGAGACAGCAAAGCGATACGGTGTTTCAGAGCGGGAGACAGTGGTTGTGGATCCCAGCGGACACATCGTGTGGAGGGGGCTGCCTTCAAATGTGAAGCAGATAGTGGAGAGCTTCCAGGGGGACCTGGCAGCTGCACGGCAGCTGCATGCCAAGGCTGCATGAGCCTTCAGCAGCATTGGATGGTATCAGCAATTCGGATTGCTAGAAACTGCACTGCCATTGAGCGCTGAGAATTGGAATCAATCTGAGCGAGTACTGCGTAGCATGCTCTGAATTTCGACAGCCGGGCCCGTGGGCAAGCATTTCTTGAAATTGAAGTGGGATGGTTAGCACTCTAGGTCGGAACATAATCACATGGAGAGTTGTTTCTGGCCCCAGAAGAGTTTGAGGGAAACCTTTAAGTGTCAGCAAGGTGACAGGGCTGAGACTTGGATGAGAAGCTCTTGAGACTATGCCAATTTTAGCTCCCAGTAAAGTGCAGGCAAGATCGAAGACAACAGCACACAAGTCAATGCCATATTTAGGGCAATGCCAGTTGCAGTGCGTGATCTCTTATGGTTCAAGAGAACATTGTAAGCCGCGTACACGCACGGATAGGTCTGTTGGGGAATCCATCAGATTCTTACTATGGCAAGACAATCTCGCTCTCTTTGGCCAACTTTCTCGCAGAGGTGATATCAAATAGTCGACATTGCATTTCTAAAACAGTAAAACAAATTTTATAGTAATTCTGATGGATGTCGGGAAGAGGAATTTGGCATCTTGCACTGTACTAGCGTTTCAAAACCTGGTCAATGGATCGCGATCTTTTTCTTGAATTGCTACTTTCTTTCCAAAACAAAAATACAACAGAATGTCAAGTGTCAAGCTTGCTTGCTGAATGCACTTTTTTGTCTAGGTGACCCTTACACCATCATCTCAAGTGGCCTTTGTGCCACATCTGCTGCACGATGGTGGACAGTATACAGACCTGGAAGAGCTAAGGACGCGAATTTCGGGGGAAGGATACTCAGGGGGCATCAGACTATTGAAGGTAACCGTGGCTGTATCCTTTTTGCGCTTGCCCTTGCAAGTGCACTCAGCAGTTGGATGACGGCAATGCTGTGTTGATGCAGTCAAGCATTGTCTGGAAATCACCGAGCCTGCAATTGCTAGCCCTCCCTGCTAAAGTTGTTCATGGTACAACCGAGAATGTTGCGCTTCCCTCCTGGAGCCCTCAGACTATAATGGCGTGCTGTTCTGCAAGGAAATGGCCAGCTCTCAGGATCTGGCCTGAAACGTGTTGAAGCCACTATTGAATATTTGCACATACGTCAGCGTTGGATGCGCAGGCAATCTGCAAGAAGTTTCTGGAGGCATGCGAGCAGCGCCAGATCAGGCTGCCAGCGGGAAAGAATTTTACACTCAGCTATGAGACAAGCATTCCGCGCCAGGCGGGCTTGTCAGGGTCCTCAGCCATCGTCTGCGCAGCTTTGAATTGCCTTCTGGACTTCTATGGAGTTGCAGACAGGTGGGAATCTTCTCAGATCTTCTCTAGAGTCATGGAACCAGAAAGCCACTGCCAGCGTACCATGATTTCATCCTGGTCACAGCACAGCTGGCCACGGCGGGGGGCCGCATAAATACTGAGCACCATGCCCATGCTTAATTGGGTGCGCATGGCATTGGCGAGTCCATCAAGGGATAGGATTTGTGGTAGCCTGCAGCTTTTCTGCAGATGCACTATGCATCTGGCAGGACAGCATGTGATAAGAAGAGCGCAGCTAAATCCTTGTGCAGCTACTGCCTGTTGCTGGAGGGAAAGCTATGAAGATCTTCAGAAACAAGGTGGAGACTGCAAGACTTATGGTGCAGCACTCAGCTGGAAAAGGGCTTCCTTAGAGTTTCCGTCACTGGAAAGCCCTTTTTGTTCGTTTGGAATCTCTTTGCGTATGCCCCATGGCCTGTGGCTTGGGCTTCGCTGACATGTCAAGAAATAGGATGTCATAGGAGCTTATTGGGGCGCAGATTCCCAGTGTATGAGCGGCCAAATCTGGTGCTGAGTGCGGAAGAGGAGCTGGGCATCACAGCGGGGCTGCAGGACAGAGTGGTGCAAGTCTTCGGCGGAGTTGTCTTCATGGACTTTGAGCAGGGGCACATGCAGGCACAAGGCCACGGCAGGTGCCGCCTTCATGTTCCCTCACTGACAAATCGACAGCGTGTGCTTTTCTGACTTTGTGACATCCATGCCAAAAGGCGCTGCATGGTGTCACTGCCTCTTTGCGAGTGTACACAGCCAATAAATAGCAGCCTTAGCTGCTGGGGCCAAAACTTTCTTGGGCACCCCCTGCAAGCAGAGCAGATGCGGAGTACCAGCAGTCTTTCACAAGTAGTATCTCTTGAGGCAAGAACCAGCTGCCCTAGTGGTACCGGCCAAATGCACATTCACAGTACATCGTCTGAGGCACTTAGTCTGTCAATAAATGCATCAACCGTTGCAGCGCAGCCATTCGCCTTGCTCTGGTGCTGATAATCCCCTCCGCATCTTGCATTTTCTTGTCTGTCAATATATTTAACCATGTGCACAGGTACGAGTCCCTGGACCCTGCGGTGCTGCCACGGCTGTGGCTGGTGTACGCGGCGGAGCCCAGCGACAGCGGAGCGGTGCACAGCGACGTCAGGCAGCGGTGGCAGCGCGGGGACGCTGACGTGGCGGCAGCAATGACTACCTTTGCTGACATCGCTCAGGCGGGCAGGTGGGTCCCTGTTGGCCGTTGATGAGACGACAGAAAGTCTGTTGTTAAACCACAGCATGCTCCCATCAAATGTGGCATGCTCTGGTGCAATGTCTTTTGACTTTTGTGCTGCCGCGAAGTTCATGGCATGTGTGAGACTCTCTACGCTTGTTGATTGCAAGCAAGCATCTGTCCCTGCACAGACATTGACTGGTGTGCAGACTGTATGTGGCTTCGTTGATCCAAGCCAGCTTCTACCGTTGCATATGAGCAGCAATAGGCGTGGGTCCGTCATGGGGGATGACAAGCAAGGTAATTTCCTGTCAGGCACGCGCTGGAGACAGGGGACCGGGCAGCGCTGGCGCGGCTGATGGTTCAGAACTTTGACACCCGGCGGCGGCTGTTCGGCGATTTGTTGCTTGGGGAAGTCAACCTGCGCATGATCCAGTGCGCACGCTCAGTCGGAGGTGAGCGCGCTGTCAGTGCAAAATTACTGCCTTTGAAACAGAGAAAGTCTGTTGCAGAGTTAGAGGGAAACAGGTTGCAGCGTTCTCCCGGATTCCTTACTCGCAAGGAGAGCAGCTTGCAAGTGGTGCAGATGAGGCAGCGAGCAAGGATTTGGATTTTTCAGTCCTACAAGTTGGATCCTGCACTCTGGTTCGGGTTGCTGTAGTGCTCTTGAATGGCAGTGAGGTTGGCGAGACATCAGATTTGGGGCTTGAGAAACTAACTCAGGCTTGTTTGCTGTGGCGCAGCTGCGGCCAAGTTCACTGGGAGCGGAGGAGCGATTGTGGCATTCTGCCCTCAGGGGGAGGGACAGGAGGAGAGGTTGAGAGCTGCATGCCAGAAGGAGGGCTTTGTGGTTGTGCAAGTGGAGATCGGCAAGCGGTGCTTTCAAGCAACTTCTTCATAATATTACAGTAATCTGCATTGATACCGAATGTTATCTGTATTGATACCAGATGACATCAGATTAAAACTGTATGTTGTGGAAATCACACATGGGTTCGCTGCTTCAATTTGTCACACGCTGGCATTTGTACAAAGCCTAGTAGGTCAGGAAACTTATCCCGGTTGGATTGTCAAAAGCATTGTCTGTACCAAGACTACGGGCCTCAACTTTGCAAGTTGCTGCATTGCAATTGCTGCCTCGATTCATGCTGTCTCTAATAGTGGAGATATCTCAATCCATGCTCAAAGGCAATGAATTTGATCTGTCTGCACTACTCAAATGCATGCAATCTCTGCAGTGCGTTTGCCCAATTGTACCTCATATTGTGCCTCTTCAAGACTGTCTTCCGGGCATCCAACAGGCGCAGGAGGCTATCTGGGGACACCAGTCTGCTTTCCGGGCACTCGGACAGATTGCCATCGGCCCTCAAAATGAATTCCTCCGCACGCTCAGCGAGCTTTGGCAGGCAGTGAGCTTCAGCCAACACAAGCCAATGTATTGCGTTGCTCAAATCGTCACCCTGCCACCAGCAATCTCGCTGTCAGTTTATCACTGTTTTGCAAAGAAGAGGATCGTGCATCATTGGCTGGAAATATGGTGAAGAAAAACGTTCACACAGGCCAGTCTCCAGAAGGCTTCGCCAGAAGTCTCACCCACAAGTCCTTGGACTGGCCATCAGCCTGAACCTTGGATGCCAGAAAGTCGTCACACTGGCGCAGCGTTCCGTCCAGACCGTACTTGTGTGCTAGCGAGCTGAGTGACTGAGCAGATTTGATGGAAAGGGCATGTGATCGACCCTCAGGATCGTACACGTGCAGTAGGAGAGCATTTGCTTCTTCCTCGGAGCACCCAGGGAACGGCAAACGACACGATGCACCCATCTTAAGCTCTGTATTCGCCGTAGACGTAAACATATCACAAAGAATCTCGGAATGTAGAGAAAAAATGTTCGAATGGACAGGGAGCTCTTTTCCCGAGTCCAACACCAACAGGACATCTGCACTCTTCCTGAACCATCCAGGCTTGCCGAGCAGGTATGAATGCTCAGAACCCATGATGCTCACTGCAGCAATGTCTGGACCCAGATGCGAGCGTTCGATGAGGCCCTAGTGGTACGATGCACAGGACGCGCTAAGGTCATGCATTTACAATCGGTATCATCGATATCCAAGGTTGGACCGAGTCACCTTTGCTTCATGCATGCATGACCTACCAACTTCACTTGCAACGTCAAAGGTCCTGAGGATCAAGGTTGAACTTTGTATGTGATCGTTGGCTCCCTGCGTTGTGATCTTCATGTAAACAGCAGTAGGGATTGTTGGTTCGAATCTGATTCCCCAGCAGATTCTGGACTTACTTTTTCTGCCTGTGGGGTTCATTTGCCACTGATTGGGCTCCTGTGATGTGGCTTCGTGAACAAATCACCATATGGATGCATGTGCATGATGGTGCTTCGCTTGTCGAAGGGCTCAAGTCAGCCCTGGGCAAGCCCAATTACAGTGCTGCCTCTTCCACATTAGTGTGTCAAAGTACCTCCATCACTTTCAAAATTTAAAAAAATTACGTAACATTATCTTCCCTCTGCGCCGCCAAACACCATACACCTACACTTGCAGCAGAGAGCTGGTCTCCTGTGAGCTCGTGAAAGTCATGGAGGGCGGCCGGCAGCAGAACAGAACTTGGGCACAGGGGGTGGCTCCATCAAGCTGAGCCCCGTCCCTGATCTCCACCTGCGTTCCCTCTTGAATGAGATAGTAGCTGTCCTCTGTCACCTTCTCCACGCTGCAGTCCACCACCAGCAGCGCCGTTCCCATCAGCCGTAGCCGGGCCTCCGCTGTCTGCACAGCACCACAGCAAATTCCATTAGGGCTTGGCAAAAATGCAATGCACTGAATCTAAGATGCCAGCTTGACCTGCTGAACTTGAAAACACCTCTTAGGAAATCAGGAATGCAAAGACAGCCTGGCTTGGTCATAAGCGCACACGGTTTGCACGTCTTTGTCTTTGCAGCTCGCACTGTCAGATAAATTGGGAATAATATTGCCCTCTTTAATAGGGTCGTTGATAAAGCAGTAATGTGTTCTTCCTCAAGATGAATCTACCGGAAGACAGTCATCATGCATACAGTCATGCAAGCTTTGGTCGCATTGGTCATAAGAATGCCCCTGAGCATTGAGAAGGGCTCAGTTGTCTGGTGCAAGGGAATTGTGGCGTGAAAAAGGGGCATACCCTGGGGTTAGCGGCTGCCACAATGGCCGGAACGTCCAGACAATTGTCTATGGTGATGGCGACAGGTGTCCTTGCACGCCTGATCAGGTTCCACGCCGGGAGTGCCTGTGCAGAACAGACACAAAGATCAGCAATTGCTATCTGCCGCGCTTAGAAAAATGACAGTCAATGCACAGCAAAATGCATCCTTTTTAGAAACCCAGAATACATGGTTGCTGGCTGCGCCTGCATGCTGCGGCAAAGGGCTGCAGCAAAGGTTAGCTCCCCTTATGACGCTACGTCATGTGAAGAGTACACCCATAGTAGTCTTCACACAGATCTCAGCATCCTGGAAACTACTTAGGGTTTAGGGTTTTTAACCCGAGTTTTTACTCCAACAGCTTAGCTCGAATGAATCCCAGGTCCGGACCGTCCCTCAGTCATATCAAACCATAGCAAACATAGCGAAGTTGTTGAAAGCACAGGTTGCAACACCAAAGTACAGCAGGCGGTGAGGGATCCAGCAGCGCAAAACCTACTGCTGGTCATAGGCGGCCGCGGGCACGGTGAAGGCAGATCAGACCCTCTCACTAGTGCAGCCAAAGAACAGTCTTTAGCGGGCACATGTGACAGGGAGTGACACTGAAAAGGTGTAGGGACACCACCTTTTTCTGGTCAGAGGCAAGCACCGGCACAGCCTTGGCAGGAAAATGACCATGACAAATGCAGCCAGGGGCAGGGCCGACAATGTGGCAGAGCAAGCCGCGGCAGATTACGCACCACCCACTGCAGCCGGAGGCAGCCGCCGGCACAGTGAAGTCAGAAAAACGACCCCAAGTGAATCACCCGGGGCACGGCTTTCGTCGGGCACACGTGAAGGGACTATCGTTCTCGAGGTAGGGGGATAGGTCACGCACCACCCACTGCTGGTCAGAGGCGGCGGCCGGCACGGTGAAAGCGGAGAACGGCCCGGACTGGCGCAGGCGGGGGGCGGCTTGGAGCATGGCGGCCGACAGCTGCAGCAGGCCCGGCAGCAGCGGCACCGGCTGGAACGCCATTTCCTCGCGCGTCAGTCGCATTATCTCCAGCCGCGCTGAAGTGGCCGCAGCGCCGTCCTGTGGCTGAGCCTCTTCCCGGTCCGTCAGCTTCCTCTGCGCGAGCGCGTGCACGATTTCTTCGTCAAGGCTCGACAGATCAGTACTTCAGGGAGTTGCGCGGCGTCCCCTGCTCACGCTACGGTGCTTCTTTGCAGTGCACCGCCAGTCTCTTGCAGAAAATTTGGAGACCAAAATGTACCAATATGTTGCCTCTGCACACATTCTGGTGCATTCTAATGTACATTAGAAGAGAAAGCTATGGAAGCAAGGCGTTCCTTAGAGGATAACAGCATTAGCGCATTGATGCTGTCCCAAGGATGCAATGTAAGCTGTTGCAAGTGTTGCAAGTAATTATCCACATGCATTGCTCACAGGTTCCGGATTGCTGTGAACCCATGAATGTTCATGATGAAATCGTGACGCGCAATAAATTGCAGGATACAGTGCATACCAGCTTGGCGCGGGCGGCTTCGGTGGCAGCGACCTCCAGCCCCTTCTCCACATACGCAAGCTTGGCATCCTCCCTCTTGCTCTCCACCGCCTGCACGTTCCATGGGCTCAACCTTCTCAGTACTCATGAAATGTGCCTTGTCAGCAATTACTCCATTACCTCATGAGCACTCATGCGCACCAAATGAAACAGAAGCAAGACTTCTGCCATGTCCAGATCCGTCTGCACAGCAGCTCAAAGGCAGGACTGTGCCGGGGTTGAAGCATACTCTGCCCTCTCCTGCGATGCGAAGTCGGCTGCTGCAGAACAGCCAGACATATGCAGACAGCCCACCCGGTAGAATAAGACGAGCAAGAAGGTGCTAGAAAGGCAAAGTAAGAAGGGGTTGCGCACATCTCGGTAGTACTTGTAGGCGAGGCAGTCTCCGGGCGCCTGTGAGAAGCCCTCGTTCTCCCCCTTCCTCCTCAGCTGCTCCTTCACAGACTTTGACAGCAGTGTCGCCATCTGCACACACACATGCATAAAGACATTGATACTCGCACCATCATCGCACAGCAGACATTTCATAAGCATGATGGGCCAGTCTACCCCGTATTGGACCATCACGAACAACGAGAGGGACTGGAACAGTGACAAACTAGAACAGTACAATCACTTCGAGAAGCTGCCACATCCCTCAGGGGACAAGATTGGACGATCTCCAGATGGATCCTCGTCAACCAGACATTTGGAGATACGATCACATAATCATCGCCCTTGATAAAGTAGCCATAGCCAGTTGGTGCATGTATCAAATCCTGCTTGAGGCGTCTTTCTGGTCAGTGCTGATGTACTCAGGAGGCACATGTGCTCACCGGGGGGTCCAGCTCCTCGTCTGCAATGTAAGCTGCGAGGGTGGGGCGAGATGTGACAGACAGCAGCCGCATCTCATACAGCAGCTCTGCCCCATCTTCCCGGTCAAAGTATGCCATCTGCGACTCCGACAGCTCGCCAGACTTCCTCAGTGACTCGTACACCTGCCCAGAATAATCTCTGAGTCACAGAGAATTGAGGAGAATTCCTCTGGTTCAGGCGACCCCCTGCTGTAGCTACAGATGCCCCTGATGGCAGGAACTGCCTTGCAACTTAGGGTATTACTGTACAGGCAATGTGCACACACCACCATCTGATCCGATGACTAGTGCATGAGCTCTGAATGGGGAAAGGCCAATATTGACAATACGCCATAGAGCTCGGCACAGCCGTTTTTGCTTTGAACGCACCTGGACTGATACCACCCATGCATTGAGCTGTGCCCTTTCGATGCCTGTCTCCGTCTCGATGATGGTGTTGTCAATTCCTAGAGTGGACAGCGCAGGCACCAGCATTGCCAGCTCATGCCACTTCCCCGAACCCGACCTCAATCTGTTCAGGAGCACCTGACGCAGCACCAAACAAATTCTCGGAATCCCCCTGCCTTTCTCCTCTCTCTGCATTGCTATTGGCACTCAAAAATTGTCTTCTTCCCATATTGATGTGCTAGTCCTTCTTATGATCCAGATGAGCATAAGCCTTTCCTCTTCAATATGGTACTGCATCACACACATGGAAGCATGCATGACTTTACAACAGATTAATGATGATAAAGAAGGAAATACAGAAGGTAGGGCTGGGACCTGTGAATCTTGGACCTCAGGCGCTGCTGGGCTAGCACCTTTGGGCCCATCATCATCCATGAACCCGGGCGGTGGCCGAAAGGTGTTCATTGCCGATTTGCTCTCGACGTCCAGCAAACTCCCCCCCATTGAGTTCCCACCCTTGTTCGGCTGCTGTCCCCCACTATTCCCTCTCCCACCTACAAGAATATCCCTCCCCCAATCAGGCCCCTCTGTATAAATATCAAGATCTGCATGAGAGAGTATGAGCAACGTCTTCAGCAACTTGCTGCTAAAGAGCGCCATGCATGGTCTCAGTTGGAACAGCGCATGCATTTGTGTGTGGCAGCTTTCGATTGTACCTGGCACAATAAGCTTTGACTGTTGGCCATCCTGCTGACCACCACCTTGGCCTGGGAGTATCAAGCCCCCTCTGCCACCACCCCGATCCCCTGATAAAGCAAGAAGCAAAATCAGAATGTAGAGTAAGTTTATAGCCTGTAAACGAAAGCAAAAGGGGCAGAGAACGGCGCACAGTAGCATGAGATGCATTTGTGCGAGTGGCATGTACAAGGAGCGCTCACCACCAGGAGGCCCAAATCTTCTGGTGCTGCTGCAGAACACAGCAGCTCCTCTCGGCCGCCTTGTACATTGTTGAAAAGGTTTACACCTTTGCAAGGGTCCTGACGACTGGAATAAGGATGACGTGCTGGTGAGGCTGCAGCAAGATGCTATGCTGCGCTCCATGAAGCTATTCCGACACTATACGGCAGAAGTTTTGAAGAGCAAGAAGAAATACACGTCCTCAGAATACCGGGCTTTTACCCTGAATACTGAAGGATAGTTTACAGATCGAAGGTAGGTGTCCTTCCTTAAGTAGCTGCTGGTGCGTCGATACTGCTGCGCTTGATCAGTCGAAATTATCTGCTTAACAATGACTACTGAGTCCTATAGCATTTGATACCGATTTCCAGCTCCCTGGTCTCCGCCTTCTTTGGATGTGAGGATGAGACGATGACGTTAGCGGTTACTGTCCTAGTAATGCCCCAGTCCCGTGACTCTAAACGAGGGGGTTTGACAGACACGGGACTTCAGGTGTGTTCATGTGCTCCACTGCTCTCAGAATATTTTCCAAAGAAACTATGGAGGTCCTTGCGCAGACACCGCGTGTGAGCCTCGCATCTTTCGGTAACACAGCGGCCAGCAGCCTCAAACGGCCAGTGTTTGTTCCTAGGTCGCAGTCTTGCAGCGGAAGCCAGCTTCTTGAGGCTGCAGTCAGCAGACAAGTGCTGACGGCGTCTACTAGCAAGCGCGGCGATGCGTTTGTTCTGAGATGTCAGAGCACCAATGGTGCATCTCCTGCACCCTGGGCAAAGAAGGACGCGAGGCTTGTATTGGAAGACGGCTCGGTTTGGGAAGGAAGGGCGTTTGGCACACAGGGGACGGCTCTTGCCGAGGTGGTGTTCAACACATCCCTCACGGGCTACCAGGAGATTCTCACAGACCCTTCCTACAAGGGACAATTCGTGGTCTTCACACACCCGCACATCGGCAATGTCGGGATCAACTTTGGTGAGTTAACCCTATTTTTCTTTTTACTCAGCCGACATTCGCTGCACACACGTGAACCCGCCATCGGTAGTAATGTATGCATGCTATTGATCATTTGGTTTATGTCTGTGATCAATGTAAGCGCTCTCTGCTTGTAGCAACTGCTTCTGCCCCTTTCCATTTGTGCAGTTGTTGAACCCTTTCAAAGCACAATCGAATCCCAAATAATAGTGATTGTCCTTAATTGAGTTCATTGTACTGAGGGGGTTGGTGCATTTGCTTTGCAGGGGACATGGAGTCTGAAAAGTGCCATCTGGGTGGCATAATCATCCGAGACCTGGCTGCCAGTGTCAGCAACTACCGGTCCACAAAGACGTTGGATGCGTACCTGAAGGAGCAGGGAGTGCTAGGTAAGCCTGCTCTCACACCACTCGTGTATTGAAAACCAGCAAGCTTACCTGCCACGCACTTGCACCTTCACAAAGAGACCTAAGCTCCGCGAGCTGACAGGAGCTGAAGGTTGGAAGCAGGCAGCCTTGCTGACTTTTATAATCGTGCTCAAGCCCCTTCAGAAAGTACAGGTATTGGCATGGAACTGTCACTGAGCCTGTCCTGTGGATGCGCAGGCATTGCAGATGTGGACACACGCGCCATCACCCGCCGGCTGAGGGACACAGGCGCGCTCAACGGCGTCATCACCACCGATCTGTCCACCCCTGTGGATGACCTGGTGCAGCAGACGAAGAGCTGGTCCATTCTGGGCAAGGATCTGATCTCCGAGGTCACCTGCTCGGAGCCCTACGAGTGGAAGGACACCACCGAGCACGAGTGGGAGTTCAACCCCGCTGTGCAGGAGAAGGGCGAACTCTTCCACGTAAAATTCCTTCTTTTCTCCCCTTTCGCATGCCTTGTGCATGCGTGAAATACTCAGGGCCACGAATGGAGCAGTGCTACCTCCTGTCAGTCTGTATGGCAGTGCCACTAAAATTCTCATTTTGTTTCAGCAAGGAATTGGAAGCAGTGTTCCAGGCACAGGGTCATCACACTGTCTTCCTTGCTTAGAGATGATGTGAAATGGATGCTGTAAGCTGCAGAATTTGGAATCCAGATTTGATGTTCTGGTGCAGGTTGTGGCGTACGACTTTGGCATCAAGCACAACATTCTGCGGCGGCTGGCCTCCTTCGGCTGCAAGCTGACGGTGGTGCCTGCTGACTACCCCGCCAGCAAGGTCCTGGAAATGAACCCTGATGGCATCTTCCTCTCCAACGGCCCGGTGAGCCAATCTTGCTTCTGTAATGGTGATTGTTCATCCTCCTTGAAGTGGCATGCAAGCTTCCTGCTCTGCCCAGTTGCGCTCTCTGGAATGAGCGACTGGCATGCCTCATGGAGAAGCACAGATGTGGCATGCTCACGAGCACCACTGCAGAGTTCCTTGGGCCGGGAGCATGCCGGCCTTGGGCTCTCTTGAGGCATGGCAGGCACACATCTGTTTGTCTGCTATGTGCCTACAGCCGCAGGTATCCTGAAGCCGCGTCGGTGATGTAGCATCATAAATATTTTATTCATACATACGTGCTATGATGCATATGTGACATCATAAGTAAAGGACTGAAAAGAGCATGTGTTCATGTCTGCAGGGTGACCCGAGCGCAGTGCCGTACGCTGTGGAGAATGTGAGGCAGGTGATTGGCAAGAAGCCGGTGTTTGGCATCTGCATGGGCCACCAGCTGCTGGGACAGGCGTTCGGCGGCGAGACATTCAAGCTCAAATTTGGGCACCACGGCGGCAACCACCCCATCCGCTTTGGCCCCACCAGTGAGTCCACCCTTCCACCCCATGACATAACCTTCTTACAACGGCAGCGGCATGGGAGGCACATTTGGTGGTCATCCCTCTGGTGTTGTGAGCTTATGCTGACCAGCTGGAGGCCTGCTTGTGAGGTGCTCCATCTGGTATAGCGTTGGATAACGATGCTAGCAAGATGCACTGCCCGATGCGCCTGCATGCAAGACTTTCAGGTCTCTCTGCTGGAAATTTATCTGTGGCGGGCTTGCCAGGACTCGAGTATTTTGATATGTGAGAGGGGGCGTCACTTGCTCGCAATTTGACAGACGCACTGGCCAGATGCCGTGTACTTGGAATGCCACATGTTGCTTAGCGATTATGACCAAAAAATGACATAATTGCCTGTTGAATAACCTGCCACCTGACCGCTGCGCAGGCCGGATAGAGATCAGCGCGCAGAACCACAACTACGCAGTCAACCCGGCCACTCTCCCGGATGACGTGGAGGTGACTCACATCAACCTCAACGACGGCACATGCGCGGGGCTGCTGTGCAAGCCCAAGAAGGCCATGAGCATCCAGTACCATCCCGAGGCATCCCCGGGCCCCCACGACGCGGACGTGTGCTTTGAGCAGTTCATCGACATGCTCAAAGCGGAGCGCGCAGGCGCCGTGCAAGCTGCCGTCGCTGCCTGATCTGGCGCTGGAGTGATGATACAAAAGGTCACGTTGGACATCTGTCGTTGCCGCCTGATGCGGCCTAGCATTGAAGACTTGATCTGCAGTGTGACTGGACCCTGTTGTGGCCTCAACTGAATCGCTCAGAGACCCGGTCAGCAGTCAGGAGTCTTGAGCCTGGGTCCCGACTTGGCCTCAACTGAGTAGCAATGACAAAAGTGACGTGCATAACATGGTCCAGCAATTGACACCCTTGACGCTGGGTTCTCAGAGTCTGACAGGTTTGCTAGCAGCGCCTTTGTGTCCATGGGATCACTTTTGGTGTTGAATGAATGCTATAGCTATCGCATGGAAGATATCTTGGAGTTTAGTATGAGTTGGAAACGGTATTCCTATCAAAGCCAGGTAATCGTCGGTCTATACATTAAAACTTAGTTAGGCCGATCTTGCGAGAATTCCAGGTAACAATCTCTCAAGGAAATATCACTGGCGTTGCCCAGGGCAGCCCATCTAACTGTCAAAATCTCCATAGGATCCTGAGCGGTGTTAACTGTTTGGAAGTTGCAAATTTGAGAGTATGCTTGGCGCTTTAGATCTCCAGAGGAGAGTTACTTCTTGCTGGGTTCAACATAATGCTGTGATCTGCAGAAGCAGAATGAACCGCGGACATTGGTGCCGTACACGTGCTGTAAGAGATGCACAGCATAAAATCTTGATGTGTGGAGCAATTGGCTGGGAAATTACTCACGCGTTTTACATGTAGGCACCCATTGCAATTGCGCCACCCATTCACCCACAACCGCACGCCATGCTGATATTCTATGAAACTGCCTTGCTCAATGGATGCATGCCCCCGCTAAGAAGGCATGAGCTTTTTAATACCTTCTCACAGAGTTGCACACTTTGTTCACCCTTCTCCCAAGCTTGTCTATAGTCTCAGAAAGAGCTTGGACACGGTTTGCAGCGCCGGGCCCATCCAGAAACTCTGCCCTCACTCAATGTAGGGCTGCTCGCGCATGCGGCGCAGGTCAGTGAGCAGCAGTTTAATGAAGAAGTCGGTCTCCTCCGGGTTGGCCACCCACAGGATGGAGCAGCAGTCGCGAGTCGTTGCATCGTTGCCGCTCGCCGTGAACCGGTCGCCCACATGCAACACCTACCCATGCATGCTAAGCCTGTCAGTTGCGAACATCATCGGGGTCATCCATGGTTTGAAACAGCATGCTAGGGAGATCCTGCACTACCATCAGGTGCAGAAGCAGTGCAAAGCGCGCTCAAATGATGCCGTGAAGCAAGTGCATGGATGCAGCTGACAATCTAGCAGCCACACTTGCTTCCGATGCGAGGTATTGGGACCTTCAGCAAGAATGTCACCTCTGACGGCGTCAGGCCCAGGTAGTTCATGAGCGCCTCCAGACCAAAAGACTTGTTGCCCACCTGCATCCACCACTTGTCAGGGTGACACGCATGCAGTATTTGTCTATACAAAGGATCCCTCACTTTGCTGACCGTGGGAATGCTTTGCAGTGTTCCTTCTTGCCTGTGTGCATGACAGTCTTCCCGCTGGTGAGATCTTGCACACTTTTCTGCAGCAGCTGTGAAAACCTTGCAGCAACCACATATTTGCAGCGCAAGAATTGACCGCCTTACGAGACCTCCACGCACACAAATGAGGCAATTTCCACTGAGACTGCCCGCTGAGACTGCTCTGTTTTGCCAAAGCGCACAGCAAGACATTATGACACTGCAATCAAGGCTGTTGTCCTGCATGCGTCTTAGGGGAGAGAAGCCTGGTCAACGTGATCCAGCTTCTTGGTGTCATGAACTGGATTAGATGAGATTGTCTTTTTTGTCTGCAGCATTCCTTCAATGTCAATGTAACCAGAGTGAGAGAATGGGAGCGCGCACGTCGACGAAGACGTCTGAGCCGCCGTTGAAGGCGCAGAAGGGCGTGGGGGAGTCCATGAGCGTATGCTGCACAGTGATGGCCATCTCCTCCAGCACCTCGTACACCGTCGGCACCTGCGGCACAACTCCCACAGCCCGCTCCTTCCGAATTACCTGCGCGCCAGATTTAAAGCTATGCTTTTGTTTTTGGCATGGTGATCTGCAGTCCTGAACGGGCATCAAGTTCAGAAGCGCAATACTTCCTTCTCCAAACATCAGGGGTCGGTGTAGTTGCTCAGCACGCGGTGGCAGCTATGCTTGATGCGGAGAGCATCAGCCAAAAAATCAAGGGATGGGCAATAGAAGAAGACAGCCTTGGCACCGGAGAGATGAGGTATATAGTCAAAGAGCAAAGCACTGAGAGAGGCCTCAGAACAAACTAGGCGACAGGCAAACCTCCCCATCATTGGCTGCCTCAACAAGCCAACTCTTTAGGCCGGTCAGATCTCAGCAAGAAGGTTGAAGTACTCCTGGTCTTCAGCCACCTGAATAAACAAGGGGCTGTTGCCCTGCATGAGCAATCGCAGGCGGTGCGCGGTCTGATTGGGTGAGGCTGCGCCTCTCAGACATCAATAATTCCCCTATTTTCCCAATTCAGGAGGTCCCCATTAACTTCAAATAAAGCCTGCTGCCAGTCTCTAGTCCCTAAAACAAGGGGCTTGCTGACCTGCACGGGCAGTCGCAGGCGGTGCGCGGTCTCGGCCAGGACGCGTTCGGCGTCGGTGAGAAGCCGGGCAATCTCAGCGTCGGCCCATGACATCATTGCGGTGGATTTCCAGTCCTCATCTGGCACAAACTCCAGCCGCATGCTTGGCCGCGCCACGCGCAGCACGTAGTTGCACTCGCCGCCCATTATGTGGAACCTGCGCCCAAGATTTGAAAGCTTAACCCTCATATGCAGCTGCTCCATACCCTGAGGGTTATCCAAGATCAGGTCGCAATCACATGAATGACCACTTTGCACTGGCAAGTCATACTAGTTCTGAAGTGCATTGGGTTTGGGTGGACACGTTATGGAAGCAACGAAGATGTCCTAGTTTGTGGTATGCACACAGCAGCAGTTTCCCTCCATGCAAATTCCAATACAGCATTGGACAAGCCCGAGAAAACAAGTCCATGGCAAAGCTGGGACAAATATCGCCATTCCTCATGCACAGGACAACTCTGCTGCAAGGCATGCAAGGTCTTCGGGGCTGTAGAGTCCCCCGAAAAGAACTGCAACAGGGCCCATCTCATTGTTAGCCTAAATCAGTCTGAGTTGAAGTCAATGTCAGGAAAGGTTGACTCACCGGTCGGTGATTTCTGCAGGGAGTTTGAGGCGCCGGAAGGCGGCCAGAAGTCCGGCCACGCGCTGCTCAAAGCGCTCTGGCTCCCCAGGGTACCCAGCCGCCGTCACTATGGCCACATCCATGTTGGCGCGCATCAGTGAAATGATGTGCCCCACCTGCACAACAAGGCGGAAGCACAGCTGTCGAAAATCCAGTCATCCTGCCATCTTGCAGGAATATCCTGAGTGATGAACAAGATTTAGCACCTTTCCTTGGGGTGGCCTTCTCAATAGCAGTCCTTGATGGAGGAACTATTCAGGAAGGTCCCTCAGCAGGTTTCCATGAACAACAGATGAAGGCAAGGAGTAAGATGTCAAGTAGGGGAGACCGGGAAGACAGTAAGGACCGCCAAGCTATGCTGTTGGGATTTCACAGGCCAGAGGAGAATTTTGAGAAGCCTTCAGGCGAGTACTCACCATTTCGTTGTCATGTTCTATGTGGCAGCCGTCGGCATACAGCGTGCCATCCGCATCAAATGTGATTAGCCGCAGGCCTTTGGCGGATGAATGCACCTGGGCGGCACAGAAAAATCATGCCGCTGTATAAACCATGCGTACAGATTCCTGGTCTGTCACAGGATGGTATTGCTTGAATATGCTCACTCGGTAGGTAGCCGAGCAGGAGTTGATGTGAGAGGAAAGGTGTGAAATCAGGTGTACAAGGGGTGGCAGCCGTACCTGGGCAATGTTGAGCACATGGCGCATTTCTGCAAAGTTGGGCGGAATGTAGCGACGCCGGGACAGAGCAAAGAATTCATCTGTGACACCCAGAGCCAGTCAGCATGCAGCGTGCCAGAACATGACACAGCGTGAGCTCATATCAGTGGTCCATTCCTATGTGAAGTTGAATGAAGTGCGGGAGTCTGGTCACAATGGCAGTCCCTGCAAACTTCAACTCAACCGTAATTAGTTGGCTTCTCGATGGGAGTGGCTCACCGTACTCATTGAAGGCCTCGACAAGTTTGAGGGGAGTGAAAAAGGACCCAACACTGGGCACCATCCTCCTCAAGCGGCTGCGCTTTGGATCCTGCGCACATTGCACGCATGCCAAACACATCAGCCGTTTGCAATCAAGAGGGCATATCAGCATCCAAGAATGAAGAAGTCAAGCTGGTTTGCATTTGCGCTGCTGGACATTGGCAGTCTAGGATACATACTCATTTGACTAGACCCCAAAGGCAAAAGAGCCCCTTGCCCAGCTGCTGCTGCATGTGTCACCTCACTGTTCGCAGCAACAGGCGACACCAGCGCTGTGTCCTGACACAAGCAGCACAACCTTTGCCCAGGTTGGCTCAGCTCCAGGTGGGCAACGAGCTAACGGGTGAGTCAGCGGTGAGGTGAGCGCTTGCCTGGCGGTGCTCGTTGATCCAGCGCTCCAGCTTCTGCATGGCTTCCAGGGAGGTGTGCGTGTGGTGCATGGACAGCAGGAACTCGATCAGCAGGTCCTGCTCCTTCAGGTGGCCCTTCCGACGCAGCACCGACGCGTCCGATGCGCTCCGAGCACGCGCCCCCAACACACCCCCGTCCGTCTCCGGCACGCTCAGTAGCTCCTGTTCAAACAGCACGCCAGATCAGGCTAGGTACATGAAATGTATTCGAGAATATGACGAAATGTGGCTTCCCAATAAGCCCATTGATGTGAACGATCTTGAGGCTCGGTCCATGAGGTTCACCAAATCAGGCGTTGCCCAGGAAATGCCTCGATCTAGGCTAGGAAATGCGCACGAGACAGACATGCCACAGCCAAAGTCTGCTCGGCTCAGAAATCATGAAGATCAGGGCTCGATCCTTGGGAAAATTCTGCATGCGCATGTCTATCAGTAGCTCCTTGATCAGATCGTGCAGTGGAGCTGAGGGTTGCTTGGATATTCACCTGCCAGTACTCCCTGCCAGAAGATGAGGCTCCTTCAGAGGAGGCCTCCCTCTCCTTGCCGCCCACTTCCTGCTGTTTGTTCTCTTCCTGGGGCTGCCGGCTGCTGCCGGCCTGACTAACTTGTGATTTCAAATCAGCCGGCGTAGCAGCTGCAGCACTCTCTGAGGCTGCGGCATTCACCTGCACAAGGCATGGGCCCCAAGAGTTGCAAGTATGGTTGGGAACACAACAGAGTTGGTAATCTGAAGGCGTGGCATGCAGAAGGGCAGAGTTCCAATGATTCAAAATATTAATTTTGTCCCAGGATGCACCTGCCGTGCCTTGTGGAAGCATCTGGCGAATCTGCGATGAGCCACATTCAGACAGTGTGACTGTCTGCTGCCAGTTAGAGAGTGCAAAGACCTCCCTGCTGCGCTAGGCACTTCTCTGCTCCAGGCTTTTGCAATTGAATATATACTGGTGGGAAGTTTGCGCTGCAAGGCGACAGGCATAAAGAATCTGCAGCGACATGGAATCCGCTGACCAATTGGAGATGCTCCCAAAACGGAAGGACATGAAGCGACAACTTGGTACATGTCCTTCTCGACTGGTGAATCCTCGCCTGGAAAGCAATTCGATACATTAGTATGACAGAGCTCAGGTTGAATTCACAATCTTTGGTTGAGGTCTCGATGCTCAGCACTATGTTGAGGCTGAAAGGTTATGCCCTCAGACTCGTTTTGATCAAAATTCGACATCAATAACATTCCACTCGCAGTGTTGATCAAACAGTAGTTGACAGCTACCTTTTATGTTGGGCCAGTCAGTACGTCAGCACTGCGTCTGAGACTGTTGTTTGGAAGAAAATTTGACACTTCTTCGCTTTAAACAAAGTGAAAGGTCTGAAATTTATAGGATACAGATCGTGTGCAAAATTTGTTGAAGTGCTCCTATAAGAAAGGAGCAGTGGACGACTCTGCTCTTGATCTCAAGATCAGCGTATCCTCAATTGCGCCCACCACGCCTCAGAGGAAGCTGCCTGCTCCATGTGCTGCTATCCTTGCTGAATGACTGACTGACTGACACACAAATAATTTTTGATGTGATGCCAGTTCCAAGTTCTACATTGGCCGCAAGCGGGGCATGCAGCATCAGCAGCTTACAAAACTCACCATGTCAAACCCATTCTTAAAGCGGAGTAGCACAAAAGCGCGCAAGAAGCATTTCCACTAATCATTTCCACTTGAAGTTGCGATTCACGACATCATTCTGCAATACAGTCGTTCAGCCGGATTTGTCACAGCCCCAGAACAGATTTATTGGCTGACACCTTTTAATAAAATGTGGCTGTACGGGCGACCGTGATCATTCTGTTCATTCTGTGCAGGATCCACTCACAGTGCCACCTCTGTCAAGACCAGGAGGCACAGAAGGAAAATCTGAACAAGGCTGAGCACGCGGACGATCCTTGACTTCTTGCTCTGTGTCAAAGCATTGTCTGGCAAGGTTGCCGGCCCATCAACTTCCCCTTCATCATTCTCAGCCATACCAGAGGCAGCACTCTCCTTGTCGCCTGCACGGGAATCACAGCTCTTTTCATACCTTTGTGAGAAACCAAATCCATCCTTTTAGCACACCAACACAATTCTGCAAAGATCAATACAGACTCTCCAAAAACAGATCAATATGGGCCTGCAACAGGCAATGATGTGCAAGGCAGAATGGCAAATACCAATACACACGTGCGTGACAGTAAGGGGCCAACTCGGGGAGAGAAGGACACCTGTGCCGCTGTCCTCCTTGAGAGCAGCGAGCTCAGTGCGCAGCTCCTCATACTGCCGCTGAGCTTCTGCCAGCTGCTTGGCCAGCTCCTCGGCAACTGCCTTCTTCACTGATGGCGCCTGTTCAAGACATGTCAAACCCGGCGGCTTACTCCTTTCAACCAGAGACCAACCAAGAAATTGCCTAGCTGATGGCCATTGCTGCATGCCTTTTGATGATGTAGCACCAAATGCAGAATACCTGGTGAGGGATGATTGACAAACTGTAATTTCCTGGGCACTGCGACTACCGTGCAGGCTGGCCACACACAAAAGCCACTTGCCAAGATTTTGACGTGCAAAGGAAAGCAGCCGTCCAGGCACTGGAGCCTAGCGCTGCCATCTCCTTTATCATGTACACTTAGAGGGCCAATGAGAGTCAAGCAGTACAGGGGCGTGCCTGCAGCGTGTTGACAACGCCCTTGGCGCGTGCCCCGAATCGCAGGGAGGAGAGAGTCTCGGCCGCGTTGTCGCTACTGGGCGAGCAGCACACAATCAGCGCAGTCCTGGAGTTGCCGCCCAGGCAATCCTGCACCATTGAGTGAAATCTCAAGGTTGTTGGTGATGCTGACATCAGTAATGACTCAGCACTGAACACTAATAAAGCGCTGATTGTTAGCCTCAAAGTCAACAATAGACTCTCAGGCAGTTCTGCAGCACATGGGTAACCCTTCATCTGTCAATTTCCGATGTTTGATGCTCTGGTGTTGGCATGCATGTGGCCTCCATGGAAGTGTAATTTGCGGCCAATGGCCAGGGTAAGGGATGTTTCTGATGCTGTGTGTCAGGCCAGCTGGCAGAACTGCCATGCGCAGCGTATGTGAGGCACATGAGCTCCAAAAGAAAATCTAATTTTATGGCAGCCAGTTGCTGGCAAACACCTCTGTCTGATGGTACAGCCACATCATACAGACTCATTCCTCACGACATAGGTTCCAGAGCTTGCGTTGCACTGCAGATTCTCAGGCAGCATGCATGTCTAGGGATTCCTTCAAAATTACCAGTGAGAAGAGATTCGCACCGCCAGAGCGCGGGTGAGCTTGGAGTCGCGGTAGGGGATGTGCGCGGACCGGCCCTCTGTCAGTGCATTGACCACATTGCCCAGCGCTGACAGGGACTTGTTGATGAGCTTGCCCTCCTCGAACGTCACCCCCTCCGCCCCGGTGCGGTCCTGCCTCTCAGAACCTGCGCGACACATATGCATGCACTGAATGATGTTCACGCACTGCATGAATTTAGTGGACTCTCTTTAAAGACTCGATAACTGAAGTGAGGTTCAGGGTATCAAGGAAACAGCCGACTTGGGTGGTCTGCCAAACAAACGTCATGTGCTTTGTACTGCAGCAAACTATGTAAGTAATTGAGATGGCGCTGATGTGGGACAACAGAATGACATGTGGAGCAAAAAGTGGTCTCTTGCTCTGGATTTGCTGGGATGTGACGATGAAAATCACAAATGCATGTCTCATGCTGAAGCAAAAATTGTTCAAGGAGGGCACCTGCAAGGTCCACGAGGCACAGCTTGCCGTGGCCGACGCTCCCGTCGAGCCAGTGCTTCTCAACTGCGAGCATGACGAGGCAGTGGGAGCGGCTGCTTGCAGCATTCATGCCAGTCCTGGCGACTGTGCGCTTGGCTATGCCCTGCTGCATCAACTCCACCAGCTCCCCCTCTGTCTGCACGGGCACCTGCACAGAGTGCAGCATTCTCCTCAGCCGTATTTGACAGGACCTTCTCAAAGATCCAGGTCGCCCTAAACAGCACAGACAGCACGTATCTGAGCCTCTGGGCAGCCCTGGAGATCTACAATAAACATTTCGTCTTGCTGGACTATCTTAGAGCCCAGAAGTATCTGGTCAATCCAAGCTGCATTTGTTAGCCCCTGGCAGTTTAATTTGTCACTGACATGTCAACATGCATGGGGATTGACCTGTGCTTTGGTGAGCAGGACTGTCCTCATGTCAAACCTCCGTTTTGGCAACCCTTACTTGCAGGGCAGCTTAATTCTCAGGAGCCAAAACAGTTCCTGTTTGTTCATGCACCTAGGGGGGACAAGGCCATTCCTGGAATCGTGCAGTGCTATTTCAAGACAGCAGTTGACATGCAGAGGCCAGATGGGAGCACCTGGGTTGCGCCAGCAATGTTGACGCCTCGCTGGCGGTCCTGCTGCACAACCATATTGTCGCTGCCGGCTTCGCTGCTCAGCAGGTCCCGGATGCGCTCGCAGTAGATCTCCACCACCGACAGGTTCACCTGCAGGCAGCACAATCAGGTTCATGGAAGAAGCCATTAAGATCCTCCAGTGGCCAGGTTCATGAGCATGCAGTGCAAAAAGGTGCACGCATTTGTGATAGTGGACGCAGGTAAAAAAGGTCCTAAGGTCCTGCAGTGGCAAGATTTTTTTGGCAAACGCAATCAGTGGTCTGGTCGTTGGACACAGGTCGGGAAGGTCCAGAAGTGACCGGATCCATCTGCATGCAGCGCCAGAGGGGGTCTGGTGAATGGACATAGGTCAAAAAGGCACTGAAGTGGTCATTTTAGGGAAAAACGTCTCAAGAGCATGCCAGTGGCTGAGATCTCTAGAGGGCCGAGAAGGCAATCTGTATATCCTAAGTCTATGACTTGCATGTGCAGGATGTGGGGCATGCATGACATTGCTGGCAAAGAGGCTGCCTCTGCAGCATGCAATGTACATGCATGGCAGTACCTGGTCACACCTGGAAGTAGCAGTCATCTGTGCACTCTGCCACGCCCACTGCAATTTCATTGACTGCTCTCGCCAGCAGCCCCTTCTCCTGACCACTGCTGATGTCCCCTATCAGCGTGTGTGTCTTCCCAGAGCCTGTATGAACAGGTTACTGTACCATTTATCACAATGCATACATGGACATAATCCTGCATGCTGAGCTCAAACCATCTGCAAGACTAGGCCACAAAGGGAAGCCTTTTGCTTGTCAGTTTGTTTGCTGCAGGATAGGTTTGCTAACAGTGACAGGAACCGTGGCAGATAGAGCTACTATTCACAAGGGCTCGCCTGTTTGCCCATAGGCCATGATGCAGCCATTTTGTCCATGGAGGACGGAGGAAACCAGGTCCTTGACCTCGTTGAATATCTCTGCCTGGTTCGTGCTGGTGTCGTGAACACTGTCGAAAGTGAAGCCCAGGCTGCTGCCGTAAGTGGTGGTGAGTTCCAGGTAGGTAGCAGACGCGCAAGCAACGCATGTTTGGCTGCACTCCTCAGCAGACAGAGGCCTCAACCTCACCAGGACCCTGCACCCGAAATCTGCTTCTTACCGAACGCTCGACGCGTGCTAAGCATAAAATAGCTTCGATGGACATGCAAACGGCTTCCAGGAAAGATATTTAAGCTCAAAACCCACAATCCAGAAAGACGAAGTTTGCCTGACGTTGCTGGCCGTGCTGTCCATGATCAACTGCTTTGATGTAACACTGCTTTGGAAGTAGGATTGTGAGGAGGTTTCTCAGGAGCTTTTGTGTGTAGGAAGGCAGCCTACGCCGTTCACTTGAGGAAGCGAGTTGCAGTGTGCATTGTGAACGGTTCCAGGAAAGCTTGACAAAAGATCCAGGAAAAACAGCATGCAAATAAATGCAGACCCTCTGGAATAATATCATGAGTTTAAACTTGCTCAAATTTGCATGCAATGGTCCACCTCTTTTCTCCCCTTTGCAATTTCACAATGTGCAACACATATGTCAGCATGCAAACTTAAGCGTGTACTGCCAAGCTCAAGCTACAGAGATCTCTGTAGCTTGAGCTCCCCCCAGACCGAGGCTCGTTCTAGAACGAGCCTCGGTCTGGGGGGAGACAAACAATTGTAAAGACTGCCATGCATGCACCCAAATTCTTTAAAGGGTCTTGGGAGGCCAGGAGCACATGCTTTTATTGTTCAAAGATTAGACAGTCAAACAAACAACGCTCAACAGCTCAACATCTACAGCCCTGCTACATCGGTCAAAAGGCTCACGATATAAGCATTCAACACCAGACACACCAATTCAACGAGTGGCAGCTGCTGCTTCCCCGGCAGCTTGCACTATGCTGCCTTTGTTATGAGGCCGCTGCCATTGTGCCAGAGTCTTGTGTAGCCATTCTGTTGCCCATGTGAAGCCGACCTGCCAAGCACACACACACACTCACACACTTTTTGTATCAAGCTCAAACTTTCTTCCAATACTGTGGAGGCAATATTAATTCATGTGCTGCAGGCATCACTGCTGGATCCACAAGGCACTGCTCTGCATGTGTCTGCAAAGTCAAGCCGCTCTTCTTTAACCCACATCATCTTCCAGGGCCACACACTCTTGGGCTTCCATGAGCCACAAAGCCAAGTGCAATAGCTAGCGCGGCAAGCAGTTATTTGAGACACATGTGTCAGAGGGAAGACATTATTAGTATAATTACACATGCTTTTCCTGCCAGAGGTAAGGTGCAGATGAAGGCTTCCACATATCCAATCCCTTGATGGACTCGCCAGATCCAAGCAACCGTGGCACGGTGCTCAATGTTATACCGACCCTGGCCAGCCAGCACTTAAGGGGAGGTGTTCAAAGGCATGTAAAAGGCACGCACCTGCTGCCGGCGCCCCACGGGCTCCACCATCATAAGAGCGCGTAGCCGCTCTTGCGCGCATTTGCCGTCCGCCGCCGCAGCACGGCCACCGCAGCCGCCAGCACTACTAAGATTATGACGCCGATCTGCAGGAAGCTTCGCGTGGTCCCCCCGTGGTCCTCGGTCGCCTTCGTACGCAGCGCCTTCCTGCGCGCACACGCTGGCACCTTTCTGCCATGCACGCAAAAAGAATGCTGCTCTGTATGAGCATCCTAATGCTGCAACCATCTTCACAGAGTGTCTTGTTCAGCTTTAGCAATTGTGTCGGTAGTACAAAGCATGGCGTGCAAGCAAGGGCACTGCGCTCATCCTTGCACATATCCCTGCACCCTGAAACTCCCCTAAACTCAAAGACGCTGCATGCCTTGAGAGACAAGGATGTAAACAAGCGTTTTGTCTACATTTCAAGGCATACACAAGCCTTCATGCAAGTATCAGGAGTCCATTGGCATCAGGAGTCCCTTGGCAACCTCACCTGTTTCCAAAAAGGGTGGCCGCAGCGTTGGCTTTGGCACTCTCGCCGTAGAAGGTCATGAGGAAGCGGAACACCTCGTCCTCATTCCACTCCGGCTCACTGTCGGCGCTCTGCGCTGCGAGAGTTGGCATGCGGCAGAGAGGGCACGCCTCTGGGGACGGCCACTGGACCTTGGGAAAGAAAGGGTCCCCGCTGTGGTCCGCCGCCTCCTGCTTCGCCACCCTCTTGTTCACCTGGGCAGCAGAAGGACATGGTGGGTCTCAATCACCATGCCAAATGCGCCATCCTGACGGTTTCTCATATGTTTTCTGATAAGTACCATTCCTTCGCTGGTGGCCTAGCAATGACCAGAGTCTGATCAGCAGACCTTCAAAGATGCTTTCAAGCCCAGAAATCACAGGCGGACCATATACGAGACTTCATTAAAGAGCATTATACCTGGGATACTCTAGAGGTCAAACTCGGAGCAAGTCTTAAGGACATGGGTTGGGACAGAGGCTTACAATGTTGTGGGCTCGCCAGGACCAGAGCACGGCATCACGGCGGGAGGTGACTAGCGCAGCCGACTCCTCTGCAGCCATCGCCTCAAAGTGCTGTGAGCACTCTGAGCACTTGAAGAACTGCTGCACGTACTGCCTGCACACTCCATCACAGCAGCATGAGTCTCAGGGCACGTGCCCAGCCATTCTGCACCATCCTGCCCGGCAGCACATCAGACTAGACGCTGAAGATTTTCCAAGTGCTGCTGATCGCTGCCAGGCAATCCCATCCGCATGTGGGCATCTCCCTCCCGATTGCACAAGCCTTAAAGAACTGGAAACATTGCACCAAATAGCAGCGACTCAGGCACAAAGCTGCGCTTCAAGCATCACAGGATGCACTTGTTTGAGACGAGCTGATTGGCGCATGCATGCTACTCATTCGCGGGTGCCGCAAGCATGCATAGCATTGCCCTTGGGAAGAAAACGGCCCAAAACAAGCCAGCAAAATCATGATGCCTGGTCAGTGCGGGGTCACACCTGACGGCGGTCATCCAGAAGGCGCCCCCGGTGGCTTCGGGGGTGGCGCGGGCGGCCAGGCTGTGCAGCAGCAGCCACAGGCCGCACGTGAACCCGCGGCTGTTCTCCCGGCTCCCCTTGCAGCTGCCCCACTCCTGCACCAGCCACATCATAGATTTCTGGAGTCCAGAGCGTCTCTACTAGTCTCAGAGGAGTGTGGGAGCTGCTCTGTCACCAAGTATTTATACCTTTTCTGCTGCTCCTAGGGAGAGATTCCTGAAGAGACTGACTGATGCAAATGTCTAGCACTGTGCAGAATATGCCAATCAATGCCTGGTTCAGTTTGCCAGCACCTCAGAATCTTCGACACGGCATAAAATGTCTCTTGCAAATTGTTTATTAGGTTTGGACTGACAGAGCTGAGTGGACATCAAGTTGACTTTGTACTTGTGCCAAGGGAGGCCCAACAGCGCATAAAAGGTTCCTCATTCAAAGAAAACTAATGCCACATTATATAAGGGCCGGAGCAGCACCTTGGCCGTGGCTTTCTCTCCGCAGATGGAGATCTGATTGATGGCCTGCCCGGGGCTGGTTGCCTGGTTAGGCGGCCACAGCTTTGGCAGCGCCTCCTGCGCCGCCTGAGCCCCCGCCCGGCACCTGATGACTCGCACAATGCAGTGAGTCATCACCAAATCTGGTACACCGTAAATACTTAGTTTGGCACAGCTTGAGCAGTCACACGCCTTGCAATTCCCATCAGAGCACCAGCATCGCACAGCATGCGCCAAACAAAACAAGTAGACCTCATGGCCGCACAAGCTGCAGATTGCACTGTGCAGTCATGCTTCGCAGCTATACCTTTCTCCACAAAGTTAAGCAAGCGGTTGTGCAGATATTTCAGGGTCAGGCATCTGCGTTTCCTCAGACGAGTATACACATTCTGTGGCTGATGTGGCTGATCCAAATATAGAGGGAAGCATGCGGAGGAAGATGTGCACCTGTCTATGGGGTGGCTAGCAGCCAGGAGGTCGATCCAGTCCTTCAGAGCCTGCCGCTTCTCCAGGCCCTCAAGCCCAGAGCCTATGTCTGCAATGTAACGGAACGCCAGAATTGTGGAACTTTCCAGATCACTCACGTCCGCCTGCACAAGAAGATAATCATTTTCACATGGAGTGCAAAATAATCGCCTCGTTCCTACCATCCCTGTAATCCTCAGATGAAGGTACAAAGACTATGCAGCACTATGAGACCGCAGGCCTGCAGAGCGCTAGGTTGATTAGCCAGTACTGGTGGACTGCGTAGAGCTGAATATGCCAGCTGCTGTGCTGTGTGCCAACAAAAGGTGAACTTGGCTGACGCACATGCTGGGCCATTTTGGGGGCGTTGGTGGCAGAGGCTTGCACGCCAGGAGCCTCCTGCTGGCTAGCCTCCCCCCCCTTGTCTGGATTGTAGTCATACGCCCTGCACAAGACCGACAAGACTGTAAGCACCCAAAGCCACGCTGCGGTGCATTGCTGTCTAATTCTGATGACGACCACACAAAGCTTGGCTTGGCATGAGGTGCATAAGTAGGTCAGGGATGACGATTGAAAGCTGCTTACAAGGCTGTACTCCGTCATGAGAAATAAATGCCATGCCGGAGTCTTGTGTTGCTGTGGGTAAAATGGCATTGACATTTGAGGCTGTGGCTGCAGCAATGATAGGATTCTAAAAAGGAGACTGGGAAAGCGCGCTCACGTGGACTGCAGCTTGCCGATCCACTCAATGACCTCTTTTTCGCCCTTGACCCCATTGTACTCCTCTAGCTGGCCCTCCTTGCCCACCCCAAATGCAGCCGGCTTGCCAAACTTCATTGTTGGGTAGTGGCCTACGCTAAAGCGGCTGCACAGCGCTGCCTGCACAAATCGAACCCGAGTTGGAAGAATAAGATATTGCTGGACCTGTGAAGAGGAGCTTGATCATGTGTCATGTCTGCATGACAACTCTTGGATGCCAGGTGTGTTCATCCCACAACAATGGGTGTGCATCTTGCTGACTATCAGCAGCGTCAACCTTCATCCCGGAAAACATATCTGGATGCAGCCCCTTGGAATGTCCACAAAATCCTGAGACACAGCCAGGGGGTGCACCCAGAACTTATCCCCGGTTCAAGTTGAGGTGATGAGGAATCTTTTCAGGCGATTAGGCACATGCTGCATCGCTGCGCACCTCGGTGGCGCAGTCTACGCGCGCCACATATACCTCAGGCTTGGGCCGGGGGGACCCATAGAAGTAGGCGGAAACCTTCTCATAGTGCGGCTGAAAATGCTTGCAGGCCGGGCACCAGGAGGCATAGAACTCCATCAGCACACCCCTGCCTGCTGGGAGAGCCTGCATCAAATTCAAATCTCTCTGTCATCATCGCCTTGCTGTCTAGAAGACTGCACAACCTCTGGCCAGGTCACTGGCAAAGCACTTGCGTGATGGCATGGTAGACTAGGCGCAAAGGTTTATGAGGCAGGGTAGGTCAATTGCCAAATCTTATAGCGCATAGGGTGCATTCCGCTTCTTGAAAGGCTATGGCCGTGCCTGCATCATGGTGTCGAAATTCGCCTGCTGCAGATCAACTGGCTTGAGTGCAGCCTCTCCCGCCACATCTGCAGCCCTGATTGGGCTTGCTGAAAGGGCAAGGATTGCGAAGATGAGAAGACTGCCCTGCTCTGTGGCTGTTTGGCGCAGTGATGCTGCATAAAATATCGATTTGGTCCTGCCCATCTGTTTGGTGGCAAAGTGCCCTGCTACTCCCTGATTGCAGGTCTGCTCTTTCTCCTGGGACCTGCTCTTCCACGCTGAGCGTGCTTAGACTCTTGGGTGACGATTTTGATGTGGCTCCCACCGGGAATGACTGGATGCACGTCTCTGTTGCTCAGGATCTTGATATCGTGGTATAGGCAATTATTCCCAACCATAACACAAGGCAACTTCAATCAACATATCAGCGGACAATGATGCCACTGATGCTATCACAGCAATTCTGTGTTTCACCAATAAAATGAGCTTGCCCTGCCTGAACAAGTGTGTACCCAGTAGTGTCCTGAATACGTCGTAGAATTACTGCGGTGAGTTTCTACAATTCTTTATTGCCAAACCTTCCCATCCATAGCAGGAAAATTTTCAAGAAAGAAGAATGCAGCGATGGCAAGGTGTAATCCAAGAGAATTGGACTCAGGCTTGAGATATCCGGCAAACGGCGTTCATATCCCATGGCTTCACCTCTGCACAAAGTTTCGCGAGCTTTGGACGACACACCGCACAGAGGATCAATCTAAAGAGATAAGAACGTGTAGCAGACCCTGTCCTAGAAGTCAGATCGGCAATTCACCCCGCCCAGCGAGGTTTCCGATGCTACCTGTGACGAACAAGTTTCAGAGCGTATCTAAACAACGTTGGGCGCGTATCCGGTATGAGAAGAGATGTTGGACTTTTCCTCGAGGCGTTCGAAAAATATGGCCCAGGTCAGCACATAGTAGTAGCTTTAATGCAGAGCAATCTGTTTAAGAAGAAAAGAAATCGGTTGACGAAAACAACGTTAGCGACAGAAATGGAGCTCCCTTAAGATGGACGTGTGTATGAGGACCAGCACTTCCGGCTGATGACTTACAAATAGTAATGGTGAGTACCAGGCCTTGACCGTCCCAGAACACGAGAAGGCGGCGCTTTCCAGTGTCAGCGATGAAGGTCACAGTACAATCGGCTGTTATTTCGGGGCAAGGTGTCCTGGATAAAGGAGAGCACGACGTACAGCTATGCGACGCCCGACCAGGGCTGTTCAAGAAGTCCAGTCGGGACTTTTCTGGATCAGACTTCAAGCCTTTCGGGGCACATATGAGTCTGGAAAAGCTAGATGGCCACATCGGTGGCTGTGCAAGGCAGCACGGGGTGCCGTAGGAAGTGGGCTGTCATTAGTAGGCGAAGGCCAGCGACATGGTCCGGCCAAACCCGGCCCTCTTGCGATCCTGATGCTCCTAGCTCAGTCAGTACAATGGGTGCGCATAGTCCATCAACAGCAGAAAGTGGGGGTCTTGGTGGTCTGTGGAGAGTGCTGTTGCCCTTGACGGCATCCGCCTCCCCTTTAGCTACCCCTTCGTAACCATACCGAGCAGTACAAGGGTTCGCGATTGGGATTTTGATGGCAAATTAGGGCCACCAATGTGGTACCAACGCTTATGCTTGCGCTGATGGCAGCACGCCGATGCGCTTGCTGCTTGTTTCACCTGTATTGCTGGTCACATTTAGTATATACATCCTAGCAGGAGCGTCCCACTTTGGGCTGTACAATTCTAGGGCCTTGTCTAGGCCTAGCAAGTCCACTTGATCAACACATCTACACTAGAGGCTTATTGGTGCTGCCACTCTTGTGCGCTGGAGTTTGTCACTTGTTGAGCAGCACGTTGGACCCACTGGGCCGCTCTAGGTGCCCTTACTAGCGTCCAAATAGCTCCATGGAGCAGCAAGGAAGATTTTGTTGGGCTGAACGAAGACAATGCATTCGACTGACGGTGTTCTCTTCTCTGTGTCCTGTGCAGGCTTCATTGGTTATCTCACGCACATCGCCAGGACCCCTTCGCACACAGAGCCACCCAGCCAAGAGCAGTGCCTGGTCTTCGCCGCAGTCTCCTGTGGCCACGCCCCGGCTGCGTGGCGATGAGGCAAGCTGCCCCTCTGCTTGCTGATCATGCTAATGCAGTGCAGTCGGGGCCTTGGGATCATCAGAACCCAGGGAGGATAGCACCATGGGAGGGGTAGGGAGGGTGCTCGTTGGCCCTATCAGTTTGGCTGCAAGAAGCAGCGATGGTACCAACGCAGCTCGTCCCTACTTCTCTCATAGAGGCAACCTACAGTCATAGGGCAATATGTCCTGGCTGCTTTCAATGTGATTGGCTGCAGGAAGCAGGTTCACCATCGGAAGCCTGGACACCAGCATTTTGATGTTCAATGTGCCTCCCCTTATCATGATTATTCTGGGATGCAGCTGCATTGCAGCTTCTCTGAGCCCTGCCTTGCTACTATGCGCACCTGCTTGTCTAGCCCTCCCCACTTGTTTAGTGACTGTACACTCTGGATGTGCCATTACTGAGCAGGGTCTGAAGGGCGGTCATGATTGTAGGCGTTTTCATGGCAACGCCCCAAAAGAGGCCCACTTAGGGCCGACTAGGACATTCACGCCCAGATCAGCAGCACACGGTATTTGGGGCTACTGGAGCGGCCTTCTCAGGAATGACATTCCATACACCTGACATGGCCCCCTTCCTTCAGGTTCAAATTCTGGTCCAAGTTCAAATTTCAAGGCATGTGTGATCATCGCGCGCAGGTCATCGTGCATGATGAGGAGCACCTGGCACATCTGGCGTCGCTGTTCAACAACACCAGGTACAGCGACATGGTGTTGGTAGCGGAGGCCCCCTGGGCTTATGTGGAGGGAACGCCCGTGCGCAGACGCTTCCACTGCCACCGCGCCATCCTCGCCAGCCGCTCTTCCTACTTCGACCGCATGTTCGGCTCCGGTGCGCGCCCGGCTTGCCCGTCGACTGCACATTTTATGCACTGCCACCTTTGACATGCCACATTCAGGACCAGATCAGTCTAGACTGCTCGGGCAATAGTAATTTTGTGGAAGGCCTTAACCAGTACAGCTGCTGGGGCATAACAGCATCGCAATGGGCTAGTGTCTTTGCTGCGCCTTCCCTCCAATTAGGCTTCCAGGTTGACTTCAGTTGGCCGTTTATCTGTTTTTCAGCCAGGGCTGAAGGCTCTGAACAAAGCCGTTCACGACAAAGATCCAGAAACAAAAGGCAGTCCATGATAGAGCGGAGGCAAGTACTAGGTCTGCCTCCGCCAGACGCATGCTGGCGCATATGTCACCCAAAAAGCAAAAAGGAAAAGCACTGAGGTTCAAACCGTGGAACTGTTGGCGCAGGCATGCGGGAGACGGCGGAGAGCGAGGTGGTGTTGCCGGACTGTCCCCCCGAGGCTCTTGAGGCTGTGCTGCGCTTCTGCTACATGGGCGAGTGCCGTCTGCCGCGCCGCGACATGCTCAGCCTGCTCGTGCTCGCAGACAGACTGGACATTCCTGACCTCACCGCCCTCGCAGAAAAGGTGCGCGCTTAGCAGTTTCAGGCTATACCGCACTCCGAATATGCTGCAAAGTTGGTGCAACGCACTATGTGCACTTGAGGTAGCCGAGTGGGCTGGGAACAAGCGTGTAGTCAAGTATTGGTAGGACTCAGACATACTCGGGTTTTCTGGCTGTCCTGGTCCGAGAAGATGGTGAAGGTCTCAAATGATTACTGCAGCATGCAATAAGACAGTACTTGCGATGTTGTCTTAGCTCCTGGGCAAAGCCAGCATGGCAATAAACTGACTCATTGCGTGCTTGAGATTTGCAGCAGGCTTCTGAGGCTCTGAGGTGCCCTTTTGGGCATCTTCAGAATAACAGCTTTTTCATGTCTCTTCAGAGCGCTGCAGGACCCAGCTTTCTATTCTGTCCATTAAATAAGGCATGGGAAAGAGTGGAGTGTCTGAGTGGAGTCTGTGTGTGGTGCGTCAGGTGGTCTTGAATAATGTCAACCAGGACACGTTTGGGGACTATCTGGACGTGGCATCTTCGCGGCGGCTGCAACGGCTGGAGGCCAAGTGCATCGACTTCCTGCTCACCAACTTTGAAAGGGTGGGCGCTCATGGCCGATCGCGTACTTGCACTTGTACTGCAATCCGGGGTGCTGATGAAATGCACGCACAAAGGAGCAGGACACAGAGGCATGCATGAGGCGGCTTTAATTTGTGGTGAGTTGGACTGTTGGAAGGAGAATAGGATCATGATCTTGTAGGGTAATTTGCTCCAATTCTACTCTGCCTCTGGGCCTCACGGAGCGAGAGACCCCTAAGAAGATCAGGAGCAGCTTTCCCTACCTGCCACGGTCATGTTGCCTGACCTGCGCCCAATATCACTTTGTTTCTGTCAAAGGCATGTGCTGCATTCCTGGTGAGTAGCTTGTCTTGGCTGATGCATACCACAGCACGAGGCAGTCAACCCAGTAGGGGCACCCGCTAGAACACACCCTGCATGTTTTCCTGCAGCCACCCTACACAATTCTCGAGAGGCGCACAACGGAGTTCCTGACAGCGCCCCTTCTAGAAATCAAGGAGGCAGGTGGTCGTGATAAACAAACGTGTTTAGGCAGCAGCCGAATAACTGAAATTTGGGTGCCTTTCTTGCGCGCAGGCGGCGACTCAGGAGACATTGAAGCGACTGAGCCTAGAGACTCTGCTGGCGGTTCTGCAGAGTGACAACTTGCACGTGCCGAGTGAGATCCACGTCTTCCATTCCGTCCTCTCCTGGCTCGACGCCGACCCCGCCCGCAAAGCCGCCGCTGCCCAGGTGTGCCGATGATGTTTTTTTCCTGCTGCAGATTTCCTCCAAGGCAAATAGGCTCTGCTGCAAATCCCTCTGCATAAAGAGAGGATTACACATAGTAGCAATCCACGCCGGCGCAGAGTGGTCTGACATACAGTACGTTTAGGAAAAGCAAGGACCGGGTTTGCTGTACTAGCTACCGGCTGTGCAATGCTGTCGCGTGAAGCACACGATTTGACTTCTTGCCGACTGCATGTGATGACGGTCTTGCTGGAGGACAAGCTACATGCAACTGATGTCCCATGTGCTCCAGCCTGAAAATCATCAGTGGAAGCAGATGAGAAGTTTCATGCTTTGCTCTGCGCTCAATACGAATCCCATTTGTCATATGCTGTGCATCCGTCCTATGCTGTGCATCCAGCTAGTCGCTCATCATCTGCCTGAACTGAATGTATACGTGTACCAATTCGTCATTGCACATTGACGTGGGTCTGTCCCTTGCAAATGGCAGCAGCGGGCAGAGCTTGCATGATGGTGTGGTCACATGGATGCCGCAGGTGCTGCAGCTGGTGCGGTTCCCCACAATGACTCAGGCGGAGCTGTGCCAGGTGGGGGACCACCCCCTCGTCGCGGGGGACCCCCTTGTCCAGGTGCGCCGCCTGTCGCAATCACTTTGCATTGACAAAGAGCATAAAACCATGGGGAATCGAGCGATTGACCTGTCATGATCGACTCTCAACACAGGATGCCTATAAATCCATATCGATTAGCTTGGTCTACCCTTTTCTTGTGAGTCAGACAGCTTGGCCGCGGGCTGCTTGCATAGAAAATAGTAGAAATTCGCATGGCATCTGACCCGATCCTCTGGGCGTCGCAGTTCCTGTGTTACCAACTTGCTCTTCTGCACCTTATAGGTAATAAGGAGCCACCTTACAAAGTCAAAGAGTTGCCCCCCAGAATGGCTGCGTGCGGGGACAACATAATGTGATGACAAGCACTCTCATGTGCTGCGCAGGAAATGCTGCTGCGAGCGTTCATCCACGTGTGCAACCCGCCGCAGCCGCACGCGCTGCCGCCAGAGATCTTCTCCATGACTGTCGAGGCGGCCGAGGAGGCCGCACCGTTGTACCGGCCGCGCGCTCTCACCGCAACCGCCGCGTTCGAGTTCACCGGGGCGCTGCAATTTTGGCGCGTGCCGGTGTCGGGCGTCTACCGCATCACCGCGCGCGGCGCCAAGGCGGCCGACGGCGCCTGCCGGTGCGCGTTCCCTCTCGCTCTGAAATTTGCACCCTCCTTGAGAAATTTTGTCACCTTATTGCCATTGCACAGCTGGTCAGCCCAGAGGCCATAGGGCACCCCAGGTGTGCCAAGAGATCAAGATTCAGCCTCTGATAGCATGCATTGATGTCCAGAACCCTGGCTCCCAATTGTGGTTGTGGTGCGGCGAGTTCCAGACGTGTGCTTGCTATTGCACTTGTGCCTTGCAGTTTTGGCCACGCCAGAGCAGCGAGGACTGAACCAGCCAGTAAATCTACCGTCTGAAGGCTCTAGCATTGCAATTATGACTGGGAGTACTGCAGGGTACTAAGGACAATGCAAGATGTGTAGAACGCTGAGAGCGTCACCCTGTGCCTGAACTTGCACTTCGGTGCCATTATCATGTGCACCCGCCCTGTTGTTTGTCTTTCAGAGTGTTCTGGGCACTGCATCCCCTCAGTCTGAAGCACATCGCTGGGCTGTGGCCCGTAACGGTGGCAGGCATCCAATCAAGAATGAAGGTGTAATCACCGGCAGCTGCCAGCACTTTGCAGATTGCTGCAGGCGTCCTGAGCCATTCTTGACAGGGCATGCAGTCCTCCCTGCTTTGTGTTGCTATTCCCATGGGTCTGAATGGTCCTGCCTACTTTCCAGGCATGGCGGTGCCTGTCGATCTTGCAGGAAAACCCAGCCCACGGAAATAGTACTGCAAAGTAAAATTACCTCGCTGACAGTGTGCTGCCTCTCCGATCGTCCTGTGGCTGCCTGTTAGTCCTGCAGCATTATTGGAGGTCCGCTTACTGTTGAAGGCCCGGCGATGACACAAACTTTGCATTTTTTTTGACGGTCGGCTCTGTCGCGCGCGCAGGTGCGGCGGTCGGGGGGCGATCCTGAGCGGCCTGTTTAGTCTCGAGAAGGGGCAACAGCTGCGCGTGCTGTGCGGGGGCATGAGCGCGCGCGGACCCCACGGCAACTCCGGCGGCGGCGGCGGCACTTATGTGATTGTGGAGGACGAGGACGAGCCGCTCATTGTTGCCGGCGGCGGCGGCGGCACCCGGTGAGAAATTGTTTCCATGCGTTGTCATTTTGTCAAACACATTAACATTTTCTCCCCTGCACTGCCTTGTTTGGTTCGGTGGGCGAGTGCCTTTATTGACAGGACTCAGCGGCTGTTTAATTGGCTTTTATGTTTCAGACCTTGTTTCATCTGTGTTATAATCTGCCCATAGTGTCTGACAGACGAAAGGACCTCTCAAGCGACTACAAAAGTGCATACACACCAGATTTTCCTGCAAGGTTCAGAGTAAAATGAGTTTTGGTTTTGTTCTGTACTCTTATCGCTCTCTGACGGTGACAATGTTGCCTTGGCAGGGGCGCGGAGCATGATTTTGATGGGCTGGATGCGTCGCTGGAGGAGGATGCGATGGACAGCAGTTGCACCAACCCCTCCGAACAAGGGCTGGGCGGCCAGTACGGCTGCGGCGGCACCGGGTGCGCGCACACTCATACTCTTGTTGACACCTCCTCACCCTTGCATACCCTTGCTTCCAGATCAGCCATACTACTGTGGCATGCAACATAGACAGGGAAGCAGAAAGGGATGTCAGACTCGGTACTGGGACTGGGGATACCCACGACCGGGAAGTGTTCCAAGGCACATGCTAGGAGAATTTTAGTTCCTGCACCCCAACAGCACTCCTTTTTGGTGTAACCTTTCCGAACGTTGTGCAGCGTTTCCATCTTGTTTGCATGGCAGGGGACTACCTGATAATTTCTTCACCTCAGGTGCAATTCAGCTGGTGTGTCATTCTGAGGTGCAGCTGTCTGCACACGAGGCTAGAGTAAGTAGCAAAAAAGAAAAGCTTGACTGGAATTAACTGCGCGATTTGATCAGGTCGCCATATTTGGGGCTGGGCGGCGGCGGCGGCGGGTACAGGCATCCGGGGGCGGGAGGGAATGCCACGTCAGCCAACGGGCGCTCCCTGTGGGCGAGTGAGTCAGCAGACGCGCACTGCGCCGAGTACGGCGGCTTCGGCGGCGGCGCCGGCGGCTGCGGCGGCGGCGGCGGTGGCGGCTTCTCAGGTGCTTATTTTGTCCTTTCCTTACTAGGTAAAGATGGACCAGACAGGAAGCTTTGGTTGGAGGCATTGCTCTGTAGGAGGCGTGGACGAGGTTGGGGTGCTTGAAACTGTGGCACCTGTCCTGCACCTGCCGCCACCAGGGTGTCACCTCTTGTCTTCCGCAGAGCACTGCCTTCCAGTGCAGCCATCTCTCTGGCTTCTCCCTTGCTTGGTTTTCACGACCTGTAAGGAAAACCTGCGCATGCCTTCAAGAGATACGGCATAATTGGGCAGGTTGGGGTGTTATCAGCCACCAAACTTGATGCAACAAAGTTTTCTAAGCACAACAGCTTTCACCAAGCTCGCTTAGCACCTAACCACCGTGCTTACCATAGGCGGCGGCGGCGGCCCCGGGGGCGGCGGCGGCGGCTCGTTCATACACTACGACGCGTTGGACATCAGTAAGGAGGTTGGTCACGAGGGCCACGGCAGCGCAGAGGTCGTCTACGTGGCGCCCTCGGCCCGCAGCCTACGGACCCAGATCCTGGAGCACTCCGCGCTGCGGTCCGTAAAGTCCGCGCCCGCCGCCAAGCTCGGTCCCAACCGCTGGGGGTTCTGACCCTTAATGGTCACGCCCCGTAACGGCCGTGCACCGTAAATTGAGGCAACGGCACCGTACGATTGCGGCTTCCTCACAGAGGCACGATGTGGAGAAGATCTGCCACCCTCAGGTCTGGCAGTGGTTTGCTCTGCTGCTGGAGGCCTCTCTGCCATTGCAGAGGTCTGTTTGAGGGTGGCTGCCCAGTCCAGTAAGCCTGGAGGCATGTGCAACAGGAACGTTGCCTGGCAGCAACAAAGCTGGATCAAACCATAAAATGGGCACAGCAGGAGGGGTCAAGAGGTGGCTAGGAACATACCTCTGCATGCAAGGAGCAGCTGTGCCATTGCCGGTGCAGTAGGTTCCACACAGCTGCACAGGACTGCAGTGTCAAAGGAATGCATACGCAAATACCAAGGGGTGACCTTTTTTGTCCCTTGTAGCAGAGTAGCAAAGCGCTCTTTGGATGTTTGATGTGTCCTGTCTCTGCATGGGGCAAAACGGGCTAGCAGGCTGCCCTGAGTTCCACCTGCAAACAAGATGAAGATTCATTCCCCGTCTCCAGGATTTTGAAGAAGGGCCAAGCAGCATGATGGTTCGATTTGGAACTTGAGCTGAGCAGTGGGTGTTGCCCTGAGGCAAACCTTGCATCCTGTCGCGACAAAAAAACTCTCGTTTGGGCAGCAACTGTTCTGCAGCAGATACTGAAGAGTGAAAAGAGTGGTGTCTGGCAAGATTCCCCTGAAACCAATGTGATCAGATCAGGTTTGGCCCCTGTACAGAGTTTTTGTCGCGACAAACAATTGACACGCTAAAGGGTGCTCACAGGAATCATCTATGGTTTTTGGGCCTCTTGTCGGGAAGGGCGGTGGGTGATTTGGGCAAGCAGAGGTTGTGAGGCTGTGTGAACTTGCTTGTGGGAACTCTTTCAGGCACGGATGGTGCCTATCAAAACCGCGGTGATTGCTTGTTTGAAACCAAAAGCCTTTCATTTGCCTAAACATCATGTGATTCCACTAGGGCCTTTGCGCAGCATGCTCTTCGTGTGGGTGATGCTCGGCAGTGGGCCTGAAACAGCACGAGGAGAAATTGAGTTGATATGAGGTGCAAGAACTTTGAGAGGGACTTTTATGCGCAGAGGTATTTGCATGGACTGGAATTTGATGTATAGGGGAAACTGGTAGTGACACATTGGTCACTAGCCTCAGTGCAGCAAAAACAGCAAACCTTCCCCAGGGGTTTTGTCCCTGTGCCAATGTCCTCACCAAGGATGACTTGATATACACCTGGTTATAGGCAAGCTCTACAAGTGCGTGCTGTTGACAACGCTAAGGAAAGCAAGTGCTGTTGTCACAGCTTATACACATACAGGTGCTCACATACCTGGAACCAGCTTTTGTCACTTACGCGCGCGTGTTGTGCATATATGCCTTCAGGAGTATAGAGCATCGGTCATTGTTGGGTAGTGCATGCGAAGTGCAATTACAAGTCTGTCCGCGCGCCTTAAATGCAGGCAGGATCGTATACGTGAGCACTAGGCACGTTGATGTTCTGTTACAGGCATGTTTTAAGTGCGCTCCAGGCGCCTTGCTTACTATTGTTTATTCTCGCGTTGCTCTCGCTGTTGTGTGCATTTTTTTATTTTCACAGATATTCTTATGTGCTGCATGAAGACAGTTGCTTTCTTGATTTGCCATGTGTCGTGTGAGCTTGAGTGTGTGAATTTAAACAGCTGCTAGGATAGCGCTATTGTTTCTTCACAAATATAATTTGTCTCCCCGTCTGTCTGTTTTGAAGCCCTGGAGATTGTAAATTACTTGGGGAGGATTTTTTCAGCTGGTCATGGCTCAGAGGCTTGTATCACACAGAAGCATCTTAATTCTATCCACAACACTGGAAACACATCATATAATCCACGCTGCCCAGTGATAGCAGTCCATTCTACAGGGGTATAGGTGCATGCCGGCACCGGCGCCGATGCCACATATGTGCTACATGCATGCTGAAGCATAATTGTCATTCAGGATGCCTTGCTTGACTTCATATTGAGATGTACGTCCAGACACCAGAGCCCACAGTGAAATGCACATATGTGGAGGCCTCGAGCTTCCCCAGATGCTTACACCCACTTGCGCTATGCCAAATGCTGGCAAGCCAAGTGGGACACAGCTGACACATGCAAGATAGTCACGTTTGAGACAGCCATCTGATCACAATCGTTCAAGGTCCTTCACTAGGACATTTCTCTCATCGACAAATCCCTTCCTTGAGCCAGTCACGCTACTCCCAGCACAAAAGAGATATAGAGGGTTCTCTACCACCAAAGGGATCAGGGATCAAGCTCCAGAGCTCCAGCAGCCAATCACATGAAGAGCACAATGCGTCGACACTGCCCACGTCTGCTGCCACTGACAGCCGAACACCAAACGTTCAGGCACGAAATCACTGTCTCAACAACCCCTATGAAAACACAGCGAGACCAACGCCTGCTCTGGGGCCATCCCTTTTGCGAGAGAGTACCTTTCCAAATAACCAGGACACCAAGCGCCTGATCTGAGGCTTCTGAAGTGGAGCGCCTCCTGGTGCCTTATCTGGCAACGCCTGGCCGGTGGCAAAGAAAACACCATCGCAGACGCGACCAGCGCCAGATCTGGCCCCGCTCTGGCGGCAACGAAAAATTACACCTCCGCGAGTGCATATTGTCTCACTTCTTGCGGCCGCCACGCTCACGCACGGCGAGCGAGAGCATGGTCTCGGGGCCGACGTTGTAGAAGGCGAGGGTGTTTTCGTCGCGCAGGACGCCCACGCCGTCGCGGCTGATGCGCTGCTTGTTGGCAGCCAGCTTGAGCACGTCGGCCAGGCGGGCCTTGATGTCGCCCACGCTGTCTGTGAGCGAGGAGACCTCCACCTCCAAGATCTGCCCGTTTAGCGCCTCGTTGTCCGCCGCGTCGGGGCACAGCACGCGAACCTGCTCACACGCGGTGCACTTTCGTTCAGTGTGGTTTTACAGCCTCCAAAAGCCATCGCCAGACAACCCAAAATCCTTAGTTGCAGTGTATTCAAGATGGCATAGAAGACATAAAGGCATTGCAAGCTCGAGGGAAAGAGAAATGGGTGCCTGACATGCCTGAACGGTTGGAGACGTACCAAGGTTCCAGCCACTTGGCTCTTGGATCCCGTAAAACACTTGAAAGCCTACCAAGCATTCTCCTAGACTGTGATAGTCTATGACACAGAATAGGCAGCTCTGCGCACCTTGGACTGGCCGGGGTGAGCATCCAAGAACTCCTCCTCCAGCTGCAGCACAAAGTCCGTGCGAGCGCGCTTCGCCTCCGGCTCCGGCCCAGACGGCGGCGGCGGCAGGCCCCCCGCCGACGGCGGTGGGGGCGGACCTCCCTGCCCCGGCGGTGGCGGCCGGGGGGCCCCCGGCGGAGGGAACGCCATCGGCGGCCGCGGAGGGAACGCGCCGAGCGGGGCAGGGAATGCACCCGGCGGGGGGAGACCGTAACCATAGGCGCCCGGCTGCGGCATCTGGTGCGGGTACTGCGGCATCGCCGGCGGCGGCGGCCGCATCGGCTGCGGCGCAACCTGCGCGGCAGGGGGAAAAAACCACGTCAGAAATGCTTGCCACACGAGGCTTGCGGTCTAGCACACGGCGTGTTTAGAAATTGGCCTCTCATTCCGCTGAGCAACTTAATTAGACGCAACAATTTGACAATATTCTGCGAGACCAAAGGAACCCAATTCTGGAAGTCGAGAAGACAATGGCAGCAGGTACAACCACGAATGCCCCTTGAAAGCAGGAACATCACTACAACATCACTGAAAACAGCTGAAGGGCGCTATGAGCTTTGTGAGATTCATGCCTTCAATAGGAGCCTTCAACTTGACTGACCATTGGCTGAATGGCAGGACATCAAGCAGAGATGCACCTGCTGTGGTGGCGGCCGGGCGGCCGGGGGAGGCGGCAGCGGATTGGCGGCCGGCCGCGGCGGTGGCGGCAGAGCCACGGGAGGCGGCGGCAGAGAGACCGGCCCGGAGGAGGGCCCTGTGGGCAGCGGCCCCAGAATGGGCTTGGGCATGACACCCTCCGGCTCCTTCCGCTTCAAGTCCTCCGCTCTCTGCTCGGCAATCGCCCTCACCTGCGCATCGAGCAATCCATCAACTGATGTGGTTCTTGGACCTTCAAAACATCCATTCAGCATGCCCAATGAGGACAGTATTTATGTTTCACCTGCTTTCTCATAATGAGAAAAAGCAACGGAGCGCCGTTCTTTGTTGCGGAATGACTGTGGCAGCTCTTGCAAGCGATCTAACACTCACTGTTGGTGTTGGTGCTTCGACATATGCCATCAGCAAGCCCACAGAAGCGAGTTTTGCGCGGTCGATCAGCCATTTTCTGAGGCTTGCCAAGGCTTGTAACAAGAAGCAACAGAGGATGTATGATATATTGCAAAATGATTGCATGAAACATGTCTCTGCACCTGTAACAAGCCAATAACTCCCCTGCAAAAGGGATCTGCCTGATGTGTACTGGCGACAGCTCCTTCACAAAGGGAAACACAGCGTGTTCCAGCAGACTCATGTGCAGCTACTCCAATCCACACTGCTGTGCTACATGACAACGCTAATAAAGGCTGCCAATCCTTTGTGACGGGTATGCCACCGCAAACAACCGACATATCCGCACATTTTCACATCCTGCTGAACGCGAGAGAGCATGCCGGGACTGAAAACGGGCAACATGATATCTACGCTCGCCCCTTCTTTTCACAGCATTCTGGCAGCAGGACTAAGCTCCCCAGCTCTTCACACAAACTTGAGATCTGATATTCATGCGCAATAGAGAGCGGTCGCCACCTGGTTCTGCAGGTCCTGGCCGCCCATGGTGGCGCCGTCCCAAGCAACCGGCCGATCACCGCCGCTGATCTTGCTGTCCTTGATCGACGCCTCCACAATCGACGACACCTCCTCCTGCGTCGACCCTGCGCAAATCAAACGTGCACACCCTTACTAACTTTTATACGTGGGCCAAGCACCCACATAGGACGTACGCGCTCAGGAGGTGCTTCTTCGACACCAGCATGCCTGAAGGAAGCTGCACAGGTAGAGCTAGAAATCATGCATCAACCCTGAAGACACCACGCATTGCCTGCATCAATGATGGGCCTCAGGCGGACACAGCATCTAGATTCCAATGCATGCATGCATGCATGCAGCCATCACCAGGGATGGAAGCGCCCCTTTCCCAAGCCTTTGCAACTACTGACAAGGCTCCAAGGAATGCTCTCATTCCTGATGACGACGCACACATGCACGCACGTGGGGACCCCACAAATTTCAAATCCACCTCGCCTGCTGGGCCCCTTGAAATACCCACTAATTCATCTTAAGAGACATCAAAACAGGTCTGCTGTGCTCAGCGGTCCACAAAGCAATGAACGCCTTTAGATGCTTAACCCCAGCCGTCCAACGAACACACTTTTTGCGATAACCGTCAGGAGGCTGCAAGACAGACGCGCAGACGCACCAAAGACGTCGGGGCGCGCTTTGGCGAGGCCCATGAGGTTGCGACCGATCTCCTCATCGCTCGCCTTGGTGGTCTCGCGGATCTTGGCCATCATAATCGCGCGCTGCTCCTGGTAGCGCGGATCTATCAAGCTGATGCGCATGTGCTCCGCCATCTCGTCCACCGGCACCATCTCCCCGGTGATCGGCGAGACCACGTACTTGGCCGCCTCCGCCGCGCGCGACCTGTGCCGGGGGAATAGTCATCGTCAGTCATAAACAAGCGATGCGAAACGGCATGCAAGGCACTTTGCTGACGGGCGCTAGCTCCTGTCTCCTGCTCAGCCTTTTCTGGCTCTACAGGTACGCAAGCTATGATCTCCTACAGACTTCCCTGTAGTGCGTTCCTCCTTTCCTTCCTTTTCCTGTGTAGTGGATGGTGAGATATAGTGCTAAAAATAAGCACAGTATTGATCTCAGACTGCCGCCAATCCATCCTTCTCCCCCAGTGCAAGTGAGGATGTCCAATGAGGGTTTTGCCATGGAACCGGTGGCAGTGGGGGACACTTCTGCGTACATTGGCATGCTTGAGAACAAAACAAGTGCCTCTGACAGAAATGCATGAGCAGTATCTGGCTATGTTTATCCGGAGCTTTGACAAGGTCTGGCACGCCCAAACTGCATTGCAGGGCGTCATTAATTGTAAGAGAAATGTCACTGGCATCACTCAAAGCACTGTGCCGGGTGAGCCGGGTTTGTGCTAAAACTGCGCCAGGGGCTTGATCTTGCACTGTAGAACGTTCTCCTGCCAGCGCGTATATGGCCACGGAAGGAGAGAAGAGATCAGTGCACGCGTCTAGCTCCAAATTCTATTGCAAAGAGAGGCAGCCGTCACGCATTGCACGAGAAGAAGAAACCAGTGACAATGGAACAAAGGAGAGTGCTGGCTGCGCACCTGGGGTCGGCCCGCTTGTAGTCGCGCACGATGCGGATCTGCTCCGGCTCCGGCTCTGCCTCGATCTCCATCACGTCGTCGTCGGCCGCCGCCGGTGCCGGTGCCGGCCGCGCCGCGCCGTTGGCCGCCGCATTTGCCTCCGCAAGCATTGCCCTCTCTGTCTCATCCATCTGCACCTGCAGGCAACCCCCTTGAACATTCAGACAAAGCCAGAAGGTCTTACTCTAGGACCAAGAAACACAAATAGTTTAACAACTGGATGGAAAGCTTTAGAACGGTGCACATGCCCTGGATCTGCCGATAGATGACAATTGCAAGCAAGCTGCTTGTGTACCTTAACCCCACTCGTCCCCGTAACAAATGAAAGAGTGGGATAAGATCTCATGGGACTTGCTTGCAGTGACATCAAGGGTCAAATGCACGCCATCCATGCATGGCCAGGACCAAGATCACAGGCACGCAACCTACAACATCAAAATACTCTGACTACATCACATCCATGACCACTGCCAAATGGGCGAGGAAGGGGAAGAGAAATATCCCACCTTCTGTTTCCCGGCCTCGCCCTCTGCTGCAGCTGCCTCCTCTTCTTCCTCATCCTCCAGCTGCTGCGCTTTGTTCAGGAGGACGACGTCGCGCTGACTCATCGGCGGCGGCAATTCAGCGTCCTCGTCAGCGTAGAAGTCAATCGTCTCCACCACCACAAAGTCATGCCTGCCGCAGAAATTTATCCTTCAGACACCTTGTCCATTTGAAACAGTTCAAAACCAATAGCCAAAAATTAATGTCAAAGCTGTGCAACCTAGTCCACTTCTGGATAGCAATCAAAATCATCAATCGAATCAGGCCCATCGCTAGTGATGCAGACTCCACACATCCCACCGATCCCTAGACCACGCGCAGGGTCACCATGACATCCGGAGCAACGAATGGTCCACATCCTTCTTGGCCCGTGGGTGCGTGTGGAGGCATGCACAACAGGCATGTCTCTGAAGGACATGCACCATGCTGCATTCAAAAGGTCATTGCCGGGAGAAGGGTGCAGGCTATGGTGCGCACCAGTCAACGGCCTGCATGGCTGCCCTCTCAGCCTCAATCTGCTCGGCGGCTGCCTTGTCCTGAGCCTCCTTCACCTTCTCGTACTCCAGCCTCCTCAAGCACCGCTCCAACAGCGCCGTCCTGAACATTTCAGATTTTGTATTCAAACGGCTTTTCTCATGTGAAGCCTCTCCACCTCTTTGAGAGGCCCCACAGCCCTTTATTGATTTGCTGATACCTGGTGCGCCATATCTAAGGGTCTTTGGGATGAGCAGGAATTAAGCCCTTATTTGCCTGGAAAAGGGCGGTCGCTGATTGCTTAGTGAACAAATGTCACTGGCACCGCTCAAAGCACTGTGCCGGGTGAGCCGGGTTTGTGCTTTTACTGCGCCAGTGGCTTGATCTTGCACTGTAGAACGTTCTCCTGCCAGCGCTTTTATGGCCACGGAAGGAGAGAAGAGATCAGTGCTCGCGTCAAACTCCATACTCCAACTATATCTAACAGCAACCATCCTCCCTAGCAGTAACATTTTACCAATAGAGCTACTCTCAAGATAAAGAGGAAGGAGACTTTATCTATCAGAATGTGTGTCCACAGTAAATTGCAGGCACTCTACAACAAGACCAGAGAAGCCTCTCATGCTTGCACCCAGCAAGGAAGAATAACTGTGCAGGGACAACGCCTGATGCTGGGTGTTTCCAGGTAATCCAGATTCCTGTCGGGCTCTGTCTTGTGCCGCGCGAGACAAGTAGGTCGTAGGGGGCCGCACCTGTCGGTGCAGTTGCGCCGCAGCTTGTCCATGACTCCTTTGGGGGGCAGCAGGACCTTCTGGTAGGCTTCGCAGAGGGCGCTGAAATAGCCGAAGAGGGAGTGCGTGGGCTTCAGGAAGTTGAAGTGCAGGTTGCCTGCCTCCTTGGTGGCCAGCCCCGACAGGAACGCCTTCCCGTTGCGCGCCACAAATTGCGCCGTCAGCCGGATGTTGTCCAGATCAGACGCAAGCAGGCCCTCGGGTGTCGGCACCTGCGCACGCATGCAAGTCATTATCTAATAGCAATGATCCCTTTCACGCTGATCCTGCCAAATGGCGCACGCAGCAATTCATTGTATATTATTATGTTACGTACAGCTCGTGACACAAACACATGCGTGATGTTTGATATGTATGCTAGCTGCGACAAGGCTAAGCACCACACATATTTGTGAACCACATGTCTGTGTGCATCCTTTGCAAATTCCGACTGGTAGGATGTGAAGGCTTTTGCGTTGCCCGCGACAAAATAAACCTCCACCTACCACCAGGCGAAAGTGCTTGGATGCCCACAGCACTCTCACATATTCACGAAGTGGCAAATTATATGCTGCCTGCTCCTCAAGCAAGCAGGATGATGGCGCAAAATGACATCACGCTGCCTCTTAAAAGAGGGTACAGATAGATGGCTCACCGAGTACTGGTCCGGCTCTGGAGGCTCCAGCGGCTTTAAAGCCGCAGTGGACACGACCGCAGCCGGCTGCTGTGCTGCGGCGGCCAGCGCATCCGCCTGTTGCTGCTGCTGCGCTGCACTCGCCGGCGCTCCATCCGCCCCTACAGACTTCTGAGCCTCTGTGACCTGTGGATGCCGGACAAAGTTCTGCTTATCTCCTTGCTTCTGACGCCCTTTGCACGTGCTTTTGTATGTATGTCAAAAAAAGGACTTGCTTCCGACGCTCTCTGAACATTAATTCTGATTTTTGTCAAAGAAAAGACATGCGCAACAATAGGAGAAAAGACAAGTGCGTGAGAGACATTAGCGGAGTCACAGTAGGTCCGACCAAACTGCCAGGCACAACTGGTTGCAAGGTTTATGGTGGGATGAGGACAATCACCCTGAAGCGGTAGTAAGCATGGTAGGGATCGGTGGACCGCAGGAAATTGAACTTGACGTTGTTGGCCTCATTGGCAAGGATCTTCTTCTCAAAGGTGAGACCTGCACAAGTTGGCCAGTGCCCACTCTATCATGACCTAGCTGAGGTGCTGATGAACGGTGCCGCTTTTTTGAATTAGGCTACAATCATGCATGCTACATACAAGATGCCGCATAAGATGTCAGTGGCAGAAAATGCTTTAAGGAAATTGTGAACCCCATCCAGGTGCTCACAAGAAGTACAAAGGCGTATGAGAAGGCCAAAGCTTTTGTTGTATATATTTTACAAAAGTCCAGAACGTTCTGGATATTAATTTAGAAAGTGTGCTCACCATTTCTGCCAACAAAGTCTGCTGTCTTGTCCACAATCGCACGGATGTCTGGGGGAGGATGGATGAGACCGATCGCCCGTGTCTGCGTGTCCACTGACTTGACTGCGCTGAGATTAGGCGTGGGCAGTACTGTCCTTGCCTCACCAACTGCCACGATCGCTCCATTTCCCACACTCAGGTCTTGCAGCTGCTGCTCAGCCTGCGCGACGCCCGCCCCACCGTTCTCCACCATGCCGCCGGAAGGCTACGCAAGGCCTTCGCCAGAATTTCTTATGGACTCATGCAGCCACAGCCGAACACCTCCAGAACAAGAGATGTTTCTAGATGCGCAGCCAGCAAGATATCAGGACTGATAGCTGCCCTTTTCTTTTGTCAGACTTATTCAGTGAGTTTTTAAGACGCGATGAAAGAGATATGGGGTGTATAAAGTGTAATGTATGCTCGCGATGGAATGAAATGAATGATTTCTTCGATCAGTGCCACAAAGCCAGTCTGCAGGGAGGGCAGGCTATGATCCCGATGCACCAGACATTTCCCAATTTACTTTCAGAATTGACGCAGAACACCACCTTCAACCTTGCTTGTTCCTATCATAGTGTCTTTATAAGTGGTTTTGCAGTGCAGAAGGCCACTAGTACCCTGGGCTTTGACTGTACCTGTCGATCCCACCAGCACTGAAGATCTTTCTAAAATCCTCATCAAGAGCATAAGGTGCATGCCAGACTCTTTCAAACTTGTGTATTAGTTCCGGTTTTTAGTGCTAGCATTGGGGCGAAATATCCCTGGCCTGCAGTCTTCGTAGGTTAGATCAGATCAAAAGCTGATGGGATCTCTGCTGAGACGTCTTGGGGCGAGCATAACCCGTCTAATAAGTTCCAGAGAGCTCGTTGGACGCGACATCCACGGGAACAAGTACTACAGGTGCTTTGCTGGCACCGTTATTTCCTAACTGGGGTAGAAACTCTACAGTCCTCCTGGGCTGCGGGCTCCTGGGCGCCTGACAAACTGCCTGCACAAAGTCAAGGGTCCTGATATGCCATGCAAAGAAGCTCACGCGATCATCTGCTATGCATGCATGCAGGTGGCCCGACACAAACTTGCATGGCGAGCCGATTGAGAAGCGGATCATAAAGACGCCAGACGGCCGCTATGATCCGATCCTGGTGCCGCCAGAGTGGGTGCAGTGGCTGAAGCAGACGCGCGGCGAGCCGCCTTCCCCAGAGGAGATCCTCCAGTAAGGCCCTGTCCATGTTTTCTTCAATCAAAATGCCAGTGAAAGTGCACATGTGGCAGCAATATTGTTCCCCAAAGGCATCATTAGGACACAGCGTGCTAATCGCTCGACCTATGTCTGTAGAAGAGGAAGTAGGCATCACGCGCGCAGAAGCCTGTCGATGCTTGCCTACTCCTTGGTCATAGGCTGAGCAGCCACCGTGGAGCGCTGCAATCCAGTGTCTGCATTGTTGCAGCAAACAAATACACAGTAGTGTCAGCCACAAGAAAATGAGATACTTTGCTCCTTCACACCAGGATGGAGGCGAAGCGGCAGGCCATAAGGGGCAGAGCGGCTGCGCTGGATGCGGCGGAGGCGCAGCGCAGGTTCCAGGAAGCTACGCTGGGGCAGCAGGCGGAGCAGGCGGGGGGACCCAACCAGGACCGCTTTGTGCAGCAGCTCACCGGACGGGTGCGACTGCACGCAAGTTATTACTGATCTGATGACATGCTTTTCCTGCCAACAAGCAGGATGCAGCCGCAGACAAAGTGCAGTGAAGGGCTGCCAACATGATGCACTCGCCAGATCCAGGCAAGACCCAATCAACCGTGGGCACGGTACTTAGCATATAAACCCCCGGCGGCCGGGGCCAATCATTGCACACATTTTACAAAAGAACAATGCATTGATGTGTAAACAATGCAGATCATCATGGCCAGTGTCAAAGGAAACCTTGTGTTCTCCTTTTGCTGCAATTGCTTGTGGAAATTGGCTTTTGGCGTCAGCGTGTCAGGCACATTGCGCAAGCTTGCATGCTGGAGTTGAGTGCTTGAGGGAGCACTCGAGAGAGGTTCTCAGTGTTTCTGTGCTTACTGTGTGGGCGGTGAAGCATGCAGGTCAAGATTTTTTCGCTCTTGCAGCTGCCGCAATGGAATCATTAAGATTCTGCACGAAAGGAGGGTTCTGGGAAAAAACACCCAAGGTGTTATCGTATTTGTGCAGGGGTATGCCGCCGAGGATGGAGCAGGAGGGTCTCAGCGGCAGAGTTCCCAAAGCAGCAGCGGTCCACCTCCAGATGTACAAAGACCCCAAAGACCAACCGATGGAGGCAAGGACAACTTTCAGGCTGATGTGTGGAAGCCAGGGGGCTGACAGGCACTGGCTTTCTGGGCCACCAAAACGTATTTCTTGTGTTCCGGCCGTTTCATAGTTTGTCAATTTTCTAATGCAGAAATTCTTCCTCAGCTAGGACTGTAAGACTACTCAGGCTGGACAGAGTTGTAGGGTTTCTGAGGCTGGACAGAGTTGTAGGGTTACTCAGACTGGACAGTCATGACGCATCGATAATGACGACGCTTGGACACTCCTGGCCTTAGATGTGCATTCACGATAGCTGAGGGTTGCAACATTGCTATTTGATGCGTCGAACAGGCGCCCAGGCCCCATCATGCATGATGCCGCTGCGGATACAATAGCTAGATATGGTATAGCCTATACCATATCTAGCCTAGATATGGTATAGGCTAGATATGGCTAGATATGGCTAGGCTCTCGAGAGCTCTGAGAGCTCTCGAGAGCGCTGCAGATCTGGTCTAGACCGGTGCCTGGACGCAAACGGTGTCAATTGCAGATGATCTTGGCTGGCAACAAGTGTAACCGTGAATCGTCATACAGCAACAGAGAAGCACTGCACAGGTTAACATTGCTGTGGAATTGCTGGGGAAAGAGCTGCATGCATGGAAGGCACAAAGATTACCAAAAGTGCCTGCCCTCAATTGCCAAGTCATGGTGATTTGGGGGTCAGCTGATTCATCTAGCTCCTGATCTTGTACTGGTTTGACAGAAATGTGCTTCTGAGAGGGGCAGTGGGTGTTTTGTGAAAGTGATCTGCCACAAGACGCTTGCTTTGATCACCGGACCCTTGCCTTTGAACCGTAAGTAGAGAGCAGGCATTGGGAGACGGTTGAACGTTTCTAGGAGGCCTCCTACACCGCACTCCAGCTCTTTAGAGTATTTCAGAGACGAGCAATGGGTTCGACTGAGGCAATGGAGGACTACGAGTTTATCGACAAGGGGGAACTGGAGGAAGCTAGCCCACCCAAGCCAGCCGAAATGGCTTCGTCAGCTGCCTCCAGCGCCTCCATCTTCCATGATCGGCTTACGCACCTCCAGAACATAAACACCGAGGAGGACGATGACGACACGGATGTCGAAGTGTCTAGTCCTTTGGCGAGTGGAGAAACTCGCGACGAGCATGGTCTGCAGGTAGGGCTTTCCTTTTCCGAGAGCTTTATCGGTGAGCAGTGTCAATTGACAGGCCATAAAAGACCTCAGATTCGACTAGGAGACACTAGAGGAGCTTGCAATAGATCCTTTTGCATCAACTTAGGTCTCAAGTCTGTGAAAGTGCCCAAATTGAGTAGGGCTTCTTTCCTTGGGGCCCTTTTCTGCATCTTTCAAAGTGATCTGGCCGTTCATGAGGATAATAGTCTTTCAAAGTAACATTACTGACGGGCTCGAGCAGCTGTTGGAGACATCTATGGCCTGGGAACAGCTATTACTGTACTGCATATGCTTCCAAGGACATTGCTTCACATATCCAAGGCATAGCTGCTGAAGCATTCGGCTGGAATCATACAATTACTATCCACAACAAAAGAGCTGTTGCCTCGTCGAGTCGCTGGGCTTTGCAGGAGGAGGAGCATGAAGCTGACCTGTGCATCCTCAGCGTGCACCAGCTGGCAGTCATCACCAACCTGATTGGAGAGATGGTGTGGCTCTACATGTCCCTTGCCCTCATACGTGCTCACGCTGTCAGGCTCATATTGCTAAGATGGCTTTTTCATGCGTTGCCATGCATGTATGGAGCTGTTTCAACAACATAATGCGCCATTTGCTGTCAACCTGCTCATAATCTGAGTACTTGTCCAGGTGAAGAGGTCCAAGGCAGGGCTTGATGCAGCAGCCAAGAGCCTCAAGGACCCTCAGGTGCGCTTCAACACCATTCAGGCAGTCTCTTTACCCCTAAGTTACCCCAATTTGCCTTGCAACGTTTGGGAGGCTTCATCTGCTTGACATCTGCAGGCGTGCATGTCTGATCCACCAGAGTAGCCTCCTCCTCCTTGTCTCATTCCTGGCCCCTCCATGGCGCGCACTATCTGCCGCATGCGTGAACTTTAGCACGCATGGCGGTGATATGCATGCATGGCGGATCATTCACCTCGCTTTTGCTTTCCAACCACCCGGAAGCATGCCATCTTGTAATCCACTGGACCTGGGCGACAGCCTGACCTGCTGCGCATGAAGGCACCTTTTAGATAAGGCAGGCCGCACATCTTGATTGTAAACATGTGAATGCAGGTTGAGAGGCACCTGCGCGCGCACGGTGCATCTGTCCTGGCGGCCTGCGCGACGCTGCTGCTGTCCCTGCTGCTGGTGCACCGCGGCAATCAGCGCGCCATTTCTGGTGTCCCCAGCACCTCCTCTCAGGTGTGCCATCTCGACCTTCCATCAACACTATCTTGAAACGTGCCTGAGAACATCAGGGAGCTGATTTGTGTCCACTTGGCAAGGTGGCACCATCAGAAGGCTTTGCGCTTTTGCTGCACGGCCTGTGCCCTGTGAACATAAGCCAAGCGAGTGGTGCTGCACACCCCATCATGTTCACGGTGATCATTGGCTGACGTCTGGATATGACATGTGACTCAGGTGCGCCTGGCCACGTGGCTTGGAGCATGACTAAGAATGAATGTCATCCGTGGCTTGAGTGAGCCTTGCCAAGTGGCTGGGAGCGTGACTAAGCATAAGTAATATTTGTGGCTCAGGTGAGCCTGGCCAAGTTTGGCGCCGGCTGCGCGCCGCTGCCGGCCGCGGTGCTGGGCACGGTGCGTAATTTCACGGCGGCGCAGCGGCTGCTGGCGGAGGGCACGCCGTCGGATGCCGGCATCGTGCTGGCTGCCTACGCTGCGCATGCCACCGAGCAGTTTGAGACGGCCAAGCGCGCCTACAAGAAGGCGAGCTTCCTGATTCTCAGAATCTTACCTGTTTGAATCTTATTGGCATCGACTCGCTGCAAAGGCTGCAAGGTTGCCGTTTTTTGCACCTTTTGAACCATCTGCTGGCATGTGATGGGCCGTTTGTGCGGAGGTACAAGCATGGCAACCTTTGCAGTGAGAGCATTTTAATCTGGCGCTTTTCACAGCTCTCCAATCTGCGTGCAGTTGACTTCTAGTTCAAGCAATCCGAGCTGTGACATTCTTCATCCTGTCTGGTGGGAGGTTTATGTTCTGCGCCACAGTAGACTGGACATGGTGTGCAGGGGATGGTGCAGCAGAACGCGCACGGCCATAGGGCCAAAGCGACGCTGAAAGCGGCGCAGAAGGAGCTGAAGCAGAGCGCCAAGTGGGCCGGCCGCGAGCTGCATGCGCTCGCCAAGATGCACCGGCGCTTCGTCGCGCGCATGCAGGACGCCCTCCACCTGGACAGGTGGGTTGATGCATCTGGTGTGGGCTGGCAAAGGATTCCATTTAGGCATTAGGAAGATGGCAGAACTGATGCTGTGTATCGAGGCATTGCAGTGCAGGAATTGTATTTCTTGAGCCCTTGTTCTCCAGAGCAGGCCAAGTTGCAGTGTGCGCGGCTTGCTCTGCTTCATGCCAACAAGGTCTCAAGAAGTATGACAGCCAGTGGAACCTTCTCCTCACTGACCTGCAAAGAACGATGATGAAGTGAAATTACTTAGCATTGCAAGGGACCTGTTGCGATGGGCAAGAGTTCACGGCATTTGACATCAGCTATCCAAGGTCCCTGTCATGCTCTTTGTGGTCAACCTCTACAGAAGTAGCATGAGCTGCTGCCACTGTTGCTCCCACTGTTCTTGTCGAGTTTGACTACAAGAGTCATGCGAGCTTGGAGGAGCACCCGACGCACTTCCAATTTTAGTGACTAGCGCACCAGCAATACACTGAGGAAGCAGCGGCTGTAGCAAAGGGGCTGAGACAGAGGGACGTCGCGCAGGGAAGCCACGGAGCAGCTAGCGCGGCAGCTGCCGGAGCTGGTCCGCTCCCTCGATGGCAGCGGCGCACGCTCGCGCGCGCACCACCGGCTGCGGCTGCTGCAGCGCGGCGCGGCACGGCCAGCGGCTGACGCGGCGGCCGTCGCAGCCGCCTCGTACGAGACCGCTGCGCGCGGCGTTGCCTCCGCGGCCGCCATCCTGGAAGCGCACTGGCGCCAGCTGCCGCCTGCAGTGCAGGCTGTGGCGGAGAGCGAGCTGGCTGCCTGGACAGGTGACCTGCATTCTTGGCGCTGCTCAATGCTGCATTGATTGCCCTGCTGACTGCTGTGCATCTTGCCAGACAGCTAGCGCGAGTCTGCAATGCAGCTTATGTGCGTTCTGGTGTTCCCTTCTTCTTCGTTGCTGTGCTCTGACCTCCCTTCTGTGGGCAGTGTGTTCATCCAGTCTCTATTGGCACACCTGTCTTAGAAGAGGACGTCGTGAAGTAAAGTGAAGGTGGACTGTCCAGTAGGACACTCATTTGATGCCTTTCCCTCTCCAGTATGTTTCCATGAAGCATGCATTTTTCCGCACCAGTCCAAGGCTGCCTTGAAAAGTATCATGTTTGGCGCTTGCCAGGCGGGTCTTGCGGCAGGTTCTCCTGTATTGTTTGGAGAGGTCTTCAGGAGCCTGAGCTGTAAGTGCCACGCAGGCTCATGGGAGGCACTGGCAGAAGCGATCTGTGTGGCAGAGCTTGACACGCGCTCGGACGCAGCGCCCGTGGCTGCGGCAGAGGGGTGCCCCAACCGCGCCATGAGCGCGCTGGCCGCCCGGCTGACAGCTTCCGTCGACTTCCGCCGCCGCCTCTTCCACATGGCGTCCACCGCGCAGCTGCCCGAGGAAACCCTGGGTGCGTGCTGCCTGCCCAACTCTCACCCCTACATTACTTTGGGGACGGAGGTGTTCTGTCTTGAGACCGCAGAGTCATTCTTTGAGGAGTTCGGACAAATTGCCAGGGATGCGGACTGTGCTTTCAAAGAGAGCTACAATGCCTGCCTGGTCTTCCCCGACAAACCGGAGAGCAATTCGACAAGTCGCTCCTGTGCCCTCCGCAGACTGGAGCTTGGCCGCTAATTGTCCAGATTGCATACAGTATGCGCAAGATCAGGGCCATGCTCACATCTTCTGTTGTCTCATCAGTCCTTTATGTGACTGCGGTTGCTGCTGATGGGATCGATCACATGCCGTGTTGTAGGACACGCAGCCACAAATGGGTCAAGGAACAAGCCTGCGAACAGTGAGATAATATTTATGACAGAATGTCATCTCTGTGGTCGCGGGTTTAATTCCGGATCAGGACAGCCGGTTACAGACAACTGTATGGAAACCGCCATCTACAAACCTCCTAAAGGGGGCTGACAAGGGATATTGTTCATGCAGAGCACTACACTGTGGCGTGCGAGAGGGGCGGCGGGATGGCAATCATGCTGCAGCGCGTACATGCTGAGCTGGCTGGCATCACCGGGGACGGCCGCGCCGCCGCCGCCGCCTGATGTGATTGCCTGATGAGGACTACTATTGCCAGGCAGCGCATCGCACAGAGGCTGCTCTAATAAGCTGGGATAGCGGGTGACATGTAAGTGGGTTGCAGCCATTTGTCTCCTGGCTGGCAAGCAGTGGCTTGTGCAGCACACTCGGCTGATGGGCAGTCCCTGAAGCCTTATGACCAGGCAGCTGTCCTAAAGAAATCGGGCGGGAAGTCATAAAAGACAGGTTGTGGGAGCCAGCTGGGAGGCTGCTATTGGAGGCATGCATGTACAAGATGAGGCACAGTTGAAGCTCTTTGTTGTGATTTCCCTGGAAGCCGATTAATCAATATTGGAGCAAAGGGCCTAGGCCATTGCCTGTACTTCCTGAAAATCTTTTGGCAGATCGCCCGTATCAGATGTATGGTATCGCCTTTTGGGGTCTTCCACAACTGTATAATGGAGATGAGTTGGGCTGGTTACCAAGAGTGTGTACGGAGGCCATGACGTTAAAAGTGTACCTTCATGTATATACCATTTTCAATGCAACGGTACCATTAGAATTTTGTGTTGCATTGATGGGCTGCAGCTGCGGACCCATATGGGTGACAATGGAGCATCTGTGCCAAAAGCATAAATGAATGCCAAGATTTGAAGCCCTTTACCAAAGGGTGAACAGTACAAAGATAAATTTTGGGGTGGCTTGCCAGTCTGCAACCCAGTGCTAATCTGGGTTGTCAGATAGAGAGTGGGATGCCTGACGTTTCCAGGGATATACAATTCTTCAATTCAATAAGTCAATGTGACCTCATTGTGTGTTGCAAATGTACCAGCAAATGTACCAATCCATGTAGAGATCTCTTTCAAAAATGCGCAACACTAATGGAACGAGCCCCAACACATAGCACTGCGAACACTTTGAGCAGCAAGGATCCATGGTCAAAGAATTCACAGACCAGGGCCCTCGCTGCCATTGCATGTTGCAAGCTGCTACACTGGTATCTCACCCATAGAACCGCAATGCAAGGCTCACATATTGTACATGGCAACGGCATTATACACTGGCACAGACAGCACCGCCTGCGCTCGATATTGTACTGCTCGGCATAAGATGCACCGTTCAAATGATGCCCCCACCAACAATACGTACTTGAGGCCGACTCGCTCTCACACACATCTACTTAAAGCATCAGCCCGCTGGGCTGTGGCACAGTCACAAAAAACACGCACTCTCCGAGCGCTCGCTAATCATCCACAGTGGTGTACTCCACGTCGATGACTGGACCGTCACTTTTGCCGCCGGCCGATGCAGCGCGCCCGGCACGCGGCGTTCCCTGCTGCCGAGTCTGCGCGCGGTCAAACGCCCCAAAGAAGGGGTTCTGCGCCGCTCGCTGCTGCGCCTGCTGCCGCGCCGCCATTTCCTCCGCTGCCTGCAAGTACAACTCAAATTCAGAGCTTTGAGTGGCTTTGAAGCTGATCAGGCCAGACGTGCTGAGTGCAGCGCACTCCTTGTAAGGCTGTGTGATCCCTCCTTCCTGCCTTGGCAGAGCATGCAGCACAATCGTCTTGTGGCACACAACAATCAACACTAGCTCTGGCATCATGTGAATGCACATGCATCCCGGCCCAATATTACTGGCGTGCAGCGCAGGGGACACAGTGCGCGCCACAACAAAATCTGGCATGCAAAAGTGGACAGGAGCAGGTTGTTACCTTCTTGTTTATGTGGTTTATGGCCGGCAGCACGAAGAGCGGCGCGACCCACCACAGAATGAAGACCAGGTTGAGCAGGCGCCAAACCAGGCCGCTGTAGCACAGGAAGAAGAAGGCTGCGAAGAAGACCACCTGGCCCAATGTGGTCTTGGAAAACTCGGCATACTGCCTCTTCCACTGCACACACCACTCCCACACAGTCAGCTGCCATACCTCTCAATCATAATCATAAGATTCATCAGCAGTGGGGCTTCGATGTGCAGAGAGAAAGTATCTCAACATGCAAGCCATTGCTACTAGAGTTGGTTTCTGCGCCAGAGGAGGGATTGCACTTGTCGGCGGATTTGCAGAGACAAGAACCCTCCAGGAGGCATGTGAAAATTTCTTGGCAGGAAGGTGCCACATGAGCAGTAATGAATGACAAACATCAGCTCTGTGCCAGTGCATGCCAAAGGCCTTACCATGGGCAGCTTTCTGATGGCATCATCTGCCAAGTTGCGCAACTTCCTCTTGACCCCAAACTTCTGATCCACTGCTCCTGCCTGCTCCTTCACCCTGCAGGGCAGCAGAAGGCCACATTTAGAGGAGTAGCAAGGAAGTTGACATGCAAAGTACTGTGACCATCCAGCATGTGCCTGTGCTGGTGTATCAGGTACCTGGGTGTTGCTCTGCACTACAGAAACCTGCAAGCACAATGGCAAACAAAGTGGCACGATCAGCATGCAGTGGGAAGGGTCTCACTCTTGCGTAGCTTTCGCAGCTTTGCCCGACACGTCGAACTTGCTATCTACACCCTCGGCCGCTCTTCTGACAATGTCCCCAACCACCTCTGCTGTCCTTTTCAACCTGTCAGGACAAGCGCTCGTCAGGAGAACTTCTCCTTGAGGCGAACAGTGAGAATTTGGCCTATTATAACAATCCAATGCAAAACATTTTATCAGATGCATGCACGTATGCAGCTAGGAACCTCGAGCACGGTCAGACCAAAGGCTAGCAGGTTCCCACTAGCAGGCAGGCACCAGCCAGCCTATGCATGCCTTTGGGAACTTACGTCTTACTTGCCACTCTGCCAAACTCGTATGCCTTGCGATTGAGTTCTTCCCTTCCGCTGTCCTTATTGCTGCTGCTGTTGCTGCTTGTTGCAGCTTGGCACGATAGCAGCCGATCCTTGTGCAGCAACACATGCGCACTGCTCTGATGAAGGCTTCGGCCTCGCAATGACGATCTAGACGTCAGGCTTGGACAAGCATGTGCTGGGCTCAGCTGTGCGCGCAATATCGTCTCCATCTCGGTACTGAGTTGTGAACTGCAGCGTCTCCGAACCCAGAAAAACTAGAGGCACTCTCTCAAAGGCTTACAAGGATTTGATCTGTGCAATAATTGAGCAAAATTATGCATCTGTCGAGCTTGGCTTCCCAATGACTACACCTGAAGCCCTCCAGGGCAGACCCCTTTAAAGGGAGATCAGCTGAGTGCAGTACGGTCCAGAACCGATGAGCCTGCAAATTCGGAAGCGGACAGCTGCAGACAACCCAGAATGCAAGGCCCTGAGCGCGCAATCACGCCATCTTAACATGCTGTACTACTAGTTGTGCTGGGCCAGCTCCAAGGAGGCAGGCTTACGCCGTGCCACCTGAAGGTGGGCAACCCTCCCATTGCAGGTTCCACTTCTCTGAACCCCATGCCTGCCAACGTCGCCAGCAACGATCCACATCTGATGCAAGCAAATGCCTTCGCAACCCTGCGTCTTGCCATGAGTGACACTGATCCATTATGTGTGTTGGTCACCCGACCGGCAAAGTTGGGTTTTGTGTCCCGCCTGAAAGCGTGCGGTGCTGTGTCAAACGCAGGCAGCGTCAGCAGGGTTTGGTGGTATGTTTTCGATTGTGCGGACAGGGTCGGGAGGCATGAAAGGGGCAGCTCACTTGCTGGACAACTTACCAGATAGTGCCCTTTACGAGTCGCCCGATGCCGGGCCGGTCCAATTCCACCCCATGTCAGTGCATCAGCACAAGGAGAACATTCCAGATGCATCTGAGAACGGGGTGGGGCAGGTGCGCACTTTTTAACTTTCAGCAGCCAGGATCCCTTTTAGTTCATCAGCCCACTTTCACCAAGCTCTTCTGGTATCCAGGTGACCCAACCCATGTCGTGAACCTAAAACGATTCGAATCAATTCTATGGTGCTCTGCAGGCACCAGAAGTCTTCGTCCTGCCAAATCCTCCCCCTAACCCCAGCGTGCTCAGGAAGTCCTGCCAGCTGTGGCAGCATCTGCGCTCCTCTGCGCAGAAGGGCTTCGTGAATGTGCCAGAGAGCTTGCTCAGGTGCCTACCTGCTCTGTACTTTCCAATGTGGTCATCAGAACAACTCCACGCTTTCATCTTCCCAAGTCTCCCACACAGATCTTCTCAAGCTGATGGCACTTTGGTGGCACTTTGGCGCCATGGTGCACAGCGGGCCGTTGCATCTTGTCACCCATTGCAAGCCAATCAGCAAGCCAGTGCATGTGAGTGTATTGGTTGATCTGCTGATGTGACAGGTGTGATGTGCTGTGCTGATAAGCTGCATGATGTGCACAACCAGGTCCAACTTCAAGAACACGGCGGACACCAGCAAAGCACTGCGGAAGATGGTTGAAGATGGCCTGGTGCAGCGGTCAGGGCAGGGCGGCAAGGGCAGCCCATTCTTGTACAGGGTGAGCACTCTGCAGATCTTTCATGGCGTGCACTGTACATGGGGATTGCGCATTACCGTGGTTGTGGCCTGATCTGACTGGCCACAGGCTGTCAGACTTTTCTGCAAATCTGAGTTACATGCAGGCTATCAAAAAGAGTATCACTCGCACATGCAAGTGGAGACTGCAGTCATTTGCAGCCGCAAATGCGACATGATGTCACCTCAAGAGGGTGTGCAAGCAGTGGGGAAGGACATGTGAAGACTGTCAGCAGGACTACAGAAAGGCTGCCAAGCACTGCTGCTTTATGCCCTACTTTGTGGGACCCTGTTGTGGATGTACAGCTGCACGCAGATCACTCTCGCTCCAACAGGAATGATGATTGATCGGGTTGTGCCCTGCAGGTGACGGCAGCGTCGCTGGTGTCAGAAGACCACTATGCGTGCAAGCCCGTGGAGCGCCGCTACAACAAGAAGCCAACCCCGGCCACCCGGCGTGCGACGCCGCCGCTGCCGGCAGCCGCCGCGCCGTACAGCGGCACGCCCTCCTCCTCCATCAGCCCCCCGGCGCGCGGCCCCGAGGAGCCTGATCAGGCCGCAGCAGCAGCCGCAGCACACATCGCAGAGCCGGAATCCGGGCCTGATGTGGCGCCGATGGATCTGCCGGTCGTCCGGCGCAAGCCGCGCACGGCACGCCTGCGCACGCCTCGCCAGATCACACCGCCGGAGGACGGCAGCTGGTTTGTTTGACATCGCAGGGCTGCAGCTTCTGCCTGGCTGCCGCGCAGAGCCATGCGTGCCAGCAACAAAGACTGACGCGCATTTGCGACGTCTGTCTGGCTCCCAGCAGCTCCCAGCAAAAAGCAGCTGCCGCTTCTGGCTGGGACCTAGCAGAGGTCAGTGTGCAGCGGCAAATTTGATTTGAGGGGTCTGGCAGCACAAGACTGGTAGCTGCCAAAATGAGGCTCCAGTGTCCAGGAATCACTTGGTGGACCAATGCGGTTAATTCTAGGGCGTTCAGTAGATCTGCTTATGTGCAGGTACCTTTCATGAAGTGATGGCAAGAGGGGAGCAAGTTTTGGTTTGGACGCTGGAAAGTCAGCTCATGATTTTTGTGGTTTGTTCGTCTGCAGGCCGATCTGGCCATTTTGTGTCTGTTTTGGAGATGCATGCTGCAAGAGCATGCGTTTCGTGTCGCCCTAACTCTGTCCAAGAAAGTGTTTTGCATTTGTTTCTTGATGAAACGTCTGTACTTCTGTATTACCCACCCAAGTATCATTAGGACGCTGTCTGTAGCAACACATTCTGCAGGATCTGCAGTGTCTCTGTGAAGAACTGCAAAGCTGTGGGTCACGCAAAGCTGCGGATATACTCCCTAGAGTACTGTCTCACTTGCTGCCTCAGTGTCTGTCAAGTGCATGCATTATCAGATTTTAGGTCTCCCCTTCAAGATCCTTAATGGAGGCAGTGCAGGATGCTGTTTGACTGGCGCCCATATGGACAATAGGAGCACAGCACAAATCATGGCTGCTCTCGGTGTCAATTCAAAGGTTTGGGGCGCTCAGCAGACATGCATCGGAAGGTTAATGTAGGTACTCGACTATTTGTTTGCTGTACTGTAGGTCTGTGGCAGAGTACCATCGGCACTTGTATGTTTGTATTATAACACGACTGACAACAGGCCCGCTGTAATGCACTTTGTATCAATACAGTTGCAAGGGAGGGTGCTGATCCCTGTGGCACTCAAAACTCAACTCACTGGGGCTGGCAAATTGAAAGGTGTCTGTTTCAGTGTCCATCACCAGGTTCTCAGTGGAAATGATGTCCTCAAGGCACAGTCTCAACTTGGTCATGCTTCAGCACCTCTACAGCTTTGCCCCTCAATTAATGAGACTCAGCGGAAAACATTCTGAGTGTTCCTGGCGAGCACTCTGGTCAGCTTGCGCAGGAGGCCCCGGCTGAGCTCATCAAACTCCTGCAGGGTTTCCATCTCCCTGAAAGCTTTTGCTATTCGCTCCACACCCTTCTCTTCCAACTGGTTCAAGTGGTACTGGTGTGCAAACAGGGTCCACTCCAGCACCTGCTTGCTGGATTCCTGCACAGACGTGTGCGAGTGAAGTTTAGAATGAAATTAAAATATACACTGCACTACTCTTGTGGCAAGAGATCAGACAAGGTCAGCATTCCTAAGAATAAGGCTTCTTTACAGCAGGATGCTGTTCGAGGGTCTCAAGCTCTGTCAGGACTGGATGAGAGAAGAGCGCTCACCCACAGGATACTGTTGTACAAATACAGACCGCTGCTAGTGTAGGTGGTTCTTAATGTGGTTTCTATGGCGGCCTGCTGTGCCAGAAACTCGTCACACTGCTGCAGTGCGACCCCCACATCAAACTTGTGGGCCAGCTTGACAATGGACTTTGCGCTGTCAGTGGTCAGCTGCGGATCAGCATACTTGCGATATAGGTAGCACAGGAAGGTCTCTGCCTCCTGCACGCTGCAATCTGGCAGGGGGATCTTGACGGGCAGCTTGTCCTTTGCGCAAATGCATGCTGTGCTGGTGAAGTGCTCCTCCAGCATACCAGAGAAGACGCTGGAATTGGCTGACAGATACAGTGCGTGCGCTGGGAGCTCCTCTTTGGTGTCGAGCACGAGCAAGACGTCGGTCTGGTCCTTGAACAGAGAGGTAAATCCCTTCAGGTGAGGCACATTTTCCGTCGAAATAACGTCCTTTACTAGGCCTCTCACCGCAGCGATGGTATCGGCCATACTGATCCTGCGAACGTACGAATTGTTAGAGACAAGACCCACTGAATTTCTTGAGAATGCAGTGCATACTTCAGGAAACATGTCGCTCTGCAAATTTCTCCTAGGATGGGGCGTAAGTACCTCGCTTGCTTGTGCTGACGATCTCACCACTGCAGGGACAATATGTCCGCTAATTTGCACAGATGACCGACGTATAATACATTACGAGATTTGCAGGTGCTCGACGGCCGTGAGTGTGCACTGTGGGGCAGGCAAGGCAAGAGTAAGATCTCGGATCGTTCTTGGATTTTGCATGAGGCCCAGGTGAGGAATGCCTATATAGGACGTGAGGAGGAACGCCTCAATGGAACTGACCATCTTAGGGGCATTTCTAAGGAACCAAGAGGTGGACGAGAGAATGCAGACATCAATATTCAGACTGGACACCCATGGATCAAATGGCAGCTCAGCTAGAAGTCGAGCCTTTGATGCACGTCTCTGCCACCCGCACTCAAAGAAGTCACAGATGCCAGCTACAACATAACTCGGCTAGATGACTCGTTCACTACATATATCACATCCTCAGTGGGCTGGATGCATGAGCCCAGTAGTCACAATACCTTGCATTGCTGCCAGGCAGTGCCATCTGCTGCCAGCGGTGTATTCCAACGCCTCCTTTCTTCAAGTAAGGGAAGCACACCACATGTATACTGTATGTGCAAAGAGGCACATCACATGCTCTCACGTCATCAAAAGGCTATCCCTCTTCTACCAAGCATGGCCATAGGCAGTGCTTGCCAGCACTAGCCATGACCAAAAGTTGTAGTGCTGCTCTGATACCATATCCCAGACCAGTACAATACAGGCAGTGTATGGTACTTTCTTTGTCTGCGTGTTTAATGCCACTGCCTTGCACTGTTTCAAGCCCGCTCTGCGTTGTTTCTCATTCGTCAACAAATATGCCACAGGTACTTTTGCACTGCACACCGCAAGGAGCAACAAGCAATCGCAGCTTGTCACTCTGTAATTTTGAGTCGCGTGCTGCAAGATTTGCTCAAACGTTTGCCTTGTGCCCATGCTCCTTGCCAAGTGGCGCTCCCAACAAGTCTTCCTTTCTCAGGAGACCTCACAGGGTTCTAATGGTGTCCAGCAGACCTGAGCACATCCTGCTCAACGATCCTGACCATTGCAGCTCACTAGTCCCCATTCCATGGCATATGGGCCTGGAAGAAAAGTGCCTTGGAGGCCGCACGGGGCGCCCAGACGGTATTATTTTCTTGCCATGTACAGCCCACAATATTTGACCCGATGCAAATCTTCGTTTTCAGAAGATCTTTGCGCACTCACGTTCCTCAGATGCTCGAACCAGATGTTCAGATCCTCAGTCCATCCTTCTATTGCATTGAGTTGGCATTACTGCTTGACCATTCCCTGCCCTGCATCCCCAGAGGATCAGAGGTAGACAGACAGCTATCATCCATCAGACAGAGACAGAGGATGAGGATAAGTGGGGGGCCTTGGAAAAAAGCCCTTGGGGGGCCGCATGGGGCGGCCAGGCTGGGACATTTCCTGGGCCAGGCCGTGGGTGATTCGGCGTAGCACCCCCTGGCCCAGCTCATTAAATCCCTCCTGGCGCTCCGCCTCGACAAAGTTCTGCACGATGTGATGCACAGCCTCAGCCTCCAGCAGGGGCAGGTGGTACTGCTGCGCAAAGAGCGCCCACTCAAGCGCATCTCTGCCGCAGTCCTGCACAAGGCAGGAAAGGTCTATGCCTGGAATCTCTCCTTTTTGGAACCGCAAGAAATGCAAAGGGCCAAGTTGACTGATAGCCTGGCAGAGCCTGCAGCTAAACGAGATTTGCAGACTCTGAAATGAGATGAGGATGCAGATGTACTGTTAGTGACACCAAATTCTGCAAGGCAGACGGGTAGACACGCATGCAGGTGACCGGGCAAATGGCCTTCGTCAGAACCAACACAAGCTGCATGCATGCATGCATGGCGGCTGCATCCGCAAGCCAGATATAATAACAGGCTGTAGGCTGCCTCTAGAGCAGCATGTCCCAACTGGATGTATGCAACACATACCGGCATGTGATGTTCTGCATTTCATCAATCTGTGCGTGCAGGCAAGATAGGCTGCTGGAAAGTGCAGAGCTGGCTCACCCAGAGAGGCATCTGCTTCATATGGTGGGCCAGGAACTCGTCGCACTGCTGCAGGGCCGTCCCCACATTAAACTTGTGTGCAAGCTTGACAATGGCCCTCGCACTGTCAGGATTCAGCTGCACATCTGTGGGGAGGTGGTACAGGTAGCACAGGAACGCCTCTGCCTCCTGCAGGCTGCAGTCTGGCAGTGGGATGGCCGCAGGGCCATTTTTCTGGCTGTCACCTGCAAAGTGGGCCTCCAACATCCCAGAGAAGACGCTGGAATGGGCTGTCAAGTAGGCTGAGTGGGCTGGGAGCTTCTGTCCCGTGCTGATCACGAGCAGGACGTCGGCCAGCTCCTGGAAAAGGGAAGTTGTGTTCTGAAGGTAAGTAAGATCCGAAGATGCTGTGTTCGCTTCCTGCTTGAGCATCACGGCACCGTTCAAGCCGCTGAGTCGAAATCCCCTGCGATCCGCTCTAACCCTTAAAAGGTTGATGCATTTATGCATGAATTCGACTTTGAACTCGCCTGTTGCATACGCGAAATCTGGCTTAGGAAGCAGATTGTGGTGGCGAGGAAAGCTCTATAAGAACCGTTATCACTGCTGAGTGATACTTTCTTGCTGTGAATGCCACGCACCTACAAATGCCCCTGCTTTCTTAAGGGCAATGAATGGCTCCGGACCTACAAACAACTGTGCAAGCAACAGCAAACGAAGGCGAAAGAGGAAGGCGATCTGCATGCGGATTGATGAGCGAATCTACACCAAGATGCTGAGGCGGAGCTTGCGAAAGGAATATCTGTCACACACCTTTCTGAGGTATCCTTCGTATTTCTGTAACCCAAGATTGCTGAGGAGGGCCTTTAAAGCCGGCTTGTATATATAAGTGGTCACTAAGCTTGGCTCTATCTTGCCGTGCAAATCGGCTTGGCAATGCTTTGACTGCTCATGCACATGCAAAGCCTTCAGAGAAAATCCTCTTGTTACCTAGTAGCGGGTGCAGAGCTTCAGAGAACCACCAGCATTGGTGCCTGCGCAAGCTCAGAGCCATTGTACTGAATGAGCTCACATGCAGCATCTATTGAGGTGCTGCCCAGAATATTCTCTTGCATTTACAGGGCTGCTGATGATCTGTGATTACACACTGCTCCTGTAAGAAGGCATTCTGTCTCTGCACACGAGGCGAGGACCTGCAATGCAGTCAAGGCTGACACAACTTTTTATTCCCGTTAAAACCTCCAAGCCCAAGCAGGACCCAGTCAACCAAGGGTACAGTGCTCAGTACGGGTGAGCTGCACCCTTTGCAAAACCACCACACATAACTCAACGTCAGACTCATTGCCTGAGAGCTACAGGTCTTCCAAGCTTATTGCCAGATTCCTCGACCCGCATTTTCTCCCGCAGAACAGCGAGTACCGTAAATTACGTCCACTGGAATCCTTGATTAAGCATCTTTTGCCGACCTGAAACTGTAATAATAGGTGTGCCGCCATCAGCAGCGCTGCCCATCAGAATCTGCAATTCTGCATTGGAACAATTCCACATTCCTCTACTCCTTCCTTTTAAACCATCTCTTGTCTTCCTGGCACCCGCACTGCTTTGATGCCCCGCATACCGCTTTTGCTAAATCTGTTGTACATGCAAGAGAGGCCCCCTCAGCAGCGCTGCCCAGCGTCTGCAATGGATAATTGGAACACTTCCTTGCAGAGTGCATCAAGCAGTACACGAGGGGGCAGAGAAAGTATCAGACTATTGTATCGCCGCCATACCTACTCACCTCTTTGGTACAATCAAAGGTGTTGGCATCAGCAGCGCTGGCACTGCACTGGAACACCTCTTGGCAGCTTGCATCAAGCAGCACATCAGAGGGCACAGAAAGTATCAGACTGCTGTACTCTTGATGTGTCCGTTGAACTCTTTTTAAGAAGATGGGTGTTGTCAACTGGTGCGAAAATGTCTTTTGTACGTGCGGAAAATATCATCATCAGCACCGCTGGCCAAAGTCTGCAATGCTGCACTGGAACAGCTCTTGGGCGAGGCCTCGGGACACTCGGCGCAACAACCCCTGGCCGAGCTCCTCAAACCCCTCCAAGGTTTCCACCTCCAGGTAATTGTTCATGATGTAGCGCGCGGCCTCAGCCTCGAGCAGGTTCAAGTGATACTGCTGTGCAAAAAGTGCCCACTCCAGTGCCTCCCTTCCGCAGGCCTGCATGCAGATTAATACTGCCGATAAGATTTCCAGTGTAGCAAGGAATTATTCTTAAAGCGCTATAGACAACTGCACTCTTTCAATTGTTGCAACATCCATGGTGGTGTTCACATCCATATGCATGGACCTGATGAACCCGCGTGGAACTTGGAAGTCTGGCATGCATGCTTATGGAGGGCAATGGAGGTCTATGGCTGAAGATTTACACCATTTGTAAATTTTTTGTGTCTAATGTGCAGTCCAGCAGACGGAAATGCTGAAAAACTGCACACGCTTGGCTAATTGACTACTGCCTTGTCAATCTCAGCATCTTTGTGGATGGGCACATGGATGCACTGTTGTCTGACATGCATGCTTTAGCAGTCAGAGCGCTTGGCCGGAGGTTGGCACTGCAGGATCAACATTGAGCAATCCGAGAGATGGATTGGAGATGCTGCGCTAAGCTTACCCAGAGCAGGTTGGTCCTGATGTTGATGGCAGCCTGCTGGGCCAGGTACTCGTCACACTGCTCTAGGGCCACCCTCACATCAAACTTGTGTGCCAGCTTGACAATGGCCAGCGCGCTCTTTGGAGTCAGCTGTGCATCTGCACGCATTCGGTACAGGTAGCACAGGAAGATCTCGGCCTCCTGCAGGCTGCAGTCTGGCAGGGGGATGCTGGCTGTGCTGCTTCTGCTGGCCGAATGGGCCTCCAGGATCCCTGAGAAGACGCTGGAATACGCTGCCAAGTATGCAGCATGTGCTGGGAGCTTCTCTCCTGAGGTGAGTACAAGCAGCACGTCGGTGAGGTCCTGGAAGTAAGGCGTTGTGGTTTTGAGATAAGGAAGGCTCTTCCTCGGCTGTTCCTCAACTTGTAGGTGATCAAGCATTTTGAAAGTACTGTGAATCACCCAAGTCAATGCGCCCTGCAGCCAAAGACAATTCTTCAGAGTTTACAAAAAGTAACGGAACTATATCCTCATCGAAGAATGAGAATCACGAGCTTGAGCATGCTTTTCGTTCAGAATTAAGCTTATTCACGACATCAGATCATCGTTGTCGTACCAAGTGGCTTGTTTCTGGGACGGAGACGCGCCTGCAGATATGACACAACACCAATGCTGAAGAATACTTGCGTTTATGGAGACGTATCGGACAGAAACCAAGACGAAATGATGCCGTGTTCAAGAATACTCGATCGGCAAGTTTTCTTGGATTGCAACTGAGAGCGTAGCTGGCCAGACATCCAGGCGCGGCCGAAGCTGGGTTTGATCGTCCGAGGCTTGAACAAGAACAGCGATGCATTCGTTGTGCGCTGCCAGCGGTGATCTGGAAGCGTGAATTGAAAAGCAGTTGTAAACAGAAGACTGCGCATCGAGGGAAACTGCGCTCTTGACAAGGCTGGCAGTATTAAGCGCTGGTGGCCGCGCATTTAAACGGGATTGACAGCTGTGCTCCCGTCCAAGGTGTGTGGAAGCTCAAAGAACACATTTCGGGGATACTGTTTGCATCTATTACCAGAACTCATCGCTTTTATACCTCCCAATGGAACTCTTCGAGACTGATGGACTGAACATAACTCTGATAAGGGGCAAGAGGATTGGGTGCGAAGCCAAAATACTTGTAATTGTATCGCCTTTGCACTCAATGCATGCACTTTGAATGTTGGGCACCTCTTTTACCAGTCCCTGAGCCCATGCCTTGGTCCTTTTGCTGGTGACTCATGGCCAGAAGTGATGGATTTCCTGAGCCTGAGAACGGTGGCCTTCTGAGGCCTTCCTTGGTCACAGGTCGCATTTCTGTAAATTAATTTAGATTTCTTGCAAATTTGCAGATCTGCAGACCCCGAAGAAGTGCAGGGACTTCTTGCTGCAGAGGGGCTGATGGCTACCTTCAAGGACAACCCGTACATCTACGAAGTTTGTGCGCTCCGTGACTCCATGTACTCTAGAGCAGAACCAGATCGTGCAGCTTTTTACCTCCAGCACTGCCTGGTTACCTACCTGTCTTAGGACACCATCTGCCTTCAATCTTTGCATAGCAATTGCATTGCATTTCAGTTCTTATCCTCTATTTTGGGGGCTATCCAAGTCTTCATATGTCAGAACGTCATCTCTGCAATAAAGATCCTCAATGCAGGCACACTGCTGAGACTCATGTCCTACACTTCTGCAATCTTGATGCCTGAGAGAGATCAGTAGATTTCTTGTGATCCTTCATGCAGTAGGCCAATGCTGACGCAATGACGGCTGACAAATAATTTGTCGTGCAATGCAGCTGGGCCACAGCGCGAGACAAAGCGCCACCCAGCCAGGGGCCCTGAGTACGGCAATGTGGACGCGCGCAATGGCTGGCCCACTGTGGAGGGCGCCAGCAGCCTTTACGAAATGTTCTACAACAGGTGCTCCATTATTTCAACATTGCATACCATGGGTGGCTCCTCTCTCATGCCTGCAATGTCCAGACATGTTCATGGCTTGTGTGCATCCTGGTATCAAGTGGAACAGTGCGTAGCTTGGCACGAACAAGTCACCCTACATGCTGCACTTCACATCGTGCTGTGCATGTCAACGTGCCCCACAAAGCGGTCACTTGTGCTTGCGCGGCCATTACTACATGCACAGAGCATGCTTTTGCTAGTGCCCCACAAAAGGAGGTTATTTGGTGCCTGCACGGCCAAAGCATATTCCTGCCAGTGCCCAATAGAAGATGGATGCGCGGCTACCACTAAATCGACAGAGTGTGCTGTTGCAAGTAGCCCATGGGGGGGTATAAAAGTGCCAGTGCGGCCATTACCAAACACATCAATAAGGGGTGAGATAGTCATGGCATGCAGCGTGGCCAAGTACCCGGACAACCCGTGCCTGGGCCACCGCCCCATCAAGTACGGCGTGCCCCAGGAGTACCAGTGGATGACCTACAAGGAGACCGCAGACAAAGTGGACGCAGTTGCCTCCGGTATCATGGCGCTCGGCCTGAAGCAGCACGGCCGTGTGGGCGTTTACGGCATCAACTCCCCCGAGTGGATGATGGCAATGCAGGTGCATGCCCACCTCCTTGTTCCATACTTTTGTCCCTTTTGATGGACAGGGAAAAATCTCACTTGAATTTTTCAAGAAAAGAGTACACCAGAAGCATTTGCGGTGTTGATGAACACCTCTGCCACCAAACGTGGCAGAATTCTTTTGTCACTGATGAGAGAAATGAGGTAGTGTGGCTGGAAGAAAGCAGCTGATGATGTGAAGAAGAGATACTGGGGACTTGCCATCATGCCTTCATGGAGGGGCCTGCACATCTTACGTTTGGCACCTGCATGCTGTCCTGCTATCTCTTCAGACCAATACATCACTGTTGATAGGCAACCTCTCTGCATGCTCCCCATCCTGCACTTCACTGACGCACACTTGCGAGGCAGCCCTTTCTCCCGACTCTGGCGCCCGCTTTGCCTTGATGTATGCATTCCTCTTTCTCTGATAAACTGGAGTGACACGTCCTTTCAGCGGCAATCTGTGCATGCAGGCCTGCAACCGGCAGAGCGCGTACTGCGTCCCACTGTACGACACGCTGGGCTCAGACGCGGTGCGCTACATCATAAACCACGCGGAGGTGACCGTGGTCTTCGCTGACTCGCTCAAGATGCCGGCGCTGATTCAGCCGCTGGCCGAGACCAAGGGCCAGGTCAGCGCGGTGGTCTACTGGGGCGAGTGTGACACCCTCGCCAAAGTGGTGAGTAACCGCCTGAACACCGGCCAAGGATCTGGTCTGCATTTATGTCACTCTAGTATAGGCGTGTTGTGCGTGCCTGTACGGCATGCAAGATCCTGTAAAGGGTGTGTGCCCTTGACAGAGTCAAAAGAGGCTTCCATCGATGTGCTGATCATGACTGCGCCGCTTCTCCTCTCATGATGCGCCACAACAGGGGGCAGCACTCCAACTTGTATATTCAAAGGGGAAGTGCTGTTGTTCTCACCAGTATTCAAGTACTCTTGCAGTTCCGCATGTCAGGGCATTGTCTGCTGCGTCTTGCTGAACGCCTGCGACCTTGGACACTAGTGGGAACAGGAAAGTCAGGGTGCCCAGGCCATGGTGCGACCTGTTTTCACACAGGCCATGGGTCCTTGCATGCGCGCCTATTTACAGAAAGGTTGAAACTGCTTTGCGAGTTGTGCTGGTAATCATTGCGCTGGCTGGTTCCATGTTGTGCTATCTTCCTTTCATTGTAGCTGGTGGGAGCATGCCCATTTCAGAACTAGACAAGGAGCCCTTTGGTACTTCTCACCAGTGTCTAGGGATTGTAGGATTTCCAGCACCTCGGCGCAGAATCTGCTTTGTCTTGCTGGAAGCCTCCGCCCCTGCGGACATTAGTGGGAAAAGAAATTCATGTTTATCACGCAGTCCCGCAAACCTGCTTTCGTAAGGGTGTGGATCCTTACAGTGTGCCCTGTAGAGAGTCCTTATGCGATTTATCAGATGGTGCTGGTCAATCTGCGCCAACTGGCCCCTTGTTTTGCTATTGTGTGTTGATGCACCACAGCAGGCAAGAGCATGCTAGAATCCACTCTTTGGATTCTTTGGGCTTGTTCTCACCAATTCCCAGGCGTGCAGTGCATTCAGCACCTTGTTGCATACTTTAACTGTGTCTTGCTGAATGCTCTGGCTCCCGGATATTGGAGGGAAGACTAAAGTCCGATTCCTCGAGCCCCGCTAGGAGCTAACCGCGTTAACAATGCTCACTAGGACTGACTTTGTGAACGCACGTACTTCAGCCCCTGTGCTGACTCAATGGGCTGTCAGGTCTCCGCTGCATTCTCCTCACGTGTTGCATGACATCATGAGGGAGCATGCCAAGACCCCATTATCCAAGAGTGCTTGAAATTGTTCTCACGAGCTCCTGGGCTGCCTTGCAAGCAGCACCTTCAGACACTGACTGCTCTGTCTTGCTGGATGCTTGCGACCTTGGGCTCTCATGGGATCAACACAATTGGCCTACCTGGCAATGCTAGGAGCTCGATGCCCTGTTACTCGCTGAAGAGAAGCTGTGCGCACCAATGCTGCAGCCGTAGCGCTGAGACAGACTTGACATGTGTGTGCAGTCGATAGAGGAGAGCGGCCTGACCAAGTGCTACTCGTGGAGTGAGCTGCTGGAGATGGGCCGCAAGTCTCCGTCCCCCGCCATCCCCCCCAAGCCGGAGGACCTGTGCACCATCATGTACACCAGCGGCACCACCGGGAACCCCAAGGTGTCTGCCCAAGCTCTGTATTCACAAAAACAATCGATGCCAGATCTTTATGGCAATAGGTACTAAAGCGTAGGTCATATGCCCGGTGGTGTGCATCATGCTGCTTGGCATGCCCATCATTCTGTCAGGTTCTGCGAGGCTTATGCACAACACCCTGCATGTTATCTTACCCCTTGCATGTACACATGCTTGCACATGTGGAGGGAAATTGAGTAGAATGTTTTCACAGGTCCTGCTCTCTCTCTGTGTCTCTAGCGTAGTGCATGCTGCGTCGCTTTTGAATTCAGCTCATGATGGGCCAAGAGTTTGTTATGCGCCGACCATGAGCATGTGCCAGCATGTGCAGGGCATGATGCTGATGCATGCCTACTGGCTAGCAAGGTTCTTTGTAATTTAGATTCCATCACCTGTTTGGTTTTCTCTTTGTCTCGGGGCATGATGTATGCTGCATTACTGATGCGCAGAGGTGGCGCTTGTGCAGAGGGTGATGCTGATGCCTGCTGGCTACTAGGTTTCCGTGAACCGCTTGGGCTTGCTCTTTCAGGGCTTGGTGCATGCAGCATAATGTCGGGAAGTGACTGATTGCGCACATTTGGCGGCATGTGCAGGGGGTGATGCTGACGCATGCCAATCTGCTGTCGGTTGTGGCTGGGCAACTGGGCGCCATAAACCAGGTGGGCGGCCGCTACGGGCAGAGGTTCACCCAGGAGGACGTCATGATCTCCTACCTGCCCCTCGCCCACATCTTTGACCGGTGCGCGGTGCCTTGTATTATCAATCAATTGTGCTCATAGCTACACCGGAAAGCATGACATCGAGAGGCAAGCGCATGCAAAATGCCGAGCAAAGTTTTCAAGCACTTGTCTAGTGATTTACTTATTACTACTAATCTCAAGGGTCTAAGGCATGCCAGTCTCCTGACAGACACCGCGCACCAGCCATCTTAAGGCAGAGGCTGTGTGAAGTTGTACCCCAATGTTGCTGTAGCGCCGTGGGTGCTATTAGATTGGCAGGTGCTTTGTTTGGGTAGTAAAAGCCATTGATAACGCAGCGTGTGACCTCTTCTCAAGTGTCTTATGCTGCAGGGCGCTGGAGGAGATGTTTCTGGCCAATGGGGCGCGCATCGGCTACTGGCGCGGCAGCATCGAGGGCGTCATCGATGACTTGCAGGTGCTCACTGCCTTCTCTCTACTTTTCTTTCAATTACCTATCCAATACTCAATTTTTGTCATGACGTGAAATTCCTGCACCCTTGGCAGTGTACCGCATGTGCGTGTTGCACAGAGTCACCGGTCTTGGGTATCATGGCCTTGATAGAAGCAGTGTGCCTCTGGCGGATTGGGTGTTTATGCATCAGGCGCTTCATTTGCGCTTCATTGTACAAGCAGTCGCCACAGCGTTAAGGGACGCTCCTTGTTTGGAGTGTCTACAGGAAATTTGCACGTACCTGCTGTGCGTGCCTTAATAGGTGCCCCCAGCTGGAGATCGTTTGATTACTGGAGTCGAGACAATTAAGGATTTGGGAGGCCACGGTCCCTCGAATAATCCCCCTAAGCAACCCTCCACTGATGCGCTGGTGCCTGTTCAGGCGCTGAGGCCCACGCTGTTCATCGGCGTTCCCCGCGTCTTTGACAAGGTCTACGACGGCGTGTTCGCGCGGCTGAAGGACGCCACCTGCCTGCGCCGCGCCATCTTCCACGCAGCATTCTGGCACAAGCAGCGCCACATCAACCTCGGCTACCGCTGGACTGAGGTGGGCTCATGCATGTGATATCAGTAGCAAGCACTTGTGCAGCTAGCTTATGGGGGGTCCCAGATGTTTTGTGCGAAATCTGGTAGATCATTCATTGTATCAGGTTTGCAGCATCCCTTGGGATGTGCCCCCGGGTCTCTGCAGTTATTTGTATTGGCGAGCAGCGCCACATCAACCTCGGCTACCGCTGGACTGAGGTCCGCGCCCAGCACTGCCCATATTTCGGTCATACTACAAGGAGGTTTTCACACAGCATGCGAAGATTCCAGATGTCGTGTGCACAAGACTACCAAATGCCATTCTTTGGAACGCGCATCCCGGTCTATGCAATTGTTATCTGTTGCATATTCGATGTTCTCGTGCACTTCCAGCTGCTTCTTTACAGTTGGCAATCACGCATAGCAGGTTACATTATTTTCTATGTGACTTGCCACTGTTTAAATGCAGCTGTGAGGGTAATGTGTAAATTGGCCGAGTCCGCAGCTCCATAACTCCAGCTCCACATTAGGTGATCTGCAATGGTGCCTGCAATTGCCTATCTGTTGCTGATAGTACTGCCCCAAACGTTGTAACATACCTGAAGAGATGACTGAGGGGCACTGCAATTCCTGGCGCAGGCGTCGCCGCTGGCGGATGCGTTGGTGTTTGACAAGGTGCGGGCAAAGCTGGGGGGCCGAGTGCGGCTGGTGTGCAGCGGGGGAGCCCCCCTGGCGCGCCACGTTGAGGAGTTTCTCAAGACTGCCATGTGCGCTCCATGCTGCCAGGGCTACGGCCTCACCGAGACCTGCGGCTCCTCCTTCATCGCTCTTCCCGAGCCGGTGAGCACTCTTCGCTCTTCTCATTCCACAGGACCTTTTGTGTGGGCTTGCGATCTGCTGCATTGCCCTGCCAGCGCTTTGCCCCTCTGTTTACTGAACAGACATTTTTGCCCCCTCGTTTGTACTTTGGGCTTGTGGCTCCTCCTTCATCGCCCTCCCTGAGCCTTCGGCGCACATACTTACAATTGCATCTTGTAAATCATTTTCTGTACTTGCGGCGGCTCCTTTAGTGCTCTGCCCAAGCCAGTGCGCACTTTGCCGCTCTTTTCACTCCTGAGATCCTAGTTCTCTCTGTTACTTCCTAGAGGCATGCGGCTCCTCCTTCATCGCCCACCTAGCGGTGCGCACGCATTCTGACCCTCGTCTCTTACTCCTTTCCCGGCTCTGTGCCTCCCCTCTTGCTCATGTAATCACTGGGGCCCTCCGGAATGCGCATAAAGCAATTCTTGTTCTCTAGAAAGGCATCAGCAAGATTCAAAGTGTTGCACGAGGTTGGCGGCCACTAGCCTCTGTGTCCTTTGTGTTATAGCAAGCTGTAGAGATGGCACATCTTAGGAATTCAGGATACATCAAATCCATCTTCCTTGTGTCATACTCAGTTTATGCTCCTGCCAATCACCTTTCTGTAGTGAACTATGACGCTCGTGATGCAATCCCCATATACCTTTTTGGAGACAAACTGCTCCACAAGCATGCCAAACGGGGATGCTTGGGAAGCTGTCGGTCCTTCATGGAGGTATCTGGGGGATGCAGACATGCATTCGAGGCTGCTCAGCATCAGGAAGTGTCAACAGAAGGCTTCACCTGATATCTGCAGCTGCATGCCATTTCTTGCAACTGGCAAGGCAAACAGTGCATTGCAAGTGTGAACTGAGGTTCTCAGAAATAAAACTATGGCGACTCATAGTTTCCGAACATTTGCATGCGCAGACGTTCAATGGGACGGTGGGGGGCCCGCTGCCGCTGCTGACATTCCGGCTGGAGGCGGTGCCGGAGATGGGTTATGACCCCCTCGCAGACCCTCCCAGGGGCGAAATCATCATCAAGGGGCCCGTTGTCTTCCAGGGCTACTACAAGGTGCCCTCCTGAAGCTGAATGACCTCCTTTCTCTCCGTAATCCAATCTCCTTGCAAAGCAGATCCTTTGATCCGTTGATCCCTGGCTATCTGAGAGACACCTCGCTGTGCACCAGATTCTGTCCGGGCCTGACAAGCCACCCTAGGGCTTATGTCAGGATCACAAGTTGCATTACACTTATGGCACAGGCGTCGCTTCAAGGTTCTTCGGCGCTTTGAGACCATGCATATCCACACGCATTATCACCAATTTTACAAAGGATCTTGGAGCGAGGTTTTCTGTACGATCTGTGAAGCCTGGCAGAGCACAGCACCGCTGAGGATGCGCACTAGTGTGGCTGATGCTCTGCTCGTTTCCTGTGGAACAAGATTTCTCTCATATCTATTCAAAGGTGGAATCAAGCACCTGACCAGGGTTATGCCCCACGCTTCAGGAGCATGCATGCATGTTGCCCACATCTTCTGAAGGCGCGGTGAGGAGATCCTGGTTGGGTGTTTATGCGATCTGTCCTAGCCATCACAGCTCAGCACAGGGTTGCCACACTAAAGTGCATGCCGTGATGGGGAACCCAACTGAGAGATCATCAGATTATTGAAGCCCAAAGAATTACAAAAGAGAGTGGTGAAGAGCTGCTGGTTTGACTGAGCAGGATCAGGAGAAGACGCATGCATGTTCTCAATGTGCCTGAGAGGTCCTGCAGCGGGGTTTTCTTACCATCTGGAAGCCATGGTAGATCAGTGCACTGCAAAGTGATGATAAGGGTGCCACATCTTGAGTAATGGGCTGCTGGTTCTGTGAGCAGGACCAGGAGAAGACGGATGAGGTGTTGGACAAGGACGGCTGGTTCCACACGGGGGACATCGGCGAACTCACCCCCATCGGCTCCCTCAAGATCATCGACCGCAAGAAGGACCTCTTCAAGCTCTCCCAGGGTGCGTCCTTCAGATTCCAAAATGACACCACAACGTTGCAGTTGGCACCTGCATGCTCGCGGAGTGGTGCTGTAGCAAGCTTGCCCTTTGCTGCTGGGCTTTCCATGCCTGGGCAGAGACCAATCATCCCTCATAGCCGCCAGACCTTTCCAAACTTTAATGCAGGATTGAAGTTGAGCAGATGTGGTGACGTGAGGGATCGTTGGGTGTAACAAGCAGCTGCAGTAGCTCTCGTGAGTGCATCTTGACCTGCTTGAAGTGCAGCGTGCCACTTACAAGGCTCTGTATTATGGACTGGGTGTTTCTGCAGAGCAGCACATGCTCTTTGGAGCACACGCTCAGATGTACACGTTGCGCGCTGCACGAAAAATTGTCAAGTGTCCAGAGGAAGCAGCATCAAGGGGTTGTGCGTTGGGCGCGGTGTGCAGGGGAGTACATAGCGCCGGAGCGGATAGAGGGGGCGCTGAAGAAGGCGAGCGCAGTGCAGCAGGTCTACATCCACGGCAACTCCTTCGAATCCAGCCTGGTTGCAGTGGTCGTGCCAACCGAAGCAGAGCTCAGGTCCGGCTTCCATGTTCTCTCCCTATCATGACGCCTCTGTTGTGTATGTCACTGTAAGATCAGGCAGACTTGGGCACCCTGTGAGCTGCACCAAATCAAGGCATGCTGACTTGGGCTGCTGGGTATTGTGGCAGCTGTGTATGCATGAGCAGCCACAGATGGTTTTGTGGTGGCGTGGTTGTATGGCATGATATGCGAGGGCATATGATTGAAGTGGTAGCGCAACATATGACTGTATCCTGTGCAGGATGGCATCACACTGCATGTCTCGCTGGAGGTGGCTCCCTTTCCAATTACCAACTGTGCGCTGTCTGTCTTTCTGGTCTGTTTAAGGCCCAAGAAATACAGAAATTTGAGATTGATTGTGCGGGTGGTAAAGAAACATGGCGCCCCCTCCAGCCAAGGGCGCAGACTGCTGCGTTCACATTCTGGTGACCTCTGCAAATGGTTGATAATGGCCTGAACGCTAAGGTCTCCTTCAGCGAATAACGTCGCGCTGGAATTCAACGAAGAAGCTCCTGACTCTGATGCTGAGTCAGCGTGTGGCATGTGTGGGAGCAGGTCGGCGGTGGCGGGGGCCCCGGAGGACTATGAGAAGCTGTGTGCCAGCCAGGCGGCGCAGGACGTTGTGCAGGCGCAGATGCACGCCGTCGGCAAGGCGGCCGGCCTCAAGGTACGCGCCAGCACTTGCAGACTGCATTCCTAACTGTCTGAAAGGCCAAGCAAAAAAATAGATCTTGAGCGTTTTCACGGCGGTCTGTGCACAGTACACTGAAGTGCGCATTAGCGTGTGCCATGCCCGGTCGTGTTGAGCTGCAGAGGCACCTTGCCTTTTGCGTAAACAGAATAGAGTCATACTCATCCTTAGGGGGCATTCTGGTGGTGCGCGCAGCCATTCAAACTGCAGCAAGAGGGATCATGGGTGCTATTATTTCGCGCTCTGCAAATCTAGCCGCATATGATGTGAAGGAGCGCTGTTGCGTCCCGCGCAGTCCTTTGAGCTGCTGCGCGGAAACCAATCACAAACTCCACACATATTTTCATGGCGCTCAGCTCAAAGCCACCAAGATTTTATCTGAAGCGCTGGTTCATGTGTGCCATGCGCAGTCGTTCGAGCTGCCCAAGGCGGTGCACCTGACGACGGAGGTGTGGTCCCCGGAGAACGGGCTGCTGACGCCAACTTTCAAGCTCAAGCGCGCCGTTGTGCGCCGTGCGTTCCAGGCCCAGATCGACGCCGCGTACGCGCGCCTTGCCAAATCCGCCAAATGAGGAGCTGGCTGGGGGGCTATTTTGCCATCCCCCCCTGCAGCAGGGGCCTCTAAATTATATGAGTTTTGGGGCAAGCGATGTGCCGCCCCCGTCGCCATCACCGTGGATTACGTGAGCCGGTGGATTTATATTGCCATTTCCCCTCGCGCAAGGGGTAATCATCAGAATCCTCTGCTGCTGTGGAAGCTATGCGGGGCGTGCAGGTGGTAGTAATGCGGACATCGTCAGCAGCGCAAAGTGAGAGGCCCTCGCTGAGGTCTGTGTTGCCCATTGCCGCCTGGCAGTGTGGGAGGCGATGCGGCGCTGACAGCGGGTGCCAGCGTTGAGAGTTCTTAGCAGTGCACAGGGAAGAGCTTGCTAAGGCTTTTGGACCACATTATCAGCTGCGGAATTAGCCATGTGCTGCGTTGGCGCAAGAGCTTGGCACTGCCAATGCTGGTGGATGTGAGCTGACAATAATTGGAGCTTTCACCAATTCCTGCGACGAGCAGCGCTACATTGTGGGAGAGTTTCCATTGCCCCTGACCAGCAGCAGCAGCAGCAGGGATTGGCTGGGGAGCACCTGTGCTGATGGTTGCAACTTTGGGGTTGAGAAAATGGTGCTTCGGTTCTTCAGGATGGTCGCTACTTGATCAATTATGGCAACCATGATACAGTGTGTACCGGCAAATGCCCGGAGAAGTATGTGCGAAGTATGTTGCCAGACCATGATCATGCCGTGGATGGTCTTTACTGACACAGCAAAAGAACACTCCATGTACATATGCTCAGGAATCGGGAAGGGATTATTGAGCTCAGGCATATCGAGAACGCAATTGTATACTTCTCGAACTGTATACTTTTGCGTAGGCTTGTGCAAGGGGTTCAAGAGTAGCGGAACAAGAGGTCATAACCAGATGGGTTGGGTGCGTCCTTGAGAACTCTTCTCAAGGCCTTGGGTGCACACGATTGAATTGGAGCAACCAACTGGAGCACCTGGAAGAGGATTTGAATTGGACCAGTGGGGTCAGCTCATTGCTGAGGTCAATGTCAGCTTCGAACGTGAGTCATGATGGCTCTGAACATGCATGGGGGAAAATTTATATACATATTGATTTCGCAACTGGGTAATCAAATCCTTGGCAATCTTACACTGCAGCATGAGTCCACACGTCACAAGACAAGACTGATTGCAGGAGATCAATAATAAAGAGGAGTGCCGCTGCGTTCCTTTTATTATGATGGCCATCACTGTCTGGTATTCGGGCCAAGGCTTCCCTTGAAGGATCCCTTCCCTTAGTCGACATCGCCATCGAACAGAGAGATCTCTGCTCGATATGTCTGGCCTAACATACGGTTGGTTTCGTCTACTTCTGAAAAGAATCGAAGCGGAGACTTCGACACCAATCACTGGATGTGCAGATGAGGTCTTCGCATGCTTTGAAAACATTTTGTTTTCTTGGACTTGGCATGGCTTATCAGTTTATTGCAGACCGCGCCGGCCTATCCACAACCGCAGAAAGAAGAGAAAGAAGCACAAGTGAGGCCAGCATACAGCGTGCATCCATTTGAAATAGATCGGAACGATACTTCTCAAGGTCGTGTCTTGACAAGAGGAAATTACCAGAAGTCTTCGATTTGGAAGGGGTGCAATTTTCAGTAGTGCGATGTTTGTCTCCACAAGAAGCCCATGCAGAACCACCCTGCCCATCGTTGCACCCGCAAAGCTAGAGACAGTGGCAAAATGGAAGGTCGTGAAGAAGTGCGTTCTTCCTAAGAAGCCTTCCATGCTCATGAGCAGGACTGTAACTGAACTTGCAGATGTGAAACAAGGGCTATCCTGGTCAATTCTCGTTCTTCACAACGTACACATCGAAGACGCTTGGATCTCAAAGCTTGCTTTGAGCCGAGGCCCTCCACTGAGAAGGGCTGTGATTGTTCTGTTGCAGGAAGACAAAGTTGAGACCAAGGAAGGTGTGCATATGGAGCTTGGACCACGATAATGCTAGATTTGCAGCTTGTGTAACCAGTGAATTGGCTGCTGCCTTTGATGCCTGTCTGCGGAGTGGGATCTGCATAGATTAAGGACACTGTGTGGCCGCAGTCGAACCCTTCTGACCAGAGGCATGTAGGCTGCACCAGCTACCCAGAGCTTCCCCCACCTCCCCCTCAGTTCACCATCATCCAGGTGCGGCCAGCATTCACCTTTAAGCATAGCTCCTGATGCAGCTCGACTTTGTCAGGGTGTTCTTTAATGTGCATATTCCTGCGGGCCATGATGAGATGAGCAGGCCTGCGGAGATATCACTTAGGAAATGGATGTGTGCCTGGGGTTTACACTGGTTCTTTGGGGATCTTGTCGGATTGCAATCTGCATGTTCCCTCAGGAATAGCTGCTTTGCATAATGCAAGCTCCAGTGGAATCCTGAGCCAGCCAGGATTCTCCTGTTATTGGGAGCCTGTTATTGGGAGGTCTGCGCATGTGGTTCTTCTTGGCCCTCTACACCGAGCGTAATTACTTACTGTCTTTGGCTTGCAGGAAGCTAGCAGCCCATCTTCGTCCGAGCAATGACACTAGCACTTTCTGCGATTGACGCCTCACATTACACAAGCTATGGACGATGGAGGGATGTGACAGCCCGGAAATTCAGCAGATGGACATGGAACAATGCCGCTCACTTGAGACTGCCACAATTTTGGAGACGGAGCTCCGAATGAGTATTCACAAAGCTTTTCATGGCACGCAGCTTGCGGGATTAGAGCTGCTTGGGATGTGTCAGGAATTACGCACTTGGACATTGCAGCTGCATCTCATTCCTAAGAAGTCTTGGCTCAATGCATGTGAAAGCAAGAGCTTGTGGAAGTGTACCATTTTCTGAGCATCATTGTTGTCTTGAATGGGGTTACTGTAGAACCCTGGTTAGTTGAAAATAGTGTATGACTAATTGGCAGCTGTTTTCTGGACCGGCAGTCTTTGCTTCTTGTCTGTAAAGCAGGAAGGATCATTGTTCATTGGACACAGATACACCAACGTGGGAATTCCCGCCAATCGATCCTGCGACATGACTGTGCAGCTGACACTGTGTAATCGGCAGATCTGCACATGCTGGCTAGCACGCACTGCATCTAGCATCTGATTGTTTGCAGGCCTCCAAAGCCGAGAGTCTTGGCATAGCTTCAGGCCCCTGTGGTGCCAAGTGGCAGATTTTATGCGCTGCAGCTGCAGTAGCCGCTACTAGCTTGACTTTGCGAGCATTGCATGAAGTCATCTATCAGCGTCGCGCGCTGCTGCTGCGCTGCTGCTGCTGCTGCTGCTGCTGCGCTGTGCTGTGCTGAAGGCAGAGCGCTCAATGAATATCCGCATCCGCTTCCGCTGGATTCACATACTTTGGCATGCATGCAGGACTTCGAAGTAAAATGCTCTAGTTGTGCTGCACATGCATTCGCGCATTGCTCTGCATGCAGCTAGTAGCTCACCGCTGCCTCTGCTGCATTACCGTGAAAGTTTGGTGCACCTCCTCTGTCCCCTGCACAGTGATTGGCTCAGCCTTGATATTGTGGCGCGCGTTTGGCTCGTGCCTGAATATCAAGTAAACTGTGAGACCTGCCAAACGGGCACACTCGATGTATAATTCCCTTGCAGGAAAGCCGAAGGTGGTCAATCGTGCAGATCTCCTGCATCAAGCCACACACCCCTAAGCAAATCCACAGAAACACCCCAAATTCAAGAATTATTCAGCTGTGAGATAGCAAGGACAATTCGTTGCCCAAAAGGGGCTTCCTGCGAAACACAGGACCGAACGGCCTTTCAATGCAACGCAGCCTCACAGCAGTTTCGCAGAGGACTGGAAGATTTTGTGACAATGGTTCAAGGCCAACGTGTTTACATGCAATGCCCTGCCGTGTGCGCGGCCGAGGACCTGTCAGGGTCCTAGCTTCAGCACAGGTATACTCACATCTTATCTGTTCGAATGGGCGCATCATCGAAACCAACTCAATTTGGACAGTATATTTGATGATGTTTTATCACTCTCAATATTATTTCAGAGTTATACACCACGCAATCCTATTTTGCAGTGGTGCCTTTCTTGCTGACCTCAGATCTTCAGTGTGCGTCGCAGAAGCCTCTGGCTTTAAATGTTGAGAAGAGTTCGCTACTGGTGCTTGTCTGTGCAAAGTTTTCTTTAGAATGCTGTAGGTGACAGGAATCCAAAAAGGAGAGAAGTTCCGTCTATGTCAATTTATCATGTCTGTGTGTCACGCATCAGCAGGAGACAAAGACAGCTGAGCTTGCGAAGTCAACGAAGGATGAGGAAGAAGCCAAAATGGCAAGTAGCAGCAGCGCAGCCGAGCAGGAGGATGAGGGGACCCCCACTGAGGCTGATGAGGAAAAGTACCCATCAAGGGAGGCTATGGCAGGGGGCTGGGCTGGGGGCGAGGTAGGCCTGCAGCAATTCGTACAGGTGGGAACCCTCAAAGACGGTGTCTTTTGTTCCGCATCTTCGTTGAGAGTCAAAATTGCCACTCGTATCCTCCTACCAGCTGACACAGCTTGGTCTCTACCAGGCATGCTCGCTTGGATGTGCTTGTTGTCTGTCGCAGCCTCAGCATTCGGGCCGGTGACAAGCCAGCAGCACAAAGCAATCAAGAAGATACCTCTTGCAATGCAGGAGGCGAAGGAAGAGCAGCAAGGGGCGCCCAAGGCAGGGGCAAAGGCCCCAGCCAAGAAGGCCGCAAAGCCCAGCAAAGCTGCCACTACCTCCCCCAAACAGGTGGCGGACGAGCCAGGCAAATACCCCAGCAAGGAGTCCATCGGACCCTTCTGTAAGTTTCATTCCCTCTAGCAAATGGGCCTTTGCTTTATACTTTGCATACTCCGTGTACCGGCCCAGCAGGAGCAAGTGCAATGCATGCAAGCCAGGGGAGGGCAGGAACCGTGATGCAGCTACTAGAAGTACTCTGCTGCAAGCACGAGCACACAAACATATTTTGGATTAGAGTTTGGATGTCAGTATGGTGCGGTGAATTTGGTGAGTGTTGGTGCAGCTGGTGTGACGGGCGGGTTTGCTGGCGGCGAGAGGGGAGTGCAACAGTTTGTGGAGAAGGGTGACGTGGAGCTTGCGCCAGAGGGAAAGGGTGAGCACCTCCATCTGGCTCCTGGCCCTGGAGCTGCGTTTTAGCTTGGAAATTTCCATGAAAAGTTTGGTCAAGGCACTGCACAGACTGAGCTCGAGCTGAAGTCCAAATATTATCTCAGAATTCGGAGGCCTGGCCTATTTAAATGTAGCCCTTTGAGCCTCGCTTTGGGGAGTGCAGCATGCTTTCCACAACTGCCCTGGCCCCCAATGAAACCAGATGTGCTGAAGATCTATACACCCATTGCAATATCACCCCCTTCCTTTGTGGGAAAGGGTGATAAGTTTGTCCATCACCGGGTGCAGGCAGCCGGCAGTTCTCGACGCTGATCATAGCGGGGGGCGCGGCGGTGGCGGCTTCGCTGGGGGGACTGCTGCTGGACGACGGTGTTAAGCTGGGGGAGGAAGCCGTGGAGAAGGGGGGAATCCCGGGTGTCAACTTATCTACAGCGCCTATCGACGACAACACGCGGCTGCTGCTGCAGGTCGCCGTCGGCCTTCTGGGCGTCGTTGGAGTGTCCATCGGTGAGTGTTCGCAGAGCTTCTTTGTCCATTGTCTTGGCCAGTTTGGGACAGAGTGTCATCATGAAATGGGCGCTGTCGTGATGATTGGATGGGTTCTTCTCGTTCAAGGGGTGCTTGGCTGGTGCCAGTTTTGCCACTGTCAGAGCCAGTTTTACCCTCAAAGCAGAGATGTGCACAAGCTCTGCGTTTGAGCTCAAAATCCTGCCACTTATGTCACATCATGTGAGACCTCTGATGTGGCATCTTGTTCGATCATTCGTTCCACTGAGGAGCTGGGGAGGCCCGGACTGGGATGATGTGTACTTTTTTTTTGGGAGATACATGACATGATGGGGCGCGTCTGGTCTGCGCAGGCGTGCGCGCGCTGGTGAAGCAGGTGCAGGAAGGTTCCGGGAAGCTGGCGGAGAAGGTGTTGGACCTGGGCAAAGTGGGTGTCTTCTGGCTTGGAGTGTTCATCGCCGTCAAATATGTGCTGGAGTCCTCAAGCTAGGCTTTTGAAAGGCCTCGTCTGCGTAATGCAGACTGCGTTTTTTCTGTGCACGGGGTGATCCTAGATGGGTCAACTCTGCATTTGTTTTAGCCCCATGCAACAGATTTTGTCAGGCAATACCAACTTGCTCCAGATAGATGGTTGGCAAAGAAAGCAGGCGCTGCGCTGTTGGATGATGATTTTCTTGATGAGTGTACTGACCGAGGCCTTCTGACAGTACAAAGGGTGAGTGTTTGTTTCGCTGGAGTCACACTATGACGTGAAAAGTCGGTGATGCTTTGCCAAAAGGCATCCGCTGTTGTTCCTGTGAAGCAGGCGCCTATTTGCAGGGCACTTCCTGCATTCATGAATGATCATTGCTCTTGCAAGAGGGGTGAGGAAACTGAAGCTTTAGAATTGTGAGTTCTGCAAGTTGAGAGAAGAGAAAAATGTCATTGTGTTGAGAGACGTTCCTTGAGCAAATGCTTTGCAGTACATGGTCCTGCAGAAGAGAAGCTGGCAGACGCTTTATAAATAAATTGGAAGATGTGTAAACTCTGTCCTTCTTACAGAGGTCATTGGCAAAGCATGCCTTATGGTCCCCAGTCTCCCTGTTGTGTTGTTTGGTGACAATCGAGTCAGAGCTCTCTTCAATTAGGAAGCAGACAACTCGCAACTACATTCACAAAATCGCTTTGACCTGTCTATTGATCTGATACTGTAGCGTGTGCAGCAACCCTGAACTCAAAACAAATTATTGTATCTTCCCCAAGCTGCATTAAACCACCTAGGTGCCTTGGAGAAATGGCAAATCTGAGATGAAGCGTACAAGCCGCAGCGTTGCACCAATCTCAACCGATCCCTGGTCAAAGACTCAAAAGTAGCTCTGTCAAAGTAATTGCAACCGCCAACAGCTGCAGGGGCTCTTGATGCAGTGTCCTGAACACCGCATGCATGGCTGCAGCTGCAGCCTATATTCACATCGCAAAAGGCCGCTGACAGCTCTAGGTGATCAGAGAGCAACCCCAATGGCCCAAGCAAGACAGTCAGGGCTAGAGAGGGCACTGTCAGCTGTCAGCACGTGCCAGCTGATCACACTCTCGCCAGCGAGCCTTGTTATGCTGAGTTGCATGCACCAGAGGCTGTCAGGTATTGATTTCTGGAACAAGCCCAGCCGCCCAAAGGAGCCCGGCTGCTGTGCTGATGGAGCGAGGGGGGGGCGATTACTCATCATCCGATTACTCATCATCCTCGTCATCGCCCTCGTCATCCTCCTCCTCCTCTTCCTCCTCGTCGTACCGTTTCCGCTTCTCTGCAGCACACACAATTACCCGTCACTAACGACAGCCCAACGTCAGCAGTCGTTCAGTCACTTCACAAAAGGCTGCTGCGGCCCAGAACTGCTAGTGAATGAAGCACCAAGTCAGCGGGCGCCCCCTCAATTCAATACATGTGCTGCTTGTCAGCCACCAGATGAATGCCTGCAGCGTGCAGGATCATGCGCTCGCATTTCCACGCAGAGCAAAAGCCCAGGACGATCCCAGCCTATGCCAGTGTTGCCTCTGTACTATCTTCGCGCCAGACAACACAATACACATCATCTGGAAGTACATGGTCCAAACAATAAAAAGCGTCAAAGACATCGGAGGGGCCTCACGTGGGCGCGCGGTGGCTTCCTCCTCCTCGTCATCATCTTCCTCGTCTTCAATGTCTTCGCTGGCCGGGGGGTCCTCCCCGTCATAGTCCTCCTCATCATCCTCGATGGGGGGACCCTGGGGGGACAGCAAGGTAAAATAACAGCAAATTCGTGCTTCTCAATACTACTATTGCATGCCTTCTCAATTCATCTAAAACAACGTGTGTTGCAGCAATGTGTTAATGACAAGTCTGCAACCTAGGCTATCTTGACCAGCTGTGATCTGCCAGCGATGGTCAAATCACATCACTGTATTGGCCAGCTAGACCCCGGCAGGGTACAGCAGTACTACACTGTTAAAGCCTCATGCAGAGCCCAATGAGCTATCGTCAGCAAGGGAATCCACAAGCTTGTCTGCTGGGCCAGACTTCCACAGTGCTGGTCAGAACAAGCACGATCTGCTGCTGCAGGGCATGGAATGAAATGCTCTGCGCACCTGGCCGGCAAGGTAAGCAGTCCCCAACACTTCCTCGTCATTCCCATCCTCCTGCGCAGCACAACAAAGAACATCTGTCAGCACAGGTATATGTCACAGTCCGCATCAGAAGAGCCGACTAGAATGCAACGCTGGTGATTACAAGCGTTGTATGGTAACGTGACATCAGACTACTGATGAGGCTACCCCTAGGCTACCCACATGTGCTAACAGTACGCTCACTTGTGGCAACCCTGCACCACTGAGTGCCCCCGGCCTGTGGGACATTCATGACAAGACTCTCCTTTTACTGACACCCCCAACGCAGATACAGGGCAAGTGCATGTCAACAAGAAGCACACGAGAACCCACGGCGCCTGAGCACAAGCTCCTGAAGTGGGAGTCGGGTATCATGACTAAGGGGTGACTAGCGCTCACCTCATCATCTTCCTCTTCTTCCTCGTCGTCTTCCTCATCCACATACTCCTGGTTGTCCCCCTCCACATCGTCCTCGTCATCATCATCCTCGTCATCATCTCCCTCCTCCCCCCCAGCGGCCGCTCCCTCCTCCTCGTACTCCTGACCCAGTGAACATAGCCAGCAGTCAGCGCGCCAGTGGTGGCCAGCCATATACTTTGCAGGGCTGCAGCCAGACTGCGATCAGCCTAAGGGCCTGCCAGAACAAGAGCAGCTGCAGGCCAGCGAGGTCAGCTGCTTCACCTCCTCCTCTTCCTCATCACCTTCATCCCCCTCTACCCCTCCTTCCTCCTCTGCTTCTTCCTCCTCCTCTTCTTCATCTTCCCCCTCTTCTTCCTGCAAAACCGCAACCCCTCAGCTTCCAACTTAAAAGGTCCAGAAGGCAAACCGCTGACCGCAGAAGTGCTATAATGCTGTGATTTGGGGTGCATATGGAGACTTCAAGCCCTTAAAGCGGGTCCCAGGCCCTCATAGGGGCTGGAAAGGCCCAGATAATTGGCTTGGAGCAACAAGGAAGGTTGATTGCTGCTGCAGGGAGGGGTCTAAGTAAGATGCAGGATTTACTGAAAAAGAAATGGCATGCAGAGACCAGGACAAATTAGAGTTCAAAACTGACAGACAGAGGTTTGGTGTGACAACATAGGTGCCAGGGTCGCAGCCAGCAGATAAGAATGCTGGGGGACGTGCAGCAGGGCAAACAGTGATGCCATGCCAGCACTCCTAGCTCTCAAGCAATTGCAGACTTGGCAAGAGTTCTGCAGGATTATTCCCAAAAGGTTGGCAATCAGAGAAAAGCCCACCTCGAAGTCCTCTTCGTCAGCATCCACAGGCTCTGCCCATTCCAGCTTCATGCCAGTCGTGATGCAGGCAGGCATTACGAATGCAGGCCCTGCGCGAACCCAGTAGAGTACATCAAGGATAAAAGGATGAGACGTGCCCTATGGCGCAGATTCTTTGGCATGGATGTCCAAACCCAGTAGCGGTAGCGCCGATATAATGTATTCGCACCTCTGTCCATAATGTCGCTGAGATCCACGCTCCGGAGCGTGATGACAGACATCTCGCTTTCCCGTTGCAACCTCAAGCTCAGGACTTTTCACGCTCTCCTCGCTGTGTCTCCTGCAGACAGGGAGCGAGCATGCCTTTTACCAACAAGAGATACTCAGCGTAATTGATGAAGTGCAATGGAAAGCAGCCGTAAGTGTCCTCCGGCAGTAGGTTTATGGAAGGCTCCCCCAACATCTGCGTGCCCGCCAGTGGGCCAAATTCAGCCATAGCGTCATTCACGCCATCTCAAGGACTCTTCAAATGCAATTATTCTGCAAAAATGATATTTTGGAAGTGCTTGTGTGCTACAACGCAAACGCAGGTTGCGAACATGCAGCTAAACAGAGCGGATGCACAGGTGTCAATCCTGATCCTGCACACCTGGCGTGCTGGCGCGGCACTGCGCAGTCAGGCTTGTTCCTACTATGTTCCGAAGGCCCGAATGTGCAATCTTGGCTGCCTCCTGCCCCTTCAGGCGGAGGCCAGGGGCGACACAGCGCCCGAACTTTGCAGGGAGGTGGTTGCCTATCTTGGCTGTTTCTGTAGACTTCTCTCGTTCTGGAGCAAAGCTTCACAGCGATACCAACACATGCAAAATAATCTTAGAGGGGTATCTGAGACGTTTTTTGTCAGCTTGCAAGTGAGATGGTGTGCATCTGACTGAAAATGACTGGAATGATCCTTTGATGGACAAGGGAATTAGGACCTGACTTATTGGTGACGCTACCTGTCGTATATACCTCACTAAACTGGCGTCGAGATTTCTGAAGGTTCGATGTCCAGTGCACAGAGCTGAGCAGCACCTAGCACAGCTCAAGTCCAGCTGGGCTAGCAACCGCATGCAGGAAGCTGAAGAGCGCAGGAAGCGTTTGAAAGCACTGCGTGACAATGCCGATGGTTCAGAAACGCATGCCATAGGTCAGATACAGAATCAATCATCATTCTGTCATCACAAGCTCTTTTTGTTCAGCGCCTAGTTGTGACCTGAGTAAGAGTCTTCCCCGCGCAGGCACAGGAAAATTGATCAATCCCTTGATCAACGAACCCAGCAACAACCACACCACACCGGCGTTCAGTTTCTACAGGTACCTTTGCTGTCTCTTTTTGCTCCTGTAATTACAAACACATGAAATTACCGTGGTCACCGCCACCCCAAAAGACTGAATCTGACCCTGCTGCTACAGCGATCCACTCGCCGCACTGAAGTCAGCACGGCCGCAGCCGCCTCAAGCAAGGCGGGAAGGCCGTGAACGAGGCCAGAATGGTGCGGCTGCAATGGGATCTGTGCCACAGCTTCCACAACAGCCGCCCGCCAGCTTCCAGCCTGGATTCCCGCGGCCTGTTCAGGCGTCCTGGGCCCAGCCCATGAGCGCCCCTCAGCACCCACCAGGCGGCTATGGGCAGCCGTGGGGGCCCCTGCCGGCCTTTAGCCCCCCAACAGCACAGGTTGGCTTTAAGCATTTGCTGCCCAGCATCCACACTAGGCCTGCATGTTTACACCCTGCACACGCAAAGCTTCCTGTCTTGCACGCAAGCACTTGCTGCGAAATGTGAATCTGCAAACCAAGTGCTTTATGCGCTGCCAGCCATGCTTCCAGAATAAAGAGTTCTCTGAATATTCAACATGTTGGTGAGTGCTGGTGGTCTTGCAGTGGGGAGCGCGGCCGGCTTGGCCCCCTGCTTACAATCCAGCGGGGCCCAGACCCCCGCCCGGTGCCCCCCTGCCTGGCCCACCACAACATTCCGGCCCAACGCAGCAGGTATGGCACACTGCTGTGCCGCTAGCGCTATTATTCACAAGATATCGCACCCGAATATATGTTTGCAGCATTGCTTGCCCCCACGTCTCCCTTAGCTCAGGCCAGAAGCGAGCATCGAGGTCTCCAAGACACGCCGTGGAACCAACCCGCATTGGATTTTGATTGGCTTTTCTGCTTTAGGGCCGAGGGTATCACAGCAGCGGCGGCCGCGGCGGCGGCCGCAGCGGCGGACGGTATAGCCAGGATGGCGGCAGGGGCAGAGGGGGGCCACCCCCCGGTCGTGGCAGGTGTGCTCTCCAGGCCAGTATCACAGCACTTAAGACTCATGTCTCGACCTCATGCGTGCACCAGCTTTTGCCATGCAACATCTGCCACTGTTTGGGGATTGGGATGTCTGTCAAAGTGTGTCCAGAATGCACCAGCATGAAAATATAGCTACCATGCCCATATCTGTGTTTTACATTGTTTCTGTTGATGCGCAAATTAAAATATCACACATTCTGTCGGCAGGTCTGGGCGCGGCAGGGGGGAGGGCAGGGGAGAAGCAAGCATCGAGGCTTACTACTCGCCAACCATGGTGGAGGATCCCTGGCGTTCCCTCCGCCAGACCCAAAACAGGCCACCAAGTGGTGCCAAATCCCCTCCACAGAAGGGCGACGAATCCGGAAAAAGAGCAGACAATCCCGCTGCAACCCTTCAGGAAGCAAAGGAGACTGATGGCGCTGAGGTGTGTTCTTTATTGCATGCGATCTTGCACTTTGCCCATATTGGCATGTTCCTGTCTTTGTTGAAGGGGCTGCAGAGAGTGCAGGCGGTAAGCTCATGTCGGCCTGTCACTCTGCAATTAAGCAAGTCAACAATCTGCATCCTGTAGGTAGCTATTGATCGATTTGAACTCCGGATCCGGGCAGCATGCGAGAGCACAGATCTGTCAATGTGGCTGTTGAGACATGGGGAGTTCTATGTCTGCAGTAGACAGTGCATTGCGCTGATCATGCTGGGAGAACTGGCTTACAAGTAGACTGCATGGTCGTGTCTGCAGGGTGTGCCTGTGGAGGGGGCAGAGATGAGCAAGCTCTCTGAGGAGGGCGCCCAAGATAGGCCTTGGCACTGACTGGTGAAGCAGCTTTTATGCACAGCCGTTTATTTCTATTCTATGCACGGTGATCCTGGTCGTACCGGACAAGACCATGTTGTAGACAGGAATATGGCCATGAGATATCATAATTATTCTACTATATTTTTATTTGGAAGGCTACCACAGTTGAGATTTTGCGGATATTGTGTGAGGGCAAGGCCCAGAGAGGTCTATGCACCCCTGCTGCACAAGGGTGTGTTGAAGTAATGACTTTGTTTTTGTTTGTAACAGTCAGAGAGATGTCTGTGCTGTGGTGCAACCTCCACACAAATGCATGCATCATGGTGACCTTGTACTCGAACCCGAGCATATATCAGACACCTTGCGGCAACATGCCACTGTGGAGCACTGGGGTCAGCCAAAGCATGGTCACTTTATCCTCAACATTCGCCTTTCAGTGGCCATCACTCTCGTACTACATTGCACCTCCACTTCAGCTTAGACAGTGCATTCCCCTGGACATGTTGGTTCCCAGCCACTGGCCAGACCAATTCAAGCTTGCCCTGTAGCCTACTCCAAGAACAAAATTTACATCTGGTGCCACGTCATGATCCTCTGCCTAATGAGCCACACCCTAACTCAGCAGGATTGAACAGCGAGTCATGCTTCTGTCAGTCAATTAGCAAGGCACTTTGCCTGACCCAGCAGCTGGCTTTCAATGCTCTGGTGTCCCCCCAACGACCATGCACCTGTCAGCTCCCAGATCCAGTCCTCCTGCTGCGCAGTTGGTCATGGAATTTTGCACAGCCAGGCGCCAGTGTGTGCACATGTACAATCCTTCTCACAACCCGCTGCCGCCGCGCAGCCCGATCAGGCGCTGCCAATCGTTGCATCCAGTTGACTCTTGCCATGTTTCATCCCCTCGTCCTCGCACAAGACGATGCTGGTGCACAGTCAGACAAATCTGCATAGGCTCCATCTCTTTCTACTAAGGAATGCTTCTCACACGGAGCTCCTGCTTCACAGCAGCATCAGACGCCGCTCTTCTTAGCATCGAGGAAGATTTTTACGTGACCCAAAAGGTTGCTTGGCATGTGTTGCCTCCCCACACTACCCATGCCTCTTCCAGGTCCACTCCCGCTATGCAGCTGGTGCCCATTCATGCTCATGCACAATCCTTCTTACAGGGCCCTCCTTCTGCGCGGCCAGATCAGGCGCTGCCCTTTTTAGCGTCGAGGAAGTTTTCAATGTCGGCTTTGAGCGCGGAGAGGCGGCCCTCGGTCGTGACGGCCACGCCGCCGGCCGCCTTGAGGGTGACTAATACGCGCGCGTCAAAGGCTGTGGAGTATGCGTTGGGATTGCAGAACAGCTCCAATTGGGCTACCGGGTCATCCTCCCCCGCGCCTGCGCACACGCCATCTTTCATGATGTCTCAATGGAGAACTCTGAAGGACCCGTTTTGTTGAGAAGCTGTGGGGCATCTCATTAGCCCCGAGCGTGCTGCAATAATGGAATTTGTCTCTGATCCCCATTGTGCAGCAGGTGGGTCATGTACACTGCCAAAGGGAGGATTGTGGCAGAGAAATGGTGAACCCCAAATGAGGCTCTGGCCGAAACATTGCAGGGGAAAGCGCCATCAGCCTGTGGTGCAGGCTGGTAGCATCCTCGCCAGCCCATGCATGCCTCGGAGATGTGGGGGCACTTGTTTGGTGTGTGCAAGAGCAGAGCATGACTAGTTCGAGGCAGCTACCACAGTTAGCATGCAGTTCTTTGAAGTTGAGCAGCGTACCCTTGTATCTATACTCCATTGCTTGCCAGCGCTTGGGGCGCTCTGCTGCCTGCTTGGCAGCAAAGGTCTGAAGCAGGCCGTTGATAGCGGTGCTGACGTCCCTCGCCTGCGCCTCTGCAAAAGGGAAGCTGATGGTCGTCTCATTGACGTGCAGGTCCAGTGTTGCTCCTGTAGACATGGGAGCAGATATTTCGTTTTGTATTGGGTTTTGGGTACAAATTTCTGGGTTGTCGAACTTTCTGACGCTCCCCATGCTGCCAGTATGTCGATATAAGTGAATTTCCGGGAATTCGACGTCCGAAATAACGCCGAGTGGCAACACAGATCACCCAGATCACCACCCTTTTTGCAAGCGGCAGACCCTACCTGAAGAGGCGCAAACATTTCTTCTCACATAGCTTCGGCTTAATCGCCGAACCGGTGCAGGCAAAAATTTAACCGGCCGTGGCTGTTGAAGATTGGTAGATAGGTGCATTTCCTTGATCATTGAAAGAGCAAACTTCAAAGGAAACCTGTCGAATTTATGTACAGACGCAAATGATCTGGCAAGGAACAAATGTCGAGGAATAAGATTTACACAGACTGCAGAAATCGCAAGTTCAGTTCATCTGATCGGAAACAGATTGAAAGAGATGCCGCTGGAGGGCTTGTCCGGGAGCAAGGGATCTAAGCACAAGGGTTTTGGCATGCAGACGCATTCACTAAGAAGCTTCTCAAAGCTGGCTAGGACATTAATGCCTCCATGATTGCTTTGCTGAGTGTCATGACAAGCTATGGCACCTCGGCCAGGTGACACCGGTAACATTGCGCTTGCACCGGAACACCGCTGCCGGCGCGGTGCCGCGGCTGCGGCTGCACAAGGGATTCAGGAAGAGCTGGTCGCCCGGAGATATGCAGCTGCACAGCATGCACAAGAAAATGCAACGATACATGCATACGAGTCTTGATGCACACAGGAAGAGGTGCGGAGAAGGTGCCTCCCAGGCAGGGCTGTGTCTGCTTCTGTCACCGCATGACGATGCCGGCTCAGCTGATCAAAAACTGATTGTCTAGATATTTTTCGGGATATCTTGCCTAGTCAGGCTGATTATAAGTGGAAGGGGAGCTGAAACCCAGGTTTTCCGCTTAGAACCCTAGGAAGTGAGTCAGTGAAGTGAGTCACAGCAGTGAACTTGAAGACCGCGCTGAGGCTGTGAAAAGCGAGGCTCGCGGGAGAACATCATCAGAAACGCCAGCTTGGATGGCAGCAGACCACGCACATTTCATCTGTGGTTGAGGCCAGGCGATAGTGGACGGATCGAGCCATTCTGGGCGCCCTCAGCAAGTTTCTACCGCGTGCCAGCGGGGATTTGGATTGGCACAGGGCATCCGACAGCAGCGGGCCTGATAGGACAGGCGAGGCTCCAGCGAGCGGGACTGATGTCCGTGGGGCATCCGCGGTGCAGCCGAAGGCAGTAAGCAGTGGGTGGCGCGGGATAGACTCCGGTCGAGTTATGGGCTCGACGGTCTCCTGTATGCAGGCGGCTTCCGCCGGCGTGGAGGACGACAGAGTCACCAGCGGGCAGCACTGCTCATCGTCTGGCAGGGATGCAAAGGTGCAGCTCTTTCCCCGGGGATCCGCGCCGACAGGCAGTCCGTGGATTGTCTAAATTGTGCCTCACGGCCGAGGGCTGCGGCATCGTCACGTGTTTGAGGCTGCAGCCTGCGGCGATGCTCTTGGCGTCCAGAGCGATGGCCCGATGCGGCGGGTGGCATGCATCCAGGCAGATTGTGTAGGCATTTCTTGGGCAGGGGCGCTTAGTGGGCACAGGTGTCTCACTTTTGATTGAGGCAGTCTGGGGAAGACGAAGTGTAAGATCTAGTTTTGCGATACACAAGGCCCATCTGCAGGTGTAGTTGGCACATCGGGTTTTTCGGATGAGCGAGAAATGCGATCTTCAGCATGATCGGGCTTTTCTGCCGTACAGGCTCTCGGCACAGGAACTAGGGTCGAAGTGTTGGCGTTAGACAAAGCAGGACTCTCAGCGCTGTATCCGCCCTCGATACGGCTCTGCGATGTTGTGTAGATGGCGCAGGGCAGGGCTCGCAGGGATCTGCACCAAGGGTTGCCAGGATGCGAGGGCTTACCAAGCATGCATACAGGACTGAGTGGGCTTCCCGTGTATGCATCCAGGCGTTCAGCACGCTGTCTCGGGCTGGGAGCAAGCGGCTGTTGGGCAAATCGGCAGACCACCACGCAGAAACGTGTGTCCTGGCGGAATGCACGCCCAGCTGCACAGGACAGGTGTTGGGCAGCGCAGCGGGGGACCTGTACACCCAGGCTTCAGCGGAGGCATTTGCATCCTCAAAGCAGGCCCTGCAGGCTTTTGTGAGGATGGCAGTGCGATCGCCGAGGACCTCTGCCCTGCACAGAATTTCCCCAGGGCAGGACCCTCCAGGGCCAGCCAGCGCGTGCAGACCTTCTGCTCAATGCTGTCAGAGCTCCTCACAGGAGAAGTCTGCGGCAGCAGCGGCTTCAGAGTCCTCCAGGTGTCAGGACGCGTCAGGGTTTTGCAACACAGACAGCGCAGACGCAGCGCAGCTGCAGCGACCTCCCTTCTGCACGGGGTCCACATGCCCCCAGGAAGCAGCTGCAGTCTTCAGTCAGCTAGAGCGAATGGCGCTGTCGCAGCAAGAGCTGGGCGGTGCCTCTTCCAGCAGCACAGATTGCCGGGTACAGCGCTCAACGTCTGACTTGAGCCCTACAGCACAGCCACCGATGCAGTCGGCCTTCGAAGCGGCCGCCTCGCGGCTATCCGAGCCGGGGGACTCCGTCGGCGGCATGGCCAGCAGCAGCTCGTGCAGCCCCTTCACCCGGCAGCGCGAGCCGCAGCACAGCGCAGCCGTGCAGCCAAGCCCGTTCGCGGAGGCGGAGAGGTTTGTCCCGCGACGGGTGCGGCAGGAAGACGGCGGCCCAAATGCATTTGCGGCCGCGGTGAACGCAGCGCCGTTCGGGAGGCCCTTCGCGAGCCCCTTCGACTGCGGCGCGGCCATGGGGGCGGCCAGCGCGCCGCTCTCAGGCAGCTCGTTCGCCGCACCATCGCAGTGCCGCAGTGCGTTTGAGAGCTCGCCGGCCGACCGCCGCTGCTGCCAGCCCTCGGCGCTCATGGTGGACGGCGTCGACCTGCGCAAGGAGCTCCACATAGGTGTGTTTTTGCACTCCTACAGCGCTGCATGTGACAACGACGCATGGATCATGGCTGCTCTGATTGTCTTGCAGACCTGCCAGCATCTCATGGTAGCCTATGGAGACATGTGTGTTGCAGTGCTGACACTGGTGCTCCCTGTGAATGCTATGCTGCTGCATGAGAGGAACTTTCGCATCTTTCCAAGAAGGAAATACAGGGACGTCGTGCACTGACGGGGGATGTGTGTTGCGCCCTGCAGAGCCGCTGCTGCAGCTAGTGGGCACAGTGCTGCAAGTGGATGTGGTGATGCTGTCAGTGGTGAGCGGTGATCAGTTCTTGACCATGCGTGGCGGCAAGCTGGAGAGCCAGTCAGCGACGGAGGCATCGCCCCTGAAGCGTGCGCTGCACCCGCTCGTCACCGCTGACACCTGCAGCACCGTCGTCATAAGCGACACCGCCTTGGACGCGCGGTGCGTGCCAGCTTCATTTTATATTGATTTATTGAAAGGCTACTTCAGCCTGCACACTGGCAGCATCATGCCTCTTGTGGCGCGGATGTGCCGAGTGAGGGAAACTTGGGTTGCGGGCTGATTTTTTGCATGTACTGTCCTGCCTTGCCAAGGGGAAGTATGGAAGTACGGGAGAAAATTTTGGAAATGTGAGGAGCTGAACTGTGTGTGTTTTCCTCTAAGCAGGCTGCCAGCCAACTCCAGGGAGGAGCTGGGCTTGGGAGCGCTGTGCGTGAAGCCACTCTGCAACGCCGTCGCGCGCCGTGTGGGCACCCTGTGAGTCCCTCCTTCTCAGCCTGGAGCTCTGTTTGGTGTGGCTGAGTCATTTGTCAATCTGGGGACAGAATGGAAGGAGCTCTGAGTTCAGCAGGAACAAGCATTTACTTGTGGCGCTGAGATTTGGCTGAGGATGGATTGCTCAATGGGCGCTATTAGTGCAGATCTGTGCTCTACAGTCTCTGCAGACTGTAAGGCAAGTGTGTATGCTGATCAATGACTCGGGCTGAGTCGCAGGTGCCTGGGCACGAGAGAGCCGCGCGAGTTTGGCGCGGGCCCAGTGGGAATTCTGACAAACCTGTCGGAGCTGGTGGTGCACGAGATCGAGGCGGCGGCTGAGCGCGCTGTGCAGCGGCAGCAGAGTGAGAAGCTGCTGGCAGCCATGGACCTGTACCAAGATGCATTCATGCTTGTGGACACCACCGTCGCCAAGTGGCGCATCCTCCATCTGAACCTCATGGCTGCCAACCAGATTGGTGCGTGCTGCTATAACTGCTTCTGTTCGTGGACATGCCAGATGGAACCGCAACTTTGTCAGTGCTCCTGGCATGACTGATGCCCTGGTGGACACGCATTGGTGCATGGTCCGGCAAGTAGCAGTCCGTCTTGAAGATAGTTTGATCAGATTCCGGTGTTGTTTTAGATGAACCCATGTCTGGGTTTCTTTTAAATAGGCGGCACCTTCACGCTCTGCCTTCAAAAGGAGCAAAGGGGCAGTAGTATTTTCTCATGATCAGCTCTTGTGATGTTTGTGTTGGATGTGCGCTGACGTGAATGTGCGCTGATGTGGCAGGTCTGCCGAGGGAGGAGGCGAAGGACGCGATCTTTTGGGACGTGTTCGAGGTCCGTAACCCCGTAACGGGCGAGCGCGCGGAGCCATGGGTTCCCTGCGAAGCCGCGGCCGCCAAGGGCCAGAAGTTTGTTCTTCACAAGGTTCGTCGCTGCGGCGACCCGGCCGAGGAGCCCAGCCAGTTCACCATGCGCTTCAGGTGCGCTACTTTTTCGCATTTTCTTATTGAAGGACCTAAAAAAAAGGGCAATATGCGGCTGCGAAAGACTTCTCAGTACATGCTTTATCGAAGAGAGCCTCATGATTGTCAACCAGAAATGCAAAATCCGGTTCGGCCCATCCTAGAAGTGATGTGGCATCCTGAGTCCTTGACGTCTTCAATGTTGGTGTGTCCATCATGAGCATTGTATGGGCATGCTGGTGTTGAAGGGGCCATGGGAAATCCTCATGCTGCCTCAGGGGACCTGTCAATTTTGTAGGGTGCTCTGTACATGATGTTGCTGTCACTGTGTGAGCAGTTCACCCAAAATGGGTCAAAATATTCCCAGCATTGTTGAATAAAAGTGAACGCAGCCTAAGTCAGTACTTTGATGATCTGTCATGTGCGCAGGCCGGCGTGCCAGGAGATCCAGCCCAACGCGTTCTCGTGCGGCCTGCCCATCCCGCAGCCCAAGCGCCCCTTCTACTTTGTGGACGTCTCTGTGCTGCCCACCGCCGCACAGGCGCAGGCCTCGCCAGCCTCCGCCGCATCGTCAGCTTCCCCCAGCGCATTGCCGCCTCGCGCCATGTACTCGCGCTTGCCGAATCAGGTATATAGCAATCCTTGACTGAGACTCTGGCTGCTCATTTTGGTCGGCTGCCTTGGATGCTGGTATGCATGGGACAAGGCCCAGAGTAGATGTGTGAGTGACACGTTACAAAGCAGGCAAGTCCCAGGGATGACAAGAATGCGTGAGAGGCATTGGCTGTGCTGGCTATCTTACCCCCATGCATGTGGCCTGGGTCGTCGTTGCTCCACACCAGAGTGATCTTGACCCATGCCGCATGCATGGGCGCTGCCTGGCTTTATGTGAGGAATGGGCCTCGAGCAGGGAGGAGTAGGTTCCAGCAATTGTGTGATTGTCTGCTGCGTGCATTAAGGGGCCCAGAATAGTTTAGACACTATGTTGACGTTTGATGGGTGGAATGTTTGCGCAGTGCGAGGCGGGGCAGACACAGCCGGTGACGCCGCGGGGAGTATGCACGCCGGCGATGTACAGCGGGCAGAGCCACGGGAGCACGCTGAGCGAAAGCGCACTGTCTCCCACCAGCGTCCCCTTCCCGGGCCTCGAGCTGGGTTATGTCATCGGCCGCGGCGCCTTCGGCTCCGTCTTCCGCGGCACCTACAATGGCGAACCCGTCGCCGTCAAGGTCCGCTCTTTTCCTTTTCTCTTCTCGCATTGTAACCCCCTGGCAGATGGCTATTTTGTGTAGTGAAACTGTAGATCTATTGTGTGCACCCAAGACCTGGTGACATAAAAATATGGGTCTCGCTCTATTAAAAAGTAACGTGGATTGCCTCCAGAGCTCAGCCGGCTTGAGGTGCTTATGCTTACACAGTGAAACTGCAGTGATCAGAGCAACTCTGCCTGAGATGGTCAGCCTGCATGCTCGTCTGACATGAGTGCCTTTGTATGGCTGCAGGTGATAGTGGACAACGACCAGGCGCGAGTGAAGGACGGTCTCCCGGTGGAGGCGCACATAACGGCGGGGCTGAGCCACAGCAATGTTGTGCGCACGATTGCGCACGCGTGGCGCCCGCTCACCAGTCACGTCAGCTCCAGCATGTCTGTTTGGGACAGCGCCGGCTCCGCCCTCGGGCCGGCGAATTGCTCCGACGGCGAGACCTGGCTCTTGCTCGAGCTCTGCGACCGCGGCACCCTGCAGGCGCGCACAATCACCACCTGGTCAATTTTCAGACAACGGAACAATATATCTGGCTTCTCATGCACATCCTTGAGATGGGTATTCGGGGATCATGAGGTTCATGCGATGTTGCTCTGTTTCATGGCAGCCTTCTGAGGACAGAAGTCTGGACTGAAGCGCCCAACATCTAGAAGAGTGATTGCAAGTGCCCTGCGGTTTATGTCCTGGGACAGGCTCCACCTGTTTGCCCACACTATTAGATATCCATGAGCAATCTTAAAAGTCAGCTTCTGACTGTTCTCCGCTTGATTTGCACAGGACGCAATCCTGGCCAAGTTCTTCTTGGAGGAGGCAGGCGCGGAGGCGGCGGCTGGCCGACGCAAGATGGAGGCGATTTTGCGCACCTGTGCTGAGGTGGCGGATGGCATGGCATACCTGCATGCGCGTGACATCGTCCACGGCGACCTCACCGGCTCCAACGTGCTCCTCCAAAGCAGCGAGGTGAGCCCATTCTATGACCCTTAACAGTTCATGGGCAAGCGGCTGAACTGCAGCTTCTTGAGTCAAGATGCCATGACTGGGTGCCTCTTTCCCCAGAATCGCTTAGTTGTGGCGAGTCTGCAATTGACTGGTCTGTGTTTCTGCTTCCGCGCAGGGGCTGGCATATTCGTGACCATGTTAAAGTTGCCATAGTTGCTGCTTTCCTGTTTAAAGAGATGAGTCTCTGAGTCGGAGGTACTAGTCTTCATGTCATGGCTGCGATGTCCTGCAAGGAAGCAGTGCTTGACTGGACTGCTGGACATTGTGCAGGGGTTGCCGCATGGAGTGACGGCCAAGGTGGCGGACTTTGGGCTTTCGCGCGACATGTTGTGCGCGTCCAAGATTGAGACCCGCACCTGCGGCACTATCACCCACATGCCGCCCGAGCTTCTCTCTTCAGACGTCATGTCCAAGGTTTGAGCCCTGCCTACCTTGAGAGATTTGTCCCGCTTTTAACCACTCCCGGGCAGACTGCCACAAGTTGTGCACCTGTCCTCAATGTCATTTTGTTCCTTAACTGTCTGCGCCCTTCCCTGTAGACTGCCCCTGTGTTGCGCACCCTCCTTATGGTGTGGCCTGTCCCCTCCTCTCTTGCGCATTTGCCCATGCCCACCCTTTTGTAAAGAAAACAGTGCAATTGGTCACTCTGGGGCTAATATATTGGCTCATAAAGCAATTTTATTGCAAGGATGGCTCTTGTGCCTTGCTGCTTGGGTGACAATGAAATCTGACATGAGTGTTCTTGTTGTGTCGCAGGCGGCTGATGTGTACGCGTTTGGGGTACTCATGTGGGAGATCTTCAACGGCGGCCGCGCCTGGGAAGGCCTAAACCATGCCCAGGTGACTCATCTACCCTCATCTGCCTTCCTTTCTGCCAACCGTCTGCTCTTTTTAGTTCTGGACTTGCATTGCAAGGTTCTTGCTGGGCTTGAAGGACCTGAAACCATCTGTAGTTGGCAGCAAATCTTTTTTCATGCTCTTGCCTATGAGATCAATGCATGTTGGGACTTCGTTGTTGTTATTGCCCAATGGAAGAGACACTGGCTGACTGTCTCATGCGACGCATTGTTTACAGGTGATCCACGCAGTGGCGATCATGCACAGCAGCCTGGAGTTCACCCCAGAGACACCGCTGGCTTACCAGCAGCTGTCGCAGCGCTGCATGGCAGCAGACCCGGAGCTGCGCCCCAGCTTCCCCGAAATCTGCCGCGTCCTGCAATCTCTGCAGGCCTTTGCGGCCGCCCCCTAATCCCGCCCTGAGTCTTATTTCGGCGGGCGGTCTTCCCTCCTCAGTCCAGGGGGGAAAAAACAATTTGCTCGGTCTGGCAGTCCGGCTGCATGCTCACGGTGGGCAGCAAAAGGTGAGGGAGGAAGACAATCCTGGGCTTGGCGTGTAAATCCGCGAGGGTGAGCAGACAGAGGCTTTGGAGATGCATGAGGGTGGATGATCCGCGCGTGGGGGTAACCACAACGAGCAGAATGGCTCGGCCGGCTTGTGTGGGGAAACCCCTGGACACCGGCCGTGCTTCAGCAGAGCTGCATTCTCTGTTGGGGCGCTCAGAGCCACGCGCGGCTGCACACCGGTTCTACACAATACAAATTTTTATTTGCGGCGATCGGAGTTTGAAAGGCGCATAATGCTTGTTCCCAAGGAAGGCGCTCGGGTGGGTGCGTCAGAGGCGCAGAATTTCGTGATTCCTCAACGATGACCTTTGCTGCAAATTTCTAACCAAAAATCTGTATTTCTTTGCTACTCCCAAGCAATTTCTGACTGTCCGCATTGAGTAGGGGTGTAGTTTGTGCCACATGGCACCAACCTGGGGGGATTGCCCCTCTCAAGAGGAAAGGCCTGGAGGTTGCATCGAGGGATGGCTCTACAGCTCCAGTAGAGGAGCACAAAAGGTGTCCCACTGCTAGCTGTGGTGTGCCCCCTCCAACTGTTACAGCAAAATGCATGCACTCCCGCCAAATGTGCGGGGTGCATGTGTAATTCTTTGTGTCTGATGGTTCCCCAACAATCTAGTGGGTGCGAGGTATGAAGTCCCACCAAGGCATGAAATGCTTGTGTCCCACGACAGAAGGTATAGCGGTACTTGCAGCACCATGAGCTCTAAATACATTGCAAACACCAATTGGATGTGGGGAAGCAGCGCGCTCGACTGCGCGCTCGATTGCTCGGGTGTGCATGTTTAAGAGTGTGTCGCTGTGAGCTGGCAAGTCCGGGCGGTCATGTGGGGGGTATGGGAGAATGAAAATGGCCGTGAAAACGCCAAATTTAGTGCCCTGCGCATGATGGCTATCCCTTGAAGCACTTGCGTGTTTATTGCACTTCCGTGGGCTCTTGAGACAGCAGCCCAGGTGTTGTCACCTGGTGCTGGTATATGGCAGAGGGAGGCTGGTTATGGGGCGCAGTGTCTCTCTTGGGGTCTACCGTGCGGCGTGCTGTGTTTATTTGTGTGAGCACCCAAGCTGTGGTGAGCAATTGGTGAATTTCGAGTCTTTTATACGTGTTGACAGGACATTCTTTTCGTGCATGAGGAGTCTTGATAGCTGCATGGGGGATAGTTACTACGTGCAGAACCAAGGCTGTCGATAGAGGGCAACCCACCTTTGTGCAAGGTTGCCGGTCGGGGCTCCATATTCATAAAAGAGTGCATGTACGATCAAATGAAAGGGGTGGAGTCTGCTGCTACCTGGCAGGGCGATTGTGTGTTTGCGGGTGTGCACTGCTGTCGGTTCACAATTGGGCAGGGCGTGGGTGTGCTTTGTGGCACTTTGAAAAGCCCACCCCTCCCGGGTTCTTGGACGGGGGTGCCACAGCAGCAGTGGCACTCCATTGATGTCCTAGCAGGAGCTGCGTGGGAAAGCTATTTGATGCCACTCTCGGGGGAACTAAAGACATCGTATGAGGGGTAGGGCAGACTGATGATTTGTGTCTCTGCCTGATTTGCTGTGGTTCTGATTGTCCCCAGCCAAGAGCGGCTATCTGACGCCAATCTTGGCTGCCGGCGGCGCAGGCCAGATCTTCTCTCTAAATTACTATTGGGGGCAGCGGCACGACCGCAGAAGCCGCACTATGTGCGGCGCGGCTGCGGTCGCGGGCTGCCCCGTCCGATGCTTTTGGTTGTGTGCTTTTGCGCTTTGCTGGAAGCGCCTGTCGCCCTGGCTTTTTGCCCCTCGTTTCCCCGGCGCGACTGTCGAAAAAACCAAGGGCCAAAAAAGCCGCCGTTTGCTGAGAATCGAACGGCGGCGGCGAGGCCGCCCCGGGCCGCTTGCCTCGCAGGCGCCGGGGCGCGCCTAGTCATCAATGCAGAGCTTCCGTCGGGGCCTTGGGGCCTTTTTGAAAAAGTTGGGCGGGGGGTTATTGTCTTTCATTTGTTTTCTGCGTGCATGTGTCGGGCCTTTTGAGCTCTTGCTAGGCTGTCAGCGTTGGGGTGAGGCGCATGATGGAGCCCTCCTTGGAGGCAGTGTGCGGTGAGGATGTGTGCAGGCTTGTGCGCACGCATGTCGTGCCCTGATGCCCTGAGCCAAGGCTGACCAAATTTTTAAAATACAGTGTACATACCCCGCATGTCTAATCGATGCATGCATGACTCCAATCCATGCATGCATTTTTTTCGTGCGCATTGATCAATGCATTGATGATGGTACAACCTGCCCCAATTTCTTGCTGTGTCATTCATTGTACACATAGTATGCACATGCTCATGATCAAGTGGGCACGTGCATTGCATATCAATGAGCCTGCACCTTTTACATGCAGCTGTAGCGCTACATACTAGGCACTCATGCACACCAGCTTCAGAACTTCACACCCCTCTGCGGGCTGTCTGCCCATGGTGGCCTTGCAGGGACTTCAGTGCATCCATATCACTCACAAGAGCCAGTTCCTTAAAAGCACATCCAGTAAAGACTGACAGTATGCTGCAATGCCAGCATTTCCTTATTCATCGCAGCAATCCAGCGCCACTCAATCAGGCGCAGCACTTTGCTCTCAAGATCTTTGCCAGTGCATTCACCGGCGAGGGGAGCCCGGCTCGACAATGTAACCTCATGCCTTGAGACCATCAATTTCTCGCACAATTTGTCCAAGTGTAAAGTCTCCTGAGGTGCTCACAATTGGCAGAACTGACACAGAGTCTTCGCGCCGAACGCAAAGCCCTGCTTGAGCGCTGTACAGACTGGATTGATTCTACTTAAGACATGACCTACCAGTGCCCTCATTGTTTGTACAGTGATGTGAAATGCTGATCCACGTCTCTGGCAGCTGCTGATATCTTATGCCAGCCGACGTCGAGCCCTGTCTGTTGCATTTCAGCAGCTCATAAGCAGCTGTGAGTCAGATCAAGAATTGGCCAATAGCTGTAACGGCAGCGGTTAGGCGGCACTTCAGGCAAGCTGCGCCCGTTACAGGGGATTTATGGAGTGCCTATTCAGGCAATGCGTGCGCGTCATGGGGACGGCCCGACGCCGGCGGCGATGCTGTGGACGTGGCGGGCGACTAATCGCGCCAGGTCATCGGCGGCCGATTGCGTTGCGGCCTCGGCGTACACCCGCACCACATCCTCTGTCCCGCTCGGCCGCACAAACGCGCGCCCTGTGCAGGTTAAAGGTGTCCCGGTGAGCGCTCTTAACTGGAAAGCAATTCTGGCGCACATATTGAGCACATCACAGAGTGTGAGGAGGAATATCTCCTTGCTACACGCCATGACTACCCTGAAGCCTTCCAGCATGGTATAATGTTGCTGTAACAAGCGACAATGGCCACTCAGCGCTTGATTTTGCAGCGGAGGAAAGAACGAATTACTCAACTAACGTTGGTTTGCATGGATGTTGCAAAGCTTGTCTGCTTGCACGAGACAGCCTGTGCTTGGCGGCAGATGTGCCTCCAGCCAGCAAGGGAAAAGGGTGAGTATTAAAGGCGCACACACAACAACGTGACACTGACCTGAGGGTGCTGCTGCGACGGCGGAGTCTATGAGTTGCTGCAAGCCGCTGGGGGACTCCACCCTCGTCTCTGCATGGCTGGTTGTCACCACGCTCCTGTCCGCCACCTTCACCTGAGCCCACACCAGCCACGCGTTCAAGGGACCTTGGACAAAATCTCCGCAGATGCGAAATTTTGTAATCCGCCACCCGGCTCTGAGTCTATGATGCAGGCACCCTGGCACAGGCCAGACGCAGTGTGAGCCATTAACGAGTCTTCTGTGGTGCCCAGCCTGGTCTAAACCATCCACTAACCACAAAGCAGTGCTGCTATGACTGCAGTCCAACAGAATCAATACTTGCAGAATCGCAATTCTTGCCTCCAAAGTCCTGCTCGCAACAGCAGTGCATCCTACAGGAGAGGGTCACTGACCAACTGCCTTCGTGCGTCTTCTCTGGCTGTAACTGCTACATGCGCACACACCAGTTCACTGAAGCAAGTGCCTGGTAGAATCAGCACCCACCTTGAGCTGGCGGCTGGGCAGGTCGGTGTAGAGGGCGGCCCAATCTGGGAGGCCCCACTTCTTCCTTCGCAGCGCTGCCTCCACAAGTAACACCCCCGAGAGGGCGTCCCCCACCGCCTGATTCACCATGTCCACCAACGCCAGCAGAGCCTTTGCCGGCCCAGAATCAGCGCCCAGCTGCGCGCAGCAAATATACAAGTGAGATACAGTGCAGAAAGAGTTGAGCAGGTGTCCGAGTGGCTTAAGGTGTAGACTTGGAAAATCTATGTGGCCACCAAACCACCGAGGGTTCGACTCCCTCTCTGCCCAATTTGTGACTAAGGGAACTCGTTGACAATTGGCAATTTTGGGACAACCAATAAGACCCTATGATTGCTAGCCCATCGAAAAAATTCCACTCCGCAACATGGATACGAACACCAACTTAAACAATTCTTGCAAAAAAAGTCAGCCAAGGCTGAATAGCACTTTTTGCAAGACCTGAATCGGCCGTCAGAGGCAGGCAAACAGAATGTCAAATTACCAGTACAAAAATACTTAGCAAGTAGCAAACCAGTAGACCATGTGAGCATCAGCTGCATGGCGCACTGTGAAATCTGCTGTGAAGTGCTTGGACAAGAAGCTCCTCGGAGCAGGCATGCTCTGGCAGCAAAGGCACCAGCAAAGTAACATACAGAAAATCGGCAGAGGGCCCTCAGCTCTGCCTAAAAAGGAATGTGGAGCTCATGGCAGGACAGTCATGCATGTGCGCACCCACCTCGTGCAAGCGTTGCACCAGAGCCGCGCTGAACAGGACGGTGCCGTGGCCGTTGGCCTCGAAGTAGATGCCCACGTCAAACTCCTCTGCGGCCGCATGCAGGTGCTTAACACCCGTCGGCGTCACTCGCACCTCGCACTTCAACTTCTCCTGTATGTATGCCGTCGAGGCGCCGTTCGCATACGCCGTCTGTACAATGCCCACCTGCAATGCATATGCCATCCTTGTCATGTACACTTCTGTCTTGCCGAGCTTGACACAAGCCCTGGGACCACGCAAAGCATGCAGACGCAGGCCCTGCCATGGGCACTGGGCTGGCTTGACGCTTGTGAGATCGTGCGCGCTCTGCCTCTAGGCGGAGGCTGGGAGGGCACAATAACCGGCAGGGAGGGACGAGCATGTTCAGCAGATGCCAGAGCGCTATGTCTGCTCTTCTGCTGATTGTTCGGAGATTATCTCATTAGGCTGCCGGCGGGCTTGACAGAGCCACAAAGGCGTGTTAGAGCCGTGCAAAGGGGCCAGCAACAATGAAGCGCCTGTGCGCACCGTGGGCGGCGGCTGCTCGGCTGTGGGCAGGCTTCTGAGCAGGTCCATGACCAGCAGCGCGGCCAGCACGGCGATGCGATCGCCGTCGAACAGGTGCACCTCATCGGCTGCGCCACGCCGCTGAAAGTACACCAGCCGATCTGCGTCCCCGTCCAGGCTGGCGCACCTACACAGTGACTTAGACATTTTATTGTCGACACAACTCAAACCCGGCGGTACTCGCAGATGCAGTGACTTCCCTCATGCTGACCTTTGTGTGCCCAACAGGCTGACACTTCTCAGGGGAACACTCCATGTGGTATTTAAATATGTATTCAAGATTCCACCTGCACTTCTTTGATTTAGGGATCCGCTGCAGCATGCTGACATGAGGGCGAGCAGAGTCAACATTAATCAGGCCATACAGAGTCAGGGCAGATATGCAGAGATGTGCACAAGGAGGCGGCAACTGAGGTCTTCTGAGGGAGGGAATATGGAAGGACGGAGGGCGCGGCACACCTGGCGCCCTCGGGGACATCCTGAAAGCCGGCGGGAAGCCGCCGCTCCTTCTGCAGAAAATCGGCGCCGCAGCCGTCGTTGAGACCCTCTGCGCCGGTGTTGCGCAGCTCTGCCGAGAGCCCCGGAGCCAGCCGGTCCGCCAGCACCTGCAGCTTTGCCGCCCCAACCCCATTCGCGCAGTCCACGATCAAACCCTGTGCAGGGCACAGCCTTTGATCATGAAATCACCCTAGATATAGGGATAAAGGGTTGAGCAATCTTCAATCATCGAGTGTACCGTGGTCTGGGGGTGCATCTTGGAGCTTCAACAATGAAGTGTGCACCCCCCAGATCAGGGTGCACTTCATCATCAAAGGTTGCTCCCATACCACATAGTTAATGTCAATAGCTGGGTGCGTCACCAACATGGGTGAATGTGGCAGAGAAGGTGGGGGGATCGCAACCTTAAAAAGAAGACCCACAAACTGTCTGCCACTTAGCCATAAAAACTACAGAATGCAAAGGTCTTTACATGCAAGCGGGCAAATGCGGGGCTCACCTCGCTGGGGGCGGGGTGGCCGGATACGAGCCGCGCATAACCTGTGGCGAGGGCCTCATAGTAGGCCTTCTCCTTGTGCTTGAGGCCGGCGTTGCACTGGCGCACCATCCAGTGCAGCTGCGGCGTCGTCAGCTGCCCGCAGGCTATCGGCAGGCTCCCCATCGCGGCCACGCCGGCAGCCGCCGCCTTCACTAGCGCGTCCGCACTCGGACGCGTGTCGTGCGCCAGCATCACTGTTGAAGATCCTGCGATCGTGCCACATGCAACACTGCTCACTTGCATATTATGTGAATTGCGTGGATTCTCGGGTCGCTGTGAAGTGGTGTAGTAGTAAATTCACAGAGCAGATTGATGTGAAAGGGCAGTAGCATGTGATTCGCAAGCAAGTGCTTGCTTCAAGAAAAACAATCTGTGTGTGCCTCACAGCTATTCAAGGGCTCGGAAGCCAGCATGCTTTGCTCTGGCAGTAGGAAAAAGACACATCTGTGGGAGATTGTGAGCAAGGTGCAAGTAGCCCACCGTAGGGAATGTCTTCAACCTGGAAGAGCTCCTGGACAACTGCGCAAGTGCCATCCTCATCATCCGCCGCAGCAAGCTTGTTGGCCCAAGCCTGCATGAGACACAAATACCATGCTGGCATGCAACTATATGCTTGAGACCGTACATTGGATCTAGCATAGAGGACATGCTGAAGCCAGCATGTAACGTGGATCAACAACCTTCTGGAACAGACCCTTTTGGCTGAGCTGCCCTGTCAACAACAATTTTGCCCCCTGGAATTTTAAGCTCTGAGGTCCCGGTGCTACTTACCTCCCAGGCTTGGTCAAGCATATAGCCTGTTGGATCCACCAGCTTAACCCCATTGTCCTCCACTGGATTGTGTGAGGCAGTGACCACCAACCCAGTCACACCCCCAGTCTTCAGAGCCCGCAATGCCATCAACAGCCCACACCTGCGTGCATCACGAGGTGCATCACTCAAACTTCCACCCAGAGTGGCTTGATCGACGCAGGCTTACAACTGATGCGTAAATTGGAAAGTGAAAAGAGTTTGGTGGGGTTCCAGGAAGCAAGATGTCCAAGGAGGGACTTTACCTGTAAACTGTCGATGGCAGAAGTGATGCTTCTGCGCGGAAGCCTGCTGTCCCATACGTGAGCTTCACCTTGCTTGGATTTTTGTACTGGCTGCAAGACTCTTTAAGGGTTCCTAAGTCCATGCTTGCCCCCTTTCTGCTGGACTTATCAAGAGATCCCAATTAGGCCAGCATCTCGGCAATAAATTAAAAAGAATGGATGCTTATCAGCTCAGAAAATCAATAAAGCGCACGGACAAGCTCCCGGTTGCTATATCCGAAAGCACTTGGCACCAACTGATAATCCAGGTCCGCTGCTTCCCACCGTCTGAAGCAACTTTACTTCGCTTTTGATTGGGAAGATACTTACATGAATTACACAGTCGAGGACACCTTAAGATTGTGCGTGTTCCTCATAAAGATACTTTCTTCCGTTCAATCAACAGGCTGACTCAGCAGGACAACCTCATGCTTCTGCCCACATTCATTTCCACTCAAATCCGCAATCGATCATACTGTTCTTTCCTTGGTAGCTTTCCATGAAAGCTTCTGGTGCTTTTTTAGAAGGAAGATTGAATGATCCAACGAATTAAAGCACACTTTGTGGATCTTGCTGTCTAGTATTCTCACTTCCAGGACAAGCAACGATACATCGGGTGATCCGAAAGGTTCAATCTAACCACAGTTTAGGACATATGATTTCTGTCCCAGAACCCCGCGGTCCCCAAAGTAAAATATGTACAGAATGCCCGAAAGGCATGGCATGTCTGAGCAGGTCAGGTCTACTGCGGTCCTGCAGGTTTAAGAAGAGGCCTTTTGCAAGGTGTACAAGAACGAGCAAGGTGACATGTTTCCTTCAAGTATCAAATACCACTCGGATCGCATGCTTAAATTCCCTTATGTGTCATGTTTAAGTCCATTAATCAAGCTCATAAGGATCATGGCAGGTGCTTGACACAGTGTGGGATTTTCTGGGGCACAAAGGTCTTCACAGGGTCTCCACAGGCGCAAGCTAAGAGCACAGGTGAAAGGATGATAAGCAGGGAGAAGTTCCGCACCTTCACAAACCCCTCCGGTGGGTCTCTGGCAACCCAATCCCCACTACCATGGCATGTTGAATCTTTGCCTTAGATGGTTGCCTGTTTCTTTTCTACTGAGTGGCCATTGCTCACCTGTCTGCCTGCTCATTTTCATCCATACCCACATGTTTGCCTCCCTTGCACAGGTGCCGTCCTCAAACAGGTTGCAGAGAATGCTTGGGCAGTTGAACGGCCCTTTGTTTGGTTGGGAATAGACGTCGGTGAGGCTATGCCACCTTTCAATAGCTCAAGTGCTTTAAATCAAATTAGCATGATCACCCTGCACGTCCCCACAATCACTCCAACAGCACCAGGAATTGCTGCTATGTGACAGTACCTGCAGAACCGATTTCCTCGGCATTGATTTGATCTTAATTTTGTGGCACTGCAGGTGGATGCATGGCTGTGCTGAGGCTCAGCGATGGCAGCCTCTGGGTGCACAGCCCTGTCCAGTTGGACGATGACCTGGCAGCAGCCTTAGCAGAACTGGGCGAGGTCAAGCACATTGTCACCCCAAACTACGAGCACACAAAGTACGCCAAGCAGGTATAGAGATTTTTAGACTTATGCGCCCGGATTAAAAAACCATTGCTGGCGTGCTTGAGCTGTGCCTGTCATGTTGCCGTTTGCCTTGCACATGCACATGTCAGAACTTCCAGGTGCAGCAGAGAAGGCCTGCCGTAGAATTTTAGGGGACCCTCCTGATGTTTGTACATTAGGACATCACAGCAAATACAGGCTCCTTCTTGATGAAATTTTGGGGAAACGTAGAGACCAGCTCAGAGGCGTGATGTGGTGTGTCTGCAGTGGATAGAGCGGTATCCTGGCGCGCGCTCATATGCATGCCCCGGGCTGAAGCAGAAGGAGCCGGAGGTCCCCTACACCACTGAGCTGGGCGGCGGTGGCGGGGACCCCCCGGAGTGGCTGGGGGAGGTCCAGTCAACCTGGCTCAGCTATGAGCGCAACCCCTTCAATGGAAAGCCTTTCTTCAATGAGGTGGGGCATACCGTGCAGGGCATCTGCTTCCTTACAGATCTGAAGTGCCTGTGCAGCCCATTCGCTGGCAATAATCTTGTTGCATATCTCAAGCTTCCGTGCATGTATTACCACTACTGTACTCAATCGCTAGCAAGCTTTCCTGCCAAAATAGCAAGCCTGTGGGAAACCCTTGTGAGCGCGTGTTAGTCATGATGCTCTCCGATCAGTGGGCATGGTGCTCACATTGAATACCGCCACCGCAGGTGGTGTTTTGCTTCAAGCCATCAAGGCTGCTGGTGACCGCGGACCTCTTTTGGTGCGCACTGCAACCCTGGCATCTGGTTTGCCAGCAATGCCAGCTCCTTGCTGGCCAACAATGATTTCGTGTTTGTAAATGTATTTAAACAGACCGATGTCTGCTGTTCAGGAACTATCCTAGCCAGGTCCCGGGAGGCACAAAGCTGTTCAAGTTTGGCATGGATAGAATCTACTTGCCAGTCTATCGGAATTTCATGATCAAAGAAAAAGGTAACTGATTTGGCCTTCCGAGCTGAGCACTCCTTGACCTGCGCACACTGCGATGGTTCTAACTGCGAAGTGGGTCACTTTACGTATAATATATTGTGATGATACTCATGTGGAATTGCAATGGCTCAGGGGAGTATGTTGGGGCAATGCAACGCATCTTTGAGGAATGGGACTTTGATGCCATTCTGCCCTGCCATGGAGACTTTGTCTCCAAGAATGGCAAAGAAGTGCTGAGGAAGCACCTGAAACTCCAGTAATGCAGTGTCTGCAGCCCCAGTGTATGCAGTGCTGTGGCAGCGCTAGAGGCTGCGCTAGAAGTTGTTGTTGTCAATGTCGCGGTGATTGCAGGTATGATCAAGGTGAAGTGAATCGTGCGCATTCCGTTGTATCACGCAAGGGAGAACGAGGGCCCTGTCTTGTATTTCTATCCGACAACTTGTACTTGTATGGGTGGGTTCATTGTTGGGAGAACCATTCATGATGCATTGACAGCTGCATCGAAGTGTGGTGCCTAAAGCACTGAGAGGGCTGCTTGCAAGTGAACGCTCATCGCCCGAGCATTTTGCCGGGTTGCTAGCAATGGGCTAGGCAGGCGTCAAGTCTCTCGGATCACCCAGAGGTAAAAGAAAGTTCAGTATTTGTATAGGCCGCCATATGGACCTTTCATAACGTCCTGTCAAACCCTGCATGCGCATGAAAGTGCAAGTGTGCCTGCAGTGCTTCATTTGAAATTATTGTGATCTGCGGAATTCCTAAATGTATGGTCGAATTGAAAATAGAGGGAATATCAACGTTGCTCTTGTCAATGTTTAGTGTGCATGCGGCGACTGCAGCTTAAGCTTTCAGCATAAGTGAGTGCTGTGCGGTCAGCCGAGATTGCTCCTGTGAGATGCCTGAGGTTCAAAAGCTTTGTTACGGATCTTGCCCTACTCAGTTGCCTGCTGCATGCTTATATGGGACATTGAGATGATCTGGCTTCAGACCTTGCTGCATGCACACGTGACCTCCAAGAATTGAGGCCAGCGAACAGTATTTTGCATTGGTTCCAAAAAGCGTGGAGACATGCACATCGATTCAATAATTTTTTACGAATCCCGATGTTCGGCAGGACGATCCCAAGTCCCCCTTTACTTCACAATCTTCACCAATCTTCATCCTGGGCATTGCCTCGTTCTTGGGAGACAACTCATCGCAGAACTGCCAATGCAGCGTCCTCGGCAACAAATAAAGTCAACGAAGAGTTATTGGATAGATTCTGGCTGGTAGGATATCGAAATCACATCGTCAAACTTTTGATCTGGGAGGATGCGCTCCAAGATCACCGTTAACTGGGTCATTCACGCAGGCCAGAGGAGTAGCCGATTGTCAACAACGTCAGAAATTAATCGATACCGCTTTTGCAGATTTCGGTGCGATGCTCTCAGCAGTATTTATCTCTTGTATGTGCCTGTCCCATCTGAAGGGCAGCTCCTTGTCATCAGACCTTCGAGCTGGCCATAGCAGTGCATAGAGACTAATCAACCCCACCTTTTGGTGAAATTGTTCATGATCAGGTACGGATGAGGGGGTCTCAGATGCTGCAGCGTCCACATTCTCGTTGCCAGGTGCAGGAGCAGCTTGGCTCTTGGACTCTACCGACACTGTACAACAGGTGCCTGATCCCTGCAGCATGATTGTCGACTAGATACTGCAGTGAGATTTTGAAGTGTCTCATTCAGGTTATCCAAGGTGCCTTCTGAGCTGCATCTGATCTACATCAGTGCCTACATGCGCGGTGCAGTCAGTACTAGATTGCTGTTATTCATCGCAGGTCAGGAGAGTGAGTGCACGGCTATTGAAGCTACAAAGCCTCTTTGGTGACAACAGCACAGTGGACATTGCTTCCATGCTCATACGAGAACCAAGGTGAGCTCCATGCTGGAAATCTGTGTTGCTATGTGAACTGAGTCGGTCACCTGACTTTATTTGGGGTGTTTCTTGGGGTGCTTCTACAAATTGGCGCAGTGCAACAAAATAACCATGCATAAATATATACCCACGCGATGTGAAACAGGCTCGTCTCTGCTGAGATGTCGCTCATCGCACGGCGTTTGCTGCAAATGAGGGTGAGAAGAAGCAATCTTGAGAGCAACATCGTCCATCCTTATTGCTTGCAGTCCACCCAGATCCTGATGAGCAAGCTTGTTCTTCAGCTAAATTTCGGTGTGTCATACGCATGCAGCTGTCGATAGGTCTGGATGGCACGGATGTAATGGCAGTCGTGCAAGCACAGCCATCTCTTCTGGTGCAAGACTCGGGCACAGATGATGCCCAGGTTAGCTCTTTCCTTTCCTCAGTACATGATTACCAGTCCTCTAGGACATCCCTGATCGCTCATGGGTTCACTGAGTAAACTGCTCTTCAATCACAAAAGGATAGTGTCAGGTCTGACTGACAGTATGCCTAGTGGCATTGCTGTGAGATGGCTCACAAGTGGCCGATAGGAGCGACTGCTCGCAGCTCTCAGCGCACTGGTTGACCGTCAGGAGTAGTGCATGCCTCTCCTGAGTCATCAGCGCGTTGCAATGACTAACTGACTCATCAGTGGGTGACTGCAGGAGTCAGATGAGGCGCGCAGGAGAGCATGGGAGTTTGGCCTGGCGTCTGACGGTGATGGGGAGTGGCTGAGAAGGTGCAGGCTCTCTCATTCTCCCGCCAACATCCAAAGCCAGCTCTTGTGCTCATACCATTGGTCCACACATGAGTACATTGAACCCTTTTCAATGCCAAATCTTTGGTGACTAGCAATTTTGGACAGTTTTAAATAGTGATCATCCTGTGTCACATTCCATGCACACCCCAGGAGTGTATGGATGCATCAGGGGATTTCTCTGCTCAGTGGCAGCATCCCTGTGGTGGTGCAGGGCGGATGAGCTGAGGGCTTATGTGCTCTGGCACATTACATGCACAGCCAGGAAGTATGATTGTATCAACGTTTTGTTCGGGTCAATGGCAGCATGCGTTTGTGATGCAGGGCTGATGAGCTGAGGGCTTATGTGGCGGCGCATGGCGACACGCATGTGGGCTTCAGGGAACATGACGATGCTGAGCTGGCGCGCTGGGCGGCAAAGCAGCGCAAGGACTGCAAGAGCGGAGACCTCGCCCCCGACAGGTGGCACTCATTGCCTTTGCAGGCTGAGAAAATTGGAGTTGCATGCTGTGCGCTGTCTGCGCATGACCACAGGATGCACCGTTCCACCATGAGAGTTTGATCATGAGACTGTTGACTGTTGTCTCAAAATGAGGCAGGGACGGGCTTGAAAGGTGCCGAAGGCACCTGGCTTTGCCCTGCATGGCACCTGCAAATAGAACAAGGGATTTCCCAGGATGAAAAAGTCAAGCAGCGATGCTTAGGCTGGGCTTGCTGGCGCCTGAAAGTAAGTCGCTGGGAAACGAGCCACGATGGTGAGGTGTGTGGTTGCTGTGGCATGCAGGCGGAAAGTTCTGGAGGGCTTGCACTTTGAGTTTGATGGGGAGCGGGCAGAGTGGATGCGGTGGTTCCTGGAGCTGCAGGTCTCCAGCGATGACACGATGCTGGGCACTGGGAGGGGCGCTGACTTCTATCTCTACAACTGGTACCGCTCTTTTCCCGCTCTTTTACAGATTCATGAAGATAGAGATATTGTGTGTGATGCAGCAATTGCCTACATGCAGACCATCTCTAGTCTGCCTGTGTCCCTGCATGCGGCGCAATACTGTGCCTCGGTACTTACTGCTAGAGCCGTGATGAGTAAGTGCAGAGTGCCAAAGATGTTACCATGCAAGATTGGATGATCGCAGGCTGCGGCCTAAAGCTTATTGCTCTGTAGCGGAATTCTTCAGGGTGATAATCACTGTTGGTTTATTGTGCATGATACTGGAGACGATGGGGAGTGAAGATTGGTGTGGCGGCATGCAGGTGTTCTGTGCAGCGGATTGCAAGGAGGTCAGGAGTGCTGTCAGATGAGAGAGTTGAATTGTTGGATAGTCTTGATTTTGACTGGACTGGTGCTGATGCCTTATCCTGATATCTCCCTATAAAATTTTCTCCCCCACAAATGCGGTACATTACATGCAAGTGCATCTGGAGGTCTCAAGAAGTACAACTCGCTGATGCCTGCCGGCGAAAAGCTGGGGAGTTCCTCTCACAATGCAAAACTCACTTTGCAGCCCAGTAATGCTTGTCTAGCAGATCTTCATGTACTGAGGCACTTGCTTCTCGCTTGCAATGCAGCGACACTTCCCACTCTTCCTACATTTGAATATGAGGTGATGAGTAGATGAGTAGGTTGCATGCAGGCGTCGTGTCGACGACCATTGGATTGTGACTCCTCACTTTGAGCAATTTTCGTCCAAAACAAATGAGATTGCAGAACCAAGTTGTTTTTGAGTCCTAGCAATCACTATAGCAGTAGCAAGCTTAAGCCTCCTGGATTGCTCGTTGACATCAGCGACCGGCAGAGAGTGCAGTGCGTCGCCATGTCCGGCCTCGGCGAGAAGATAAAGGAGAAGTTGCATCTCGGACATCACCACGACAAAGAGGAAGTGAAAATCAAAACTCACCATCATCATGCGCCAGGTCGGTGCCTTGAAAGTATTTATCGGAGCATTTGCCTCATGAGCAGCAACTCTGGGACGGGCAGAGAGCAAACTGGAACATCTCAATTTCCAGAAGATAGACTTTCCTTTCCGCAGCAGAACGTGCACTGATGCAGAAGCAATCGTTTTCGTCTCACAACGTCTTCGAAGTATAGTTCAGGACGTGCAGCCATCAGATGTCCAGTCTGCCACAGCCAAGCCTGAGCTGATTTCTGTGCATATTATGATTAGGAAGTGTCTTTGACAGACCTGAGATCCACTGGTATTCTTGTGAGGGCTCTTTGTGATGATGAGATGCTGTTGCTCTGCAGATGCTGCCGTGGGCGGCCATGGTGTTGGAGAGGCCGAGACTGTCACACATGAGACTGTTGCCAAAGCCCCCGGCGTGGCTACTGCTACCCGCGTGCAAACCCCTGCCAACACCCCCACAGTAGGGCCCACAGCTGACCCCTTACTATCATTATCATCCGCATTTCCTGCTGAGAGGCAGTGTGTGTCTGCAGACAAGCTGCAGGTGAAGGCTGCCACATATCCTACCCCCTGATGGACTCGCCAGGTCCAAGCAAGACCCAGTCAATCATGGGTATGGGTGCTCAGTGGTAGCGGTCCCCGCCAGCCGGGGCTCACCCCTTGTGGCCTGTCAAAACCCAGAAATTTGCATCCCTGAAGTACTGGGGCACTTGAGAGCTGGGATATCAAGTCCCAAATGTGCACAGCTTCAGTTCAATAATAGCTACCATGAGAGGTGGGTATGACCTGCTGTGGAGCGTCCTGCTGGCTATTCAGAGGATTGGGTCATGTACTATGCAGCAGATGACACCTCTGTGCAGGCTCAAGTGTTCTGCAGGGCTGCACATGTCTTCTGCTGGATCCCGACACCAGCTGACTTCCAGCTGATTATAACCATACAGAGCAGGGATGATGTCAAAGCCCCTGCTTTGGCTTTCAGCCCCTCAAAATCTCAGCCTTTAGATACCAGGGCAGGGATGATAGATGTATATGAAGTTGCACAGGACTTGATAGACCGGCTGTAGATATGACATATTCATTATTATTGTAATTAGTTATTATCACATTCTTGTTCCAGCCCGCAAGGCTACGTGCGATGCAGCAACTTCTGCAGTTTCTCGACAACTCCCCTCCAGCCTTCCCTGTCTTGGCATGTCAGTCCAATGGGATCCAGTTCATCCCTAATGCAATTAATCCCGGATCTCTATTTTTATTGCGCTCTAAAAAGCACTTGGCCTGCTTGCACCTAGCAGCATGGGTGCGCTGTATGTACATGTTGCCTGTACATTTCCCTGACTACATCACATGCACTTATACCGCGCAGGCGAAGGGTGATCATGCGGTGTGCGGCCAAAAGACCTTCACAACTGTGGAGGACCGCGCAGTGGAGAAAGATGTCATCGAGCGCGTCATCGAGCACCACCCGGTTGAGAAGAAGTATGTTGTCGAGACCCGCCCTGCCGGCGAGCACGAGCTGCATGACAAGCGCCAAGTGAGCCATTTGTCTTGAATATCTCTTCGTAAGCATGAGTTTTCTAGGAGAGGAGAGATGCAGTGAAGCTAGAGATCTACAATTTGAATTGTTGTCCAGTTGGGAAGGGGTCCGCAGAGTAAGATTTGACAGCACATACCAGCAAGGGCTGCAGGTCACTTGGGTGTGCCATGAGACTTTCGCAGTTCTGGCGCGAGGATCTAGGCTGGATGCCTATAAGGCATGCTGACGGAACAGGATAGGTGCCTGCCTAAAATGCCACGATGTATTGGTAGAGGTCTGGATTACTGTGGTCTGTCTAGGAACTGATACTCGCCCGTTCAACAAGTTACATCCAAGAGTCTGCTGGCCACTTTCGTGACCACCAGGATCACGCGGCTTGAAATTGCATTTACGGCTGCTGAGATCGACTAGGGTATTCATTGTGGTTCCTGGCTGACTGTTGGAGAGCTCCATGCGCAGGATGAGTCAGTGGGTGTGCGCGAAGAGATCAAAAAGGTGGCACCCAAGACCAGCCCCTGCGAGGGCGGCCCCGTGCTCGAGGTGCAGAAATGAAGCAACTCTGGCCTCCAGTGCAAGGGGTACTAACGACTCCTACTAGTCTTTAGTACTACCTGCTCCAGTGAGGTTCAAGGGTGGACAGCAGTAAACAGAAGAAGCTGAGATGTCATCAAGTAGAAGCGGGCATGCAGGCTTGCAGTTGGGAGGTTGCATCAGTGCACCTGAGATGACTAATAATCCTGAGTGAGCATCGCAATGTCACATCATGGCAAGCAGAAGCGGAGGCTGCTATATGAGATGGACTCCACCCTTGCAGGCATCTTTTAGAGAGGAATTTTCCATGAAGGGTAGCATCAACTTGTTGGGTGCTGGGGTATGGATGCATGGATTAATACCAAAAAGCAAGAGCCACACTGCGGCGCCCATTGCATGCATTGCAGGTGCAGAGCAAGAATTGGCTGCCTATTGTAATGCCAACATTGCCAATATTGCACACTCCGCTTCTGGCGCACCATATGCCCCACTGGCCAGTGACATCAATGATGCTCCATCACCGCCAAGCTGCCTTCTCTAATCATATATTTGCAAATCCTGGGACAAAGACAGAAATTGTGTGAGGTTCATTTGTGAGGTAATGATGAGGAGTCATCCAAGATGCATGGAAGCTGGCCCATAAATAGATCGCCATTTTTCATTTTCGATCCACGCCGCAACTTTCATTCTGCCTTTAAGAGATCATCCAGACCCTTCCGAAGGAAAGATCAAAGCCCCCTCATCGAGAAGCAAGACGACACGATGGCCAGCATTGGCGAAAAAATAAAGGAGAAGCTACATCTCGGTCACGATTCCGGCCACGGTGATCCAAGCACCGCTGCACACGAAACAGCCAAGACGACGACCAGTGCGCCTACAGGTGATTGAATCTCAACTGGCCAATGATTTCAGTGCAGATTCTGCTATGTCTCCGAGTCTTGTGTACAGTCCCAAAGTCCCCGCTTGCGTAGCGAGCCAACCTCTCAACTTCGTCCACACAGCGATCGCATTTCCAGCTTGCAACCGTGCTCAAAAACCGATCGCTCTTGACTGTCCAACGAGCACTGCCTTGCTGAGTGCATCGTTGATCAGGCAGTGCATAGTGTGCTTGGTTTCGGCATTATTTCGGTCAGAGACTCTCAGTACATGCATTGCAGCAAGGCGATAATAATCGAAGCCTTCACTGCAGACACAGGCACGGAGACCTCTACCATGACTGGAACTGCTACTCAGACCACTTATGAGGGGACAACTGGCCAGACCTACCCTCGCACCCCCACCACTTCCCCCAAGGGAGGGACCATGTCCGGCCCTGCTACCACCTACCCTGTCGGCCCCGGCACGGACCAGACATCCCCCAAGACCGGCTCCCAGGTACAGTGCGGCATTCCTCATACTCCTGCCCTTCATGTCTAGCAATTATGCTCGTGCTGTTTAGACCATCCTGAGCTGTGGTCTTTCATCCTGATTGCGCAGACCCATGCAGGTCACACTGACATGCATGCGATCATCACAGTGCAATCTCCTGTGAACTCCATGCATGCCAGCTAAAGAACCGTTTGGAAGCCTTTGAGGGACAGCTTCCCAAGCACATCCTCTTGAAATGTCTGCATACAGTCCTGCACCTGGGTGCGTAATATGCTAGGCTGTAGACTACAGCATGCCTCAATGTGGCTGCAGACAACCTGATTGCATGTCTCATATGGCTTGGTTTTGGCGTCCTTGTGATATTATTAGCATGCCGGGCTCGCAGGGATGCTGGGCACCTGGGCACAGTTGAGTGAGTCTAGCTTGGATTTGGCGAGTCCAGTCAGGGATAGCCCTTCACCTGCAGCTTGTCTGCAGACACCTCTTGCCTCTGGCAAGAACAGCGCTTAGTAAGCTGACCTGATTGTGTTCTGCGTGTCAGGAGCGTGGCACTGGCATGCATGCGGAGGGAGAACACAGGGGCGCGGTGTGCGGCACAAAGTTCTACACGACGGTGGAGGACCGCCCAGTGGAGAAGGAGATCATTGAGCGCGTCATCGAGCACCACCCGGTCGAGAAGAAATTCGTCGTCGAGACGCGCCCGGCCGGCGAGCACGAGCTGGCCGACCAGCGCCGGGTGCGCTGGCTCACCCCTTGACAAATCTTTACTGGTGATGGCTGATGTATGGCTGCCGGCGGGGTCCAGAGCCCTTCCAAGGGCAAAAGTTTGTCTTTCCAAACTTGCCCCGCCGGCAGCCAGTCATGCAGCTGTTGGTGGCTGCTGGCGGGGCAAGTCTGGTGTGACTGGGTTTTGGCACTGCGAGGGCTCTGCACCACCATTAGCAGCAAGTCTTGCAGCTGCATATCCACACTAGCAAGGAGACGTCAGTCATGTCCTTGACTAGCACTTAGTCTCCTGTCTTCTGAGTGCGCTTCACTATGGGCGCATCCCTCGTATCTTTGGATCTGGGAACCTGCATGAGCACCAAAATGAGCTCACAGTGCTCTTGCCACTTTCGTTCTGGCGGGTGATGTATGACAGAAGTTGCTTCCTGTTGTACACATTACCTCTGATTGGTGGCAAGTGCGCTGTTAGGATGGCATGAGCATGTACTGGGAGCTGAATCAGTGCTTGCAATATTGCTTCTCATCTGCATTGTATCGATCGTAACTTGCTGCTGAGCTTGATTCCTGACGCAATTGCCTTTCAATTTTTTTGGTATCCGCAAGCAGGTAGACAGTGTGCCAAACAAGTGGGTTAACACCTGAGGCATTGAGATCTGTCCACAAGGCTGAGTGTTCTGCTTTGCAGGCATCTTGCAAGGATTGCTAAGCTGGCCACTGTTGTCGAAGGAATGAATCCAGTGGCAGACAGCGCGCCCAATCAAACAGACTTCTCCTTGGCCTTGTGCGCCAGAACATGACCTTTACAAGTGCGACATACCTGAGGCTTCTTGTCTAACCGCACAGGAAGAATCAATTGGCGTCCGCGAGGAGATCAAGAGGTCGGCAAAGACCAGCCCATGCGAGGGCGCACCAGAGCTTGTGCTTCAGAAGTGAAGCGCTGCTGGAGGACAGATCTGAATCCCAGACAATCTTGAATACAGGAAGCCCCTGAAGCAGTAAAGCAGTGACACGTTGTGGGTTGCCTAGATGGCAGCATGCAGGCTAGGTAGGGACTGCATATGAACAAAAGGTCATCCATCATCCTATCACTTACATCGAAGCAGAGGCTCCGAAAGAGCAGAGTGGGTAAGGTTTGAATGCCTCTTAGCATGACAGTTGCAGCAAGCATTCTTGTGCATGTGCCCATGCTCTGATCGAGTGTGCATCTACTATCCCTTTGCGAGGCGTTTAATTGTGTGTGGACATTTGGTTCAGTAGAGCTGAAACTGCATCACGCTGCAGATCGGCGTCTTACCACTTTGCAGCTACATGGCCGGTATTAATTTTTTTGCAGCAAACGTTTCCTGTGCTACCTTTGAGCATATGTGCTGCATTGATGTGTGCATGCTGTTCTAGTTGGAGAGAGTGCTGTCTGATACCATGTTGACCACCTTGAATGCTAGATCGTCTACAAAAGTGTTAGAGCAGCCTGCGGTAGACAAGTTTCCACTGTGCTCTTGCCTGTCAACATATATCCTGCACTACATGGCATCCAACGCAGCAAAATCCAATGGCATCATTATGATGCCACTGTGTGATTACGGAATTCCTATGCTGCAAGCTGAGCATGTCCAACTGGCAACTGCTTCAAGAGCTGCATGGCTTACTTCATTGTCATCATGAGATAGGCTTGTTCTGGTGGGTTTGGTGAGGCTAAGTGGTCCCTCAAATTACAATCTTGGCACTATGAGGCCGGCTGATGGCTGGCCAAGCTGATTATTGCCCTCACACGCATGCGGCAGCAAGCTTTGGCGCTCCGTTCATCCGTTCTGTTGCGCACTCCCGCGTCAGCTCGACCGAGGGCATGTTCATGACCTGCAACGTTGGAGCCTGCCAGCGCACAGCATGCGTCAGTCGTCAAGGAATGCTCTGGAAAAAATAACTTATTAATGCCACCTTTGGAGACAACCCTTCATCGTCCCAAAATCCTCCCTAACGCCTCCAATTCCATTGGAGAATCCAGAGGACATCAGCCCATCGTGCTGTGCATAGCTTAATTTCATCAAGCATATCCTCAGTGACGTTAAAATTCCTGCTGCGCTCCCGGACCAATATGTACACAACAACACTCCGGCGTTAAACAGTTGCTCCTACCCTGGGCGATCCCGGTATCACCGTCCCACTCATTGTCACATTCACCGCCAGTGTAAGCTCAGCTCAGGTGCTGGCTGCTGAAGAAGACCTTGCAGATAAAGGCTCAAGCTGAGGGCAAATCTGAGGATCAGCGGGAAGGTGGGACAGGACAGGCTTGTCAGGAGACACAGCGGGAAGCGGGCCCATGAGAACTCGAGAAGGCATGAACAAGATATGCTGTGATTGTCCCGGAGTGACTCTTGGTATGCAATTGCCAATTTGACTTGGTTGCCACAGCGGCAACATGGAAGAGTGCACGCAGATCAAGTCTCAGAAGACAGCGAGGCAGACCTTCATGGGGTCAAAGGGTGGGCGGATGATGGTGGGGTTTGCGTCGCGCATGTCCAGCATGGCAGTCTGCTGCGCTGCCATGCAGGGGAACATGACACACACCAACGGCCCCGCCAACACATGCAGCAGGATACACTCCATCACCCGCACCGCATCCCCTCGCCGCATGTGCCCTGCCGCGGCCACAAGAGAAGTCTCAAATCCATTCCGGCAAGGCACGGGAGCCAAGCTTGTCAGCATCCCTGCATTGGCTCAGCACCCATTGAATGAGGGGAGGGTAAGGGTGTCAGATTCAAACCAAGGTCTGCTGGGCATGAGGCCTCTTGGGCTCCAGAAAGATTTAGCAAGGCAATGGTATTCCGAGAGACCAACTTGAAGGCAGATCAATGCTTTATTCCTTGAAGAGATGTGCGTTGCGCGCAAGCCTTGAGTCTGGCATGCCTTGTGCAGGCTTGCCACGGAGCCGGGCAGGGGGTGTCTTGGCACTGAAGCATCCTATCAGCAATATTCCAATGCTGCTTCAACCCCCTTATTCCCACCCTGATATGATCTGCTGGGGTTGCTGCTCTGCAAAGTCCTGTACGGCAGAGGTGTCTTGGGAAAGCACTAATGTGTCGGCGGCCAGATGTGCCGAGTAGTAGTTACCTCGAGCGCCGGCGCGCGCGTTGGCGCTGCATGCGAGGTAGGAGAGGCAGTTGCGCAGGCGCAGAGTCACCGAAGTGATGCAGTCGTCCATGCACGTGTTCTGGATGTGCATCTGGTCCTGGATTATCCACCTCGTCGCCAGGCTGGCGTAGCAGAAACAACACAGCACCTGCGGCATATTTGTCTTGTGAGAGATGAAGAGCCACTTTTCGGAGGTGAGAGGTCAGGATCTGACTTCATTCCCATGTATCCAGCCATGGAGCTGCAAAGCGTTTGCTTCTATGTCCCAGCGGCACGGAAGAGAGACGGCTGTGTGGTTGCTAATTGAGCTAGCGATTGTTTGGCCTGGGACGGGGTTCTGGTCTGCCCAGAACTGCAAGGCACATTGACTGGAAATATAAGTAGGCAGGCCACGAACCCCTAGGATTGCCCATGGACATCTAGACATGTCATTTGGGCACCCCTCAAGCCCTGTCAGACGCTGAAGAGATATGCAAGCGAGAAATGCACAACACCGCTGCAGGGCTCAGTGCTTTCACCAAGGAGATCACGATTGCCTCGTCAGCCCAGGATGGAGGCTTGCTCCACCGAGCTGAACAAATGTGAAGGTAGGGGGAGCATCCCCTTAATGGAGAAATTGCCAAAGAACTGGTGGATTCGCACCCTTCGGGTAATTGTGGTTGTGATATTTTTCATCATGGATCCACCGAAAACACGGGTGTCCTTCCTTGCGATCATGCGAAGGGAATTTTGCTCCACTGGGAAAGAGGTTCAAGGGCTGACCTCTGAGCGGAGGCAGATGTCCGGGTGCTCCTGCTCGCCCATGTGCCCAGAGCAGGCGCAGGCTCCATAGCAGCACTGGTACCTGATGACCACACTCAGCAGACAACTTCCTTTCTGTGAAATCGGAGGACCAGCGTGCAGCGCTATGCAAGGCAGGGGAGGAAGCACAAGCTTGGGATGTCACTTCTGGCAAGATGAAGCAGTATATCTCAGGCAGAAGGGGCTTTGATACCTGTTCATCTGCTGAAACAGGGCTCTTCTGCGCTGCCTATAGGTGTATCTGCAAGGACTGCCATGCACAGGAAGGAGCCAGTGAGTGTCACAGACTGCACAGGTCTGATCAAACGATTATATGGATCGCTCAGCAGCAGCCCAAAGAATTAGAAGCAGTGCAGCTTACCATACAGCAGCTTCCAGGCACACTGTCGAAGCAAAAGCACAACGTTCAAGGTCAGGGCAAACAGATCACACTGCAAAAATGTGATCCCTGAAGACGACAACGACGATCTAAAAGGGGCTGTAATTCACCGTTGAAAGTACCGCAAGATCCATGACCACAAAGCGGCTGCCATTGATAGTGATGGGCATATCTCCTTGTGATAAGCCTGGGAGTTGAAATGGGATCCAGCCCCGTTGATCCAGGCTGCGGGACAGCGTATTCCATCGTTGTCTGAATTAAAATATTCTGTTCAGATCTACTAGCATTTGGACGTTAAAGAGATCGCTTTCCATCTCTTTGCTGCGCGTCACATGACCTTTGTGGTCAGGTCCAAGAAAGAGGATAAGGATCACTATTAGGGAATGTGCATTGCGCTGAAGCCTGCTTCCATTCCTTGATATCGTTTACGTGTTAAGTTTCAATATCTTTTCTTGGTCAGATCGCCGCACTGCATTTGCCTGCATTGGTGAGGGCAGCTTCAGGCCAGTCCATGCAGATTGCAGCACTTTCATGCTGTGCTGTTTGCATGCATGTGCTAGTGTGTGTCCATGGAAAGTGTGTGGGCCCACATTGACTGGTACTGGTATCAGTAATAAAAGAAGAAGAGATTTAGACGCGCTGGATTTCGACGCGCTGGAGCTCTCGAGGGATCTGATTCATTCCTGAACCTGTCAGGGACATATCCTGGGGGAGCTCTGCTGTACTTGGGCGCTCTGCAACGCAACTTGCTCGCCTTGACTCCTATGGCCTTTAGGTGCCTATATTGTAGGGTTGTGCTGACCGACAGAGATTCACACCTCACTCAATGCCAAGGTGTGAAATGGTGTTCTTAGTTGTGCATGTCACATGTAAGGCAGGCAGTATCCTATAATGGCAACCGTGCATTTTGGATTACGCACGGCTCTAGTACACCCTGTGCAGATGCTAACCTCACTTCGACCAAGTTTCATGATGCGAAACCCAGTAAAAATGTAGAATTTAGCTACATGGTGAGTTTGTCCCGAAGACAGCGATATGCAAAAAGGTCGATGGGAAGTTTATCAGTGCCACTGCGTCCCCCTACTCTCAACAACGATGATTGCTGCATTTCAGTACACCAAAGGAACAATGCGGTACTTCACAATTGCACAATATCTGTCCCAATCCTTGCCGTACTTCAGAGCGCAGGCATGCCCATCCCTCAAATCTCGGTGCACTGCGCAGCCACAAACACACATCAAGCCGGAGACCCAAAGCTATTGCTTGCATGGCTTGACGAAAGGTTGAGACTCTCTCCAAAGCAAAGAGCAAGGATGCCAGCAAATCCAGGATCAGATATCTACATGACAGGACAAGCACGCAATTTGGCAGTTTGATCTTCCAGCTAAATCTTCCAGCTTGCACAGAGCAGTAGAACGAGTGAATGCAGCAGGTCACCTAGCAAAGCCCCAAAGTAGATGACATAAAAGTATGGCACGATGTGGTCAAAGCCGCACGGCAGACACCAAGCCCACCTGCGCAGGAGAATGACTCAATTCTCAATCCCTGCAAGATGCTTAATCGAGATTATCTCGCCCGGTGCTCTGCGGCCTGCAGAGGGTTGTCAAGACACTTGAGGCAGCACATGCATCTGGTGAGCTTATGAGAGGACAAGCTGCCAACTATACATACGTGCACTTCACTCTTTCCGCAGCTCTGCTGAAAATGCAAGTACAGGAGATCTCCCGCTGCAACAGCAATCCCCAGCAGAGCGATTGCTTGCCGAAAAACAAAGGACAGGCAGGAGCTGCATGCAGCGGCAGGAGTCGAAGTACAATTTGCCACATCCTGAAATACACATCCTAGAACAGAGACTGCATGGGGGATGCTGTGAGGAGAATGAACGCGTGCCATGAGCCAGTCTTTTACCCTAGAATGAAATAGCAGTTCCCTAGGATTAGAGTGTGCAAGGGGAAACGATAATAGAGAGGCCACGCACGCCATGAGCCAGTCGCCAAAGTAGTTGATGTGGCGCGCGATGCCCCACCAGCCGCTCACGATCAGCCGCCGCCCGGACGCAGTCGTTATCGTCTTCAGCCGCCGCACGCTCGGCTGCTCCGGATTTTGCCGGAACGCGTTCTTCTGTAAAACCACCATTAGAAGTGCTTCAGACAACAATTCGATATCATCGATTTAGATGGTGAGGCGTGCAATTCCAATGCACAGGTATGTGGCTGGAAGCTGCATTCTTCAATCAGTTCTTTTGTGTATAGTGAGGCAAGAAGCGTCTGCAGAGGAGGTGCAATCAAGGGCTGCTGCCAGGAAGTACTCCTTGTTGGGCTGGGCAAATTCAAGTACAGCTTGATGAGCAGGGCCATGGTGCTGAGTGGTTGCACCTGCGAGTTGGAGCCTCTGAAGATGAGGTAGCCCAGCGCCTTGAGCGCCAGAATACCCGCCACCGCCCAGCTTGACAAAGTCTGTCACATAGCAAGGAACACAGTCAGCACAGCGCTTTGGACGACAGCAGTGCTCTTCTGGAAGGTGCAACTAAAAAGATCTTGCTCAGCTGATCGACACTTGAAACGGCTGCTCCCCCACTCCCCCACTGGCAGGGAATAAGGGCAGAAAGCATGTAGCTTGCTTGTGCTGCAAACCCATAGCTGCATTTAGGTGCCGCTGTTTCAGGCCCCCACAACTGGCATGCATGGGAATCACAAGAAGCACCACCTCAAGTGAATCTGGGCAGGCAATCACAATTGGCAGAGGGTGTACCCTGGGGTGATCCACCAGGTAGCGCGCTTGGAGGCTGTAGGTTAATGGCACCCAGGCCAGGTCACCAAAGGCCAGCATGAAGCCAAAGCCATCCGTGGTGATGTCCATGGTGGTCAGAATTGCCTTCTCAAGCCACAGAGCGTCCAATACATACAGCCCCTGGAACGCGCATACCAGCAGCAGCGGCGTGCTGATATAACCCAAATCCTGCGCATGTGACAAATGCATTAGTAAACGCCACCCCTGGTCATTGAGACACCAATGCATGGCCGCTGCACACATTCAAAAGATGCCTCCTTCATGCATGCCTTTTGGAACACATGCTGGCATGTCCTTTTAGTAGCATGAACATTCTGCATGCCATGTAGCACTCAGATGCAGGGTCATAAGTTTGCCGTATGCTGCTACTGCAGCAATACAGTGCTGGAACGAGAGGTGTCAGGATGGCATGTCTGTCAACAGCTCATGCTCACACAAAAGAAATATGCTGCCACCATGTGAGATACCCTTACCTGCCACTGCTTCTGTAGCATGCCCAGGCCAACCACCAGCCAGCCGATGAGGCCGGGGTACAGCTCGCAGAACTCCTTCAAGTCGAAAGAGCCGATGCGGGGATTCAATTCTCGCCCAATGAAGAAGTCATATAAGTGGTTCCCTGCAGAGCATGATGCGTCATGCTCGCGCCTTGCTGGTGCAATTATCACTTGAATGACACCTGATGCTTTTGGCAGTGTGCTGCAGAGTCTCAGCATTGCATGCATCAAGGATTAGGTATGAAATTGCTGGCAAGAAGCAGGGATTACCTGTATTTCCACCCTTTGCAAGGAGGGCTCCTTTCCGGAAGGAGGTCACATAGAGGCAGGCTGACAGGGCAAAGCTGAACAGCACAGCGGCTGACAGCAGCGGAACAAAGTTAATGTATACCCACGCCAAATCCAGCTGCTGTGTGTAGAACCCAAAGTATCCCACCACTGCTAGTGTCACCCCAAGATTCCTTACCCCTGCATGAGGCACAACATCTGGGTTCATTTTTCAGCTGAAGCTGGAACATTACTGGGCGCACACCCAAATGAACAGCTGTAAAGAGCCTTGTCATGCACTTGGTACAGTAAATGCTGCGGAGTGCTGCAGCAATGTCCAGAGAGCCAACCTGTGAGCTTGTATCGCAGTCGTCTATTGTTGGCCAGCAGTATCCCTTGCTCCGATGCTCCTGGCAAAAGCAGATGCAGTAGCACCTGCACCAGGAGAAGGTCTGTCCTGCTTCGTTCTACGAGCAAGTGAGGACAATCTGCTCAGACAAAGAGATTGCTCGGAAGCCTACCTGCAAGCAGAACCAGCCTACAAAGACTGCCAGGGCTTCTGCCGTGAAGAGCTTGGTGCCTTCTGGGAAACCAGGCCATGCGGCTGGGCCTAGAAGGGCTGAGCAACCCTTTGCATTGCAAGTATACACCAGCGCATAGCACACCGCTGGTAAACCTGCACAGGTTGTCTCATATGTCAGCAGAAGGTGTGGACGTGCTCATGGACCTGCTAGGCTTGCCCTATACACTGCAATGCTGCAGCAGCTTGACATCGGTGACACCGAAAAGGTACGATGAAGAGACTGCATGCCTGCCATGATGCCCAGGGGACCAATCCATGGTCCCATGAACTCGTATTCTAGTTCATCTTTGCTTCCTGCAGGCTTCTTGCCCTCTGACTTGCCTGCCTGTGGCCTGCCATGGTACCCCAAAACAAGCGAATATCAGACAAATTCAGAGACCTGAAAGACAGTAACTTACTTGCAGGAGTTACATATAGATTCGACGAATGTCAGAATGCGCATGTTTGTGCGAGGGAGAAAGACGCCTAAACACAGCTTCAGGATCAACATCTTCAGGATCCCCATATCAGTCACCCGACAGTCGAGCCCAGTATTCCGTGACATCGATTTTTTTAAAATTTTGTTTCATACCTGCACATACTGAGCTATTTCAAGATCGGTCTTTGACGGTTCAACACTCCATGGGTGCTGCGCCCATGGGTCTGTAGCCGCGGAAGAGTCTCAGATACTTCAACTTTGAATGTCGAAACGCTCTTTCTGGCACATTCAGTCGATCAGTGTCCTGAGAGATAGATTCATCTGCCGTGAAGGAAGCAATATCATTATTATTTCCTTCATGCAAATCAGTCGCGGGCAGACAACAATAACATGCACCGGACCACGAGATTTCCTGCACGCTCGCTGCACTGCTGTGAGTCTTCTCCATATTAACCGCATTCACAAGGTGTTTAGAAATTCCAAGAATCATCAACAAACCCATTTATCAGTACCCGCATCTTGATCGTTGATTCTGGTAGGAACGTGCGCATGCCTTCTACTTGATTCAGCGACGATACAGAAGATAGGCATAGGATTCGTAACACGACAGACGATGCTCGAAAATATGTCTATCCTCACTCAGCGTGGACACTTGAAGCGCATCTCCCTTATAGGTAAAGACTTATTCGGCTGTCTTTGTTCTTGAGATTGTCGAGGGCGCTCAAGATATCCCCTCTCTTGTGTGTACATTGTTCACCGTCAGCTTAATACTTTCGCTTTTATTAAGGGGTTTGCGCTTGATTTCTTTATCTGCTTACTCGACGAGAAACTTTTCCGACAACCCCTGTGGTGGGGCATTGCCACCCCACACCGCCTCACCTGTTTCACCATCTTGTTGAAGCACACTGTGTTCGATTTGCAGTCTACGAGCCGGCAATGGGCGAGACCTGAGCTGAATACACCCGACCTCACCGCTTTCGAAGAGCCATAAAAGCATGGCGAGCTCGAGGGTCCAGGAGCCCACCATGGAGATCACTAAGGAGGTCTCGATGTCGGACTCGGACTCCGACCTTGCCGAGGAATTGCGCTTCGAGAAGCTAGGGACGCTTAATTTCGGCAGTCTCGACGCTGATATCGCTGAAGAGGGATTGTCAGGCGTTCTGGCCGCCTGCCACGCAACCAAGCTTGCTCCTGGCGATTCCATCCTCGCCTTTGCCAAGCAGATGATCCAGCAGCATGTGCGCTTTCTCTCCCACGGACCCCTCAATCTGCTTTAGGAAGTGCGTGCAACAGAGCACCTGATGAATATTGTGCAAAGCTCTGTCCCTGCATGGCAGCGCCATGCAGCTGTGTATCTTCTGACCTGCTTGAAATCTGCCTAGCAGGGTGTCACAACACGTCTTTTTAAATCAGCCTCAACAGTATGAGCATTCTCAGAGACAGCTGCCAGACCTTTGCAGGAGTTGCTCGTGCCAAGAGCTGCCCAAACTTTGCAGATGGCCCCTAAAAGAAACTCTTGTGCAGGCGTTGGACGACACATTCTATGTGATAGATCTGGGCTTGCTGGCGCGGCTGCACGCGCACTTTGTGGCTGCGATGCCGCGCGTGACGCCCTTCTACGCCGTCAAGTGCATGCCCGACCGCGCCATGATGTCCACCCTCGCCGCACTTGGTGATTGCCTTTGCCCACATTGCCATTGCTGTGTCCCAATTTGAGCCTCGAGGGAGTGTGCCAGATGCGCCATATACCAGAACCCGCCATTTGGAATTGTCCTGAGCTGTTCCCCAAATGACACGCAAGGGCTGCCTATCTTGCCAGATGGCCAGACCCAAGGCATTTCAGGCCATTTTCCTGGAAGAGCAAATGTCTTAACAGCCCTGGGAAACAAGGCCACTTGTCTGCATTGGGTTGTAAAACGGCACTTGCGTGTGCAGGGACGGGCTTTGATTGTGCATCACCGGCAGAGATAGACGCGGTGCTGTCGCTGGGAGTGCCGCCCGAGCGCATCATCTATGCGCACCCCGTCAAGAGCCCCGCCCAGGTTTGCAGACACACACCTCTCTGCACACATCCACCCTCAGTGATATAGCCGAGACTGATGACATTTTCCAGATGCTGAAGGCCTTCTGAGAGTCACAGGGAATCTCGTGACAAAGAATGAGATAGTTGCAGCACAGCGCAGCACAGCAATGCTTGATTAAAATATATAATGAACTTGAGCTCTTGCAATCTCCTCCACAAGCCTCGGTCAGTATCTCCTGCTAATACAGCCAACTAGAATTGCCAAGCCCTGACAGCCATTGGGCAAGTTTACTGGTGCCACCTTTTCCAATTGAGAGTAGCTAGAGAGAGAAAATCAGTCAGCGGTTTGTCATCCATGGCATGGTTACTGCAGATCCGGCACGCGGCCGCGCGGCGCGTGGCGATGACTACGGCTGACTCATCAGGAGAGATGGAGAAGCTGGCGCACTGGCACTCGGAAGCTAAGGTGCTGCTGCGCATCCGCGCTGACGATGCCAGCGCCCTCTGCTGCCTTGGTACCAAGTACGGCGCCGAAGTGGCCGATGCTCCCGGCATCCTGGCGGCTGCGGCGGCTCTGGGCGTGGACATTGTCGGCGTTTCTTTCCATGTGGGCAGCGCTAGCCGTGACCCCAAGGTGAGATGGCAGCATTTCTCCCCTGCAAATTTGCCGGTAAAAGTGATGATACGGTGCACAGAAGAGGGCCAGAGTAGCAGTGCATGCAGGGAGCAGTGCTGTCCAGCATGCTGCGCATGCTGGGTGAACAGTGCTGCTCTCTGTGCAAGTCTGCAGGACCTATTGCCTCCATGCATATTTCTGCTTGGCTACCTCTGGAAGAACAAACTTCATCTTGCACAAATACATTTGATGCTTGCCAATCTGGCGCAGGCGTTTGAGGTGGCGATCCGGCTGGCGCGGGGTGTATTCGACGTGGGTGCATCGCTTGGCCTGCACAACATGCGCATCCTCGACCTCGGCGGCGGCCTCACAGCACAGGTGCATCATTTTTGTCAGTCCGCTGCCATCTTGCTTGTACTCATTTTGCTGTGTACTTGGAGGAAACATACCCTGCCTCTGGCAGGAACAGCATGTACCAAGGACAACCTGTTAGGGACTGTGAAAAATACGGCGACGGGGAGTCGTAGACTGTCAGAAACAAGGCATGTCAACATGCTAATATTTTGAATTTAAAATTGAAATGTGACTGTTCATGCAGGTGGACGTGGCATGCAGGGAGGTCACGGGCATCTGGGGCGTTCCTGGCGTTGTCAACGCTGCGTTAGACGCGCACTTTCCCCCAGGCTGCGGCTATGACATCATCGCCGAGCCTGGCAGGTGACAAGAAGCTTTAATGCTGCGGATGCCGTGCCAATGTTACAGCTATTCATCCCTGCGGCAGCAGAGCCAGATAGAATTTCATGTAGGGCGCACCTTGAGAGAGGCTATCTGCTGGGCATCAACGTGAGCAGAGAGAGATGGAGAGGGCTGTTGTTGTCTGAAATCAATTGAATCGGCGAATACACTGATTATCATATCAGCAAACTGGCAGTATTTTCCTTTGACTGTGAGGTGCATCAACATTTCAATGCAGGTACCGATGCATGTGTTAATTTCACAATGGAACGTGCGTGGGGTCATAATAGGAAATAAGGGCCTCTATGGCAATTCTTGAAGGACACAAAGGCCTCTATGCGCATCAAGCATGACACTTTGACAGAGCAGGTACTCCTGTGCATGCAGGTACTTTGCCGAGGCGGTGGGCACACTTCTGTGCGCAGTCAACGGCAAGCGCGAGCGGCAGACACCCACCGGCCGCAGCACCGACTACTGGCTCAGTGACGGTGCGATCTTAGTCATGCCCTCTTACAAAACATTTGCATGATGCCACTGTCAGCATACACACTGCAGTGCCGGATATCCTAGCATGCTCTTTCTGATATTGCAGTGTCTTCCTGCCGCTGTGGCTTGTCTTGGATTATGGTTTTATACTATCTTTCTCTTCTCATTGGGGCTCATTCTGTCTTCTTGTCTGCATGCTAGCTTGTCTTAAATACCAGTACTGCACAGCATCCTTTGCAGCAGCCCATTTCAAGCTCTACTTTTTGTGCCAGAAGCATCTCCGCAATCTGCAAGTGCTGAGATCCACTTACCAAAGTGCTCGTCACACTTTTGCACATGTGCTTCTGTGCTGACGGCTGTGTGATGCCTCTCCTGATGCAGGACTGTACGGATCGTTCAATGGCATCCTGTACGATCACATGGTGCCCACTCCAGTCGCACTGCCAATCAACAACATTCCCCATCACAACGAAATCCCAAATGGCGCCACTACTGCAAGCCTGTTCGGGCCGACATGTGACGGCGCTGACGTCATCTGCCGTGATGTCAGCCTGCCTAACTTGGACGTAGGAGACTTTGTGGCGTTTCCCAAACTGGGTGCCTACAGCTGGGCAGGCGCCTGCAACTTCAATGGCTTCGAAGCCATTGGTGTGAATTTCTTCTACGTCACAACCTAATGACGCACTATTTGTCAGTTGCTGAACAAGCAGCAGTGGATCAATCTATCTGTGTGGGATCATGCGCAAGGAGCCATGTGCATGCATGAGATAGGATGACTCATCACTGATGAGGGCTGAGCATTGATGCTGCAAAGTTGACTTCTTACTCGAGAGATTCTGAGGTGCTGCCGGGAGGGCATGCATGCCATTCACCATAGTTGCACCATACTGGAGAAATTTATTTTGAGGCCGTATATACGGCATTCGGGATACGGCCGTGTCCGTATGGTGCAACTATGCCATTCACCCAATATCATACAGCAGTTGCCAAAGGCTTTGGCCTGAAGCAGAGAACCTCTTGTGTATGTACAGAGGTCAAACAGGCTGCTTGGAACAACAGTATTGCACAGCGTCGGAAGAATGGAATTGATGATTGTGCGTGAGAAAGAAGCCTCTCAGTGATGTCGAAGTGGACATTGATGTATACTTCAAGGATGCTGAGAGACGCTGACGTTGATACGCTGTATCAACAACTGAGACATTACGGATACCTTATGAGCTCTTTTTCTTCATGAACAACAGCATTTTTGACTGTTTAGGCCACAGCTTTACAGGTGGGACTTCCACAGTGAAAGGCATTTGTGGACAGTGATATGATGACCCAGGCTTGCAAGGGAAGCACTCTTGTGTCGCCATAAGGACACCTTCATTCAAGGTACCGGGGGCAAGATATGCTTGCATTACAATTTACTTACGGATTCCGCATAGTAATCATCTGAAAGAGAGCAGAGCACATCTGGCCCTCATGCATTAATCAACACCTGGACAGGTGTGAAAGAATTTTCTTTGGCATTAAGAGATTCTCCACGGACTCGCACATTCCATATCTGTAACCAACCATTTGCCATCACTGAACTCAGTGGACAAGTCCTGATGTGCCTTTGAGGTCAACACCAGCTGAGGGTCGTCAGTCCTAGCTTCAACTGCAGAGCCATGGCATTGCATCGCTCATGCATTCATCTTCACTAAAGCATCCTGGACATTGTACTACAATCGAAACAACTCAAGCCACCTTAGAAGAAAGGTCGCGGTGTGTCCCGTTCATGTGGTGTTACCAGCATCCCTAAACCCATCCATCTCGAGAGAATTGAGCTGGCCTGATGGCATCTGCTCATAAGTCCCTTGACATGATGAATTAGGCTGCTGTGTTGCTATCCTATAACCCCTTGTACCCCCACATCATTGCCAGGTGGCAGTCTACCTACACACCCTGCCACGCCCTGAACCTGCAGGCTCTCTGCACTGCTCCTTAAATTAGCAACCCCAAAGTCCTGCAAGAAACTCTGCATGGTCACTGCGTGGTCGCCTCTTTTGGTGACGGCAGCTGGGGGCGCCTTTTCAGGCGGTGCGCCTGGTTTGGCCGTTGACTTAGCCACATCGGGTTACGAAACCAGGCGCCAGATCAGGCCGCGCAGGCAGCCGCGCCTAATCAGGGCGGAAGAGCGCTCAGAGCTGGGCCTTGGCGGCTTCCACGGCGGCTGCCTTGGTAATGCCGTACTTCTCATACAGGATGGGGGCCGGGGCGGAGGCGCCGAATTGGTCCACTCCAATGGCCTTGCCCTTCTGGCCCACGTACCGCTCCCAGCCGAAGGTCGAGCCGGCCTCGATCGACACCTGGAGGCAAAAGAATATTAGAAGTTTTCACTAGTGTATTGAAATTTAAGACTTTTGATATACAGCAAATTTAAGGGCCACTGTTTGGCTTCCAACGGATAAAACAGGCTGCCTCTATGTCCAGAGGTGTGCACAGGGCTAGCACTGGGCTCATAGGCAGGTACTGGCAAGACAATCCAGGCTTGAAGAGCAGTTCTACTTGCTGCAGCGATGCTCTGACATCTGTCACGTGTGCTGTTAGCAAGCGGAAGTCCATAGTGAGAAGCATGTCTGACCGAGCATTCAGAGACGCTGGCATGCACTTGAGATCGAGCCAGAGGAGAACAGTGAGGCGATTGCACTGCCTCGTGTGTCTTGCCCGTGCTTTGTTCTAAGAAGCCCACCCAGAGGTCATCTGGTTACTAAAGGCCAGAGAGTCACAAAATGGCGCTTACCCTGGCGGTGACGTCGGGGGGCAGGATGGAGTTCTTGTAGGACTCGTCCTGGTCCTCGAACAGCTCCCAGCACACCATGGACACCACACGCGCCACCTTGCCGCTCGCCTCAATCTCCTTGGCCGCGTCAATCGCCAAGTTCAGCTCAGAGCCTGCGCGCAGCACATCATTTCCACGTCAACTGCAGCCCTCTTGTGTGTGCCAGAAACATACCCCATCACACTGTCCACCACGAGCTGAACACACAGAAGTGTTGGCTTGCAAAACCTCCTCAGCAGTCCCTGGAATTTGGCAGTGGGCCAGTGGGAGCTTTTGGCCACTTCTTGCTTGCACCATGCTCTCGGCCTACAATGCAGTTGCCAAGGAGACACTGGCATGCACTTCCCAGTGCCTAATTGCAATCATCTCCTTAAATAGTGCTGTCATGCATCTTCTCATGCGTCCGTAAATTACGGCTGGCCCTCTCTACTCGCTGCGCCAGGAGTCTCGCAAGTGAACCACTTTGGGACGCCGACTCCAAACAGTGCTCGATCAGTCAAAAATGCTGTAATACAGAGAGATGGTCAGGGCTCGCACCGGTGGCGATGAAAATGACATCGGGCTTGGCGTCGCCGCCGTGCACGATGTAGCCTCCCTTGAGCACAGCCTCCTTGGAGGTGGTGGGCAGGTTGGGCATCCCCTGCCTTGACAGCGCCAGGATGCTCGGCCGCACCTTGCCGGAGGGGGTCTTGCCCTTGGCGTTCAGCACGGCCGCCTGTACGCACACATGGCAGATACACTCTTCAGCACGCGCCGCATACGCTGACAGTGTGGGCAACTGATGGCATTGATGCCGGCATGAGACATACACATGACCATCTCACTGAGGTTCACACAACCATATGACAATAAATGGTTGGTTGGACTATACCCACCTCTAGCAAGCATAGAGACAAAGCAGCCAATTCAGATTACTCGTCTTGATGTCCCAGAAAAGTTTGATGCAAGTGGTCCTCAGGCTGCTGATCACTTATTGTGGTTGAACTCCGCCAGGATGATGGAATGCCTCACAGAAGAAGCAAATCTGCTTTGTTCGGTCATAGGGGCGCATCGTGCAGGCGTCTATCTTAAAACAAAGCTGCAGAAGAGAACAAATTCGATGTGAAGAGCGGCGCACCATGTAGGCGCCGGCGGTCTCGTTGCCGTCACCGGGGCGCATCATGAGGATGTTGGGCATGGCGCGGAAGGAGGCCAGGTGCTCGATGGGCTGGTGGGTGGGGCCGTCCTCTCCCAGGCCGATGGAGTCGTGAGTCATCACGAAAATGGTGCCTGCCTGGCTCAGCGCCGCCATGCGGATGGCCGACCGCATGTAGTCTGCGCATGCATGCACGGGGATCAGTCACAAGCTATACAAATTCTTGCAAAACGCAGCTTCACAGCCACCCTGAACTGCAGTATGCGCACACGTACACACCGTCACATGGCAGCAACAGGACACTAGTCCAGCAGACGGCAGGAGGACAAGCCATTTCTGAGTCACAACAGAGACAAGAGGCAAATTCCAACACCTGCTTAACCAATGGTGGACTTCGTGTGAGCAACGCAGACTTACAGGAAGATTGCATCGGCTAGGAGCAGATACTGAAGAAGTAACGTCATGCTTCAATTATGCACTTTACAGAGAGCGGGCATGAATGATGCCTATACGCATGCATGCATCGCACTAAATGCCGAGGTGGATGCCAGAGTCCTAGTCCCTCACTGAGGAGGGCAATGCAGCGGTGCGACCAGAGCAGTTGTGAGGTGTCCACGCAGCGATCAAGCACAAAATGGTCACGCAGTTCCTTGAGGGACTGTAATGCAAGTCAGCGCGCACCGGTGAAGATGAAGAATGTGGCGCAGTAGGGGATGAAGCCGGGGGAGTGGAGCGCGATGCCGTTGCAGATGGCGCCCATCGCGTGCTCGCGCACTCCAAAGCGCAGGTTGCGCTCCTCGGGAGTGTCCTTCTGGAAGTCCCCGAACTGCTTCATCAGCGTCATGTTCGACGGCGCCAGGTCGGCCGAGCCGCCCCAGAACCCTGTGCATGCGCAGTGAATGCATGAGTATTTTGCACTCACCCCGAAAATCCCTGCGTCACGTGGACACATTACGGTAGGGCACCGTTCATGAAATCCTTGCCTGCCTGGCGAGTGCGACACGACACACCTCGGTATCTATTCCCAGGACTCTCCAGGACTTCAGGTAATTTTCGTGCTTGTAGCAGCAGTCCTAGTGCTAGGGCAAGGACAGATACCTTGTGACATGCTTGACGTTTCCAGCAAATGTCACAGGACTCGGTGTCGTGTGCAGGAGGACCAATTGTGTCCAGAATTGGTACTGCTGGTGGACGACGGCACTGGGGGAGTTGCGTGGTGGAACGCAGGGAAAGGCAATGAAGCAACAACAAGAAACACCCACCTGGAAGCACGTTGGCGAGGGCGTTGAGCATGGTCTGGGAGTGCAGTCTGGTGGCCAGGGCCTTGTCCTCGGGGGTGAATGTGGGCAGCGCATCCTCCCAGCCAGCCGGCAGCGCTGAGCTGTAGATGGAGTTCAGCTCGGCGTACTCCTGCGATCATTCCAAGGTATAACTCCTCAGTCACCATTTGCATGCCAGGAAGACCCCGCACAGCTGTACAGCAGGAAGAGAAGATTGCGCAGCGTGTGCCCCCAGAAAGTGCAGGGAAAGCTACCGCACTTTTACTTTTAATCGACAGCTCATTGACAGCTCTTTACAGCAGCAGAAAAGCTTGCTGCCCAGTTCAGTCAGGGCGCAGCGCTCTCAGCCCAGCTGTGCTGACCCCTTCTGCAGCACGAGTGATGAAGCTGAGCGCGTTATCAACAGCCGGCAAGAGGCCGCATCACACATTCAATGCATGTGTGGCGTGCAAAGAATGCAGAAAGTGCACCTCGGGGTACTTGTCCTTGTAGGCGGCGTAGGCACTCTTCCACTCCTCCTCGGCGGCGGCGCCCTTCTTCTGGGCGTTGCTGAAGAGCTCGTAAACCTCAGGGGGCACCTCAAACTCGCCGTAGTTCCACCTGGCGAGCATGCATGCACGTCAGCACCTGGCTCCAGGCAAGTGACATCGCAGAAGGTGTTAGCAGATGCCCTACATGCATGCCCTAGGCCCTGGCCTTCAATCGTCCCAACTTATGGCTGGTATAGTCACGCAAGCTGAACCTACCAGAGCATGAGCCCCATTCTTGCGAATATAAAGCACATTCCCTTCATGGTAGATAGGGCAGATTGCCCAAGCTAAATTACTCATGGGCTTCACAAGTCAGTGCCACAACTTGCACATACTGGAATTCCCCTGAGCATGCCCGATATCTTTCGGCTCCCTCACTGAGAGAATGGTACATCCTGGTGGACTGCTGGTTCATTTTCCGCAACGTAGATTATTTGTAGTGAGCACTCACTTGAGGTTGGCACGGGTGGCTGCGGTCTCGTCCTTGCCAAGAGGCGCTCCGTGCACGTCGTGGGTGTCGGCCTTGTTGGGCGATCCGTAGCCGATCAGGGTAGACACCTGCATTATGTCACAGGGCCAACTCAGCACATGCGTTCCGGCATTGCATGTGACAGGGCCAACTCAGCACATGAAGAGCCGGCACTGTGCAATGACGCCCCATGGGATGCTTCAGCCTGAACACAATAATGTTCACAAAGGGCTCAAAGTCGAGTAACTTTCTCTTGCGACAAGGAAGCTTTTAAGCATGCCCATGCAGCCCAGAAAACACATGCCGGCATGCACATAGCCCCAAACGCACTGCTTCATGCAACAGCACCTGCTCCACTGGCTTTGTGCATGACAAGCGTTTTCTACCCTTCTCCAATTCAGTTGCAGTTTTAATTGCAAGGCAACATTTCAGTGCTCAGTGAGGCTGCATGTCTCATTCTTCCAAACAGAGCAGGGGTTCTATTGTTCAGAGAGAGCAGAGGACTCAGAGTGATTCAGAGTCCCCTGAAGGGAGCCGGGGGGCGCGCCTTGATGAAGGATGGGCGGGGGTCCTTCTTGGCGGCGTCGATGGCCGCGCGGAGGCCGTCAAGGTCGGTGTTGCCGTCCTTGACGTGCTGCACGTGCCAGCCCAGGGCCACAAACCGTGCCGCCACATCCTCAGTGAAGGAGATCTCCGTGTGGCCGTCGATGGAGATCCTGCATGACCAATCATTTACCAACTAGCACAGCAATCCAATTGGTTCTGTGTACGCCTGGTCCCCTTTCTCATCCTCTTCTCTGCCTCTTGCTTGGCAGACAGTATTATGGTATTTTCACTGAAAGCTTACAGACATGTAGAAACGCGCGTTTGGGAGCCACCTAAGGCTTATTGGCCTTGTGAGCAGTTGAAGACTGCCCACCTTATATCTTATCTATAGAGTAGATGATTGCTGAGGACCCGCGCTTGGGTGCTTGGTGCAGGTTTGAACATGCAGCCCAGCCCTTACATGGCCTCTCAGACTAATACACAAATGACTGCTCGTGATACGCGGCTTCAAGCTAGGAGACAGGACTGGTCAACCCAGGCTTCTGGGAAATTCTTGTCCAGTGGCACGACTCAAACTTTGTGAAGCGCTTGGAAGACATGCATGTATGGAACACCTCTTGAGATTGCCTGAACGGTACTTGATGTCTGTTCCCGCGAGGGGCATCTTGTTGCCCCGTGGGGAACGTGGCATGCATGTCTGGAGGCAAAGGAACCTTTGACGGCAGAGTGCAGCACCTGTTGTCATCGTACAAGGCGATGAGCTTTCCGAGCTGCCAGTGGCCTGCCATAGAGGCGGCCTCGTTGGAGATGCCCTCCATGTTGCAGCCATCTCCCAGGATGCAGTATCTGCGCACACACAAAACCAACGTACGTTACAAAACAGACTCTCTGCTCTTCTCAATGCAGGGTGCAGACATGTGAGATGGCAGCATTCACAGGGCGATATGATCTGCGCTGCGATGGCTTCTGATATTAGACAGCAAGTGTCTCGCCTAGCTACAAGTAGCTCCCCAAAGAATTCATCGCCATAAGACAAGTCAACAGACTGCAGAGATTGTACTGTAATGGTTCCACAGCCACAGGGTCAGGCAGAATGACAATGCGAAGCTGTACAGCATTGGTGATTAGTGACTCACGTGTAGTGGTCGACCACAGTCGCGTCGGGCTTGTTGAAGCGCGCAGCCAGGTGCTTCTCAGCAGCTGCCAGGCCGACTGCGTTGGCAATACCCTGACCCAAGGGGCCTGCACCGACAAACAGCGTTTCGGGTCAACCAGAGAAGAGATTGTCCATTGTCAGGGTGGCGGTGCACCCCTGACTTGGGTCCTATTGGATATACTCAAATGCTGCACAGCTTCAGTGCAGTGTGTTTCTGCTTGGGTTTTTCTTGCTTGTAGTTTTAATGTGCGGGCCAAGTCGGTCGCAAAGGCACTGTTGCAGCAGTTGACTGCTGCTAGCACCAGCGCAGCAACCCTAGAAAGCAGGGATGGAGAATGCACCTGTTGTGACCTCAACTCCCAGGGTCTCGAAGTTCTCGGGGTGACCAGGCGTCTTGCTTCCCCACTGCCTGAACTGCTTGAGGTCCTCCAGCTGCAACCAAGAGAGGGCAGTCAAGATCTCAGGAGATCCAAACTTCCTTGAAAAGTAGATAGGGTAGATAGAAAAAGCCAGCACGGCTGATTAAAGGGCGTAACAGATCCATGCGAGAAACTCAAATGGTCCATAAGCCTCACCTGCACGCTTTCGTAGCCTGCCAGGTGCATCAGGGAGTACTGCAGCATGGATCCGTGCCCAGCGGACAGCACGAAGCGATCCCTGTTGGGCCAGAGGGGGTCCTTGGGGTTGTACGTCATGTACTCATTGTAGAGCAGATATGCCATAGGAGCGCAGCCCATGGGCAGCCCAGGGTGGCCGGAGTTGGCCTTGTTCACGCCATCGATTGACAGGAAGCGGATGGTGTTGATGGCCTTGAACAACTCCTCCTCGCCAGCCTTCGGAGGGGCAATTTCAATAGTGGCCGCGGGTGCAGATGCCCTGATCACGACATCACGGGCAGCGCGCAGAGCAGCCCGCCGTCCCTGAACTAGCCTGGCGCCCTTGAAAGATGAGCGTGCTGAAGGGATGCTGGCAGCCTGCCTGCTACACGTGGGGCTGGCAAGTAGTGCCTTGCTCATGGTTGCGGGCATTTTCGCAGATTCTCGTAACAAGAATCTGCTACAGAAAATTGTGCTTCAGGCGAATGCAGCTCTCACACCTTGTGGTGAAGGATAAAGATCAAGAGGCGGGGCTTTTTGTGTGTGAATCTACAAAGCGAATCCTGACGAGGCAGGGCCAAGGTTGCTTCTTCTTCGGTTTCGAGAGAACGCTTTGACAGCTTGTGAGCGGTATTTTGGAGAGCATGTGTGTATCTATTTTTGTCATTTTAAACGCTGGCGCTCAAAATGGACTATGCGAGGAAGGCCTGTGTAGTTGACTTGAAAGGTACGAAAGATTTTTAGTATGAGTATTTTTTGACCAGTAATGGGGAGCATATACTCTCTGACCAGAGGCCTCTTTAAATTGCTGATGAATTGCACGTACATTTCCAAGATTGTGATCGTGCTGTGCTGCTGTCCCTGACCCTATTGCGATATCAGGAACCAATTGAAGCTCATCTCTGTCTTGGCATCCTGCTCTTGCAGGCCATCAAGAGCCTGCCCATTCAACAGATATCTCGCAAGAAACGTCTACAGTCTGTCCTCTCTCAGCGAGGGGCCGGCCTCGCTAGGCGTGCACGCCGAGAGCGTAATGCTCGCTCTGACTGAGGCGCCCCGAGCGCCATCCCAAACCGATGCACCTGCAGGCTACGAATATTCCGGTGAGGAGACCCCTGAGCTCATCTGTTTTCGCCATAGATCTGCCTATTCTCAGTTGAGACACTCATGTGCCTGCTGCCCCCTGGCTGCATACATTGTGCCTGCACTTTAGAGCAGCTATCTTTAGAATTTGCCTTAATGCAATTAGTGAGACAGCCTTTCAACTTGAAAGTTTCAAGTCGCTAGTGTTCAAACCTCTCTTGTGCTGCAGTGTCTGGATGTCACAGTGTGCTTCGTGCGGAAATGTCTAAATGTCATGATTTCTGGAACAGAGAGCACTTCAAACATTCTATTGATTAGAACCAAGCATGACCGAATCTGAAATGGATTGACAACAAGCTCAAACACGTCAGTACGCTACGCTCGTCACAGCGAAGGTGAGCCTGGTTTCGTGCTCCAACACTTCCAAGATTCTGTGAAGTGCAACATAACAGGATCTTGCCCTGTAGTTTGGGGCAGGCTGGCTTCGCCGCTGCATATATCCGCTGCATATGCACCCTCCTCCGCCCTTCCCAAGCTGCCCAGATCTGCCCCGGCCCTTCGGCCCCGCCAGCACATGCAGCAGGACACACTCACATCTCCCTAACAGCATCCCCCCGCTTGCCTCCCCTGGCAGGGGACCCCTGCCACAACCATTCTCGCCACTGCGCCCACCACCTCAGCTGCCGGCTCCTTCGCAGTATACTCCCATGCGCTGGTCTGCCTGCGCTGTAAATGGGAATCCCCCGCCCGCGGTGGCCACCGCCGCGGCTGCGCGGGGCCCCCTCCGCTGCGGCAGCCGCCCTTACGGAGAGTACAAGAGGCTGCGCTGAGAAGTACGGCTGCTTGAAAGCGCGACAGCTTCCGTGCTGCGGCCGCGGCTGCCGGCATTGGGCGTCGCAGTGTCTTGGCTGGGCCGCGTTTGCTGAAATGAGCGCTGAGACAGAAGGGTGTGAGTTTGTGACGATACACAACACCGCTTCAAATTTGCTGTTGTGGCAATTGGGAAAAAAAAGGCAAAGCCTGCTGCCTGCCGCGGCTGCTCTGCTGGCTACTTGGCCTCACACCTGTCACACACCCATCACAAATTAATTTTCACAGCTGCCATAGCAGATCACAAGCAAAGCAATGACATGCACAAAAAGATGGAACACAACATGTACAGAAGTTGCCACAGACCTCAATCCAAACACCGCCATCCAAAGTAAACATATTGATTTTGTTCTTGTGCATGTATATGCCACCTTTTAGGGAAAACTACCGAATATTTCATTAAGCCGCGAGTGGCCTGACTCTGCATGGCGTCAGGGGGACCGCAAGGTCCAGGATCTCCCTGAAGATGTGGGGGTCCAGCAATTTAAGATGGCAAGATTTGCCCTTGACCCTGCACCATTGAAACTGACATACTGAGTTCTGTGCCAGCATTGCAGCTTGTAACTTTGATCCTACCTATGGCACATGACCTCCAATTTTCTACCACCTCCTTGCGATGTCTGCTGTCCAAGACTGATAATAACATATTGGCATTTATGTATCGGTAGACGCCCTTTCATTCAAGCTCAATCGTCACATCATGCCCTCTGTCCATGCGGAGTCCTCTTTCAAAGGGCGTTCCGCAGAACAAGGCAGAAGGTGCGCGCATCAAGACATCTCTGCAGTCACTGGCAGTGCAAAAGACACATGCAGCATAACTTGAACCCATCCAAACAAGATTGCATGATAGCATGTCCTTCTCATTACAACATTCTTCTGGTAAGGACATGCTAATATAAGGGTTGCCATCAAGTAGCTGGCACACCAATCCACATGTAAAAGCATCACACTACGATGGGAATGTGCGCAAAGAGGGTCACAGGATCTCTGCAACAAAATCTTGCATTTTGAATGGTGGTGAACACGTGTTATATAATTGTGAAATTGAACCACTGGTAAGGAACTCTAAGCCTCTTTCACAGAGTCTGTGGCATGCTTGGTGCTTGCTTGCATCAATTGATTTCTTGCGGCCTGTGTTTGGACTACAGTAAACTGCTCTATCTTTGCAAAGAACTGGAAATCGTACAGTGATGGACTTGACTACTAAAGCGAGGACCCCTGGGGGTGCAAACAGAACGCCTGAGACACATACCAAAGAAAACTCCTCAGAGCTGTGCACTTTTAAGATTGCTTGGAGTGCGGTCGGCACAGTTTTATCATCCTTGGCAGCGGCAGCCTTCCGAGCACCACAGAGCACTCTGAAAGCACTGTCGCGGGACCTGGTGCCGCGACTGGAAGCACGGGTTGCAATGCTTGGCGAGCCCGCAGCGGTGGAGTCGTGCAATTTTTGATGGTTTTCCTGCGCCTCAAGCGGTCCACCTCCTCGCTGTTTCTGGATTTTCACACATAGCAGACTCTTAGTCACTCGTGTAGCTCATCATGCAATCTGAGCCTTGCTGGTGCCAATTCAACTACCATCAACAGCTGCAGCGCAAATCCTTAAAATGGACATCTACTATGAGGGCAGATGCATGTGGCCCACCCGTCAGTTTGCAGCTGCTTGTCTTTAGAAGTTGTGCTCCCCACCATGCTCTCCCCGCTCTCTGCACAATCGCTTTGAATCGGAGAGCTCACATGGCGGGGGCTTCTGGAATGTCTCTGCATACAGAGCTTATTGTGAGCACACAGAGTGAAGCAGGATCCTTGGCAAGCCAGCTGCACCCATCAATTGTTGGATGCACAATTTCTGCCATTGCCTGACGATCCTGCTTCACTTTGTGTGCTCACAATGGGCTCTGTATGCAGAGACATTCCAGAAGCCCCCGCCATGTGAGCTCTCCGATTCAAGCGATTGTGCAAAGAGCGGGGAGAGTTTGGTGGGGAGCACAACATCCAAAGACAAGCAGCTGCAAGCCGACGGGTGGGCCACATGCTTATGTATAGACCTGCGAATACTTAAGGTTGCAAGAGTCAGTTCATTGGAGGCCTTATAAATTTCATTGACACATCTTTGTTTTCTGAAAAGTTAAGTACCTTCTAACAGGTCCTCCAGGGCCTCCTTCTCATCGCCATTACCCAAGCTTTCGCAAAAATCCCAGCTTGACTTAATATGGTACAGAGAAGGACACGCGAGTGCTTCGCAGATACAGAATTCGCTCAACAACACATGATTGTAGTGCAGAAGGTGTTCTGGAGCATTGCAAGCCGAGCGACACTTTCTTTCGAGGCGGGGCTTCGCGCGAAGCTGCGGGAAGCTGGAGCGGATACTTTGCAAGTTTGAGGCGTGAAGGTGATATCTCGTCTGTACATTCTGAATCGACATATTTCAATTTGCGTAGCGTTACAGGTATCATCTCATAATTACTGAAGGGATGGCCCTCGTGAATTTTCTGATATCAATAATTCTGGCCGCCCTGCAACTTGATGATTCCAGTCAGCTCCTTTCCCCTTGATGTAAATCTGCTCTTCCTCATAGGCTGAATGGATACACTGTAAATGTCAATGCAGCTTCTAGGGCCTCGCTCAACCTTTCGCTTTGGAGTTGGTGCACTGCAGAGGTAAATCCTTTTGTTTATTATGGATGCTGCAACGTACTAGTAGTGTACCCGATTATCATTGGAAGAAAGCGATCTTCACAAAAATTGCTTTTAAACTTCCCTGCCCTCTGAAATGTAAATACGTCTGCCAGGTTGTTACACAGGAGTTTTGATGAGAAAGCGGCTGTCCTCCTTAAATATGCTTCTCATGGAATTACGAAGGCTAGCCAGAGACCCTTCCAAAGGGCTGTGCGCCCCGTTCCTGTAAAAATCGTCACAATCAGCAAGAACAACAGCGCAGGGGCAGATCTTTTGGCAGGTAGGTCAGCCCAGAACATGCAAAACACAATTCCACAGTACTAAGGAGAAGAGAGATCATTAGAGAAGTGATGCTGGATCATTGCACCAGGTCTTGTGGAACAAATCACACGCTTTCATCAGGGCATGTGGATTGTAATTGATGCGCCCTGAATTGGCAGGCGAATGGATGCAAAAGCTGCAAAGATACACAGAGGCATCGGAAATGGTCATCCGGCCGAATCCAAAGAAGTCGTCAGAACCCACAGTGGCCATGCAGGCGGAAGGGGAGAAGGTCCTGAAAGCACTCAGACCACAGGTCAGCTTCCTGCTATTCTGCCCTGCTAGCCATTTGATCTCCACTTTCTTTTCTTGTCATCTGAAGAACTACCAGCCAAGGATGGCCAGCCGCATGGGCTTCCTTTTCATGCTTGTCTGATGTTTGAAATCAGCTGTGGCGCAGGACAGAGTGATTGTGTTGGATGAGAGGGGGAAGGAAGCGACCTCAGAGCAGTTTGCAAGCATACTTGCAGAGGTGAACATCAGCACTATTCGATGGCAGCGATGCAGCATGGGATGATAGAATGTGCATGGCTGTGCTTCCTCAGACTCCATGCAGTGGTGCATTGATTCCAGGCACATTACCATAGTGTGGCAAAGAAATTTGGACGGTGCTGCCATGGTTCACAGAACGGAGATGTCTGCATATTGTGTCAGATAGGGCAAAGGCAATCCTATAATGGGGGCTGGGAGTGTCTGCCAGGACAGGCCGGAGATGAGGGAGTGGGGGCAGTAGTGTTCTGCATAGGCGGACCATATGGCCACAGCGATGCAGTGCGCAAACGAGCATACTCCATGCTGAGTCTCTCAAAGTGTGTGCTGAATCATCAGGTGCGTTGTGACCGCCATGCCTCCTCTGCTTGTGGACGTGCCAGAAACTTGGAGTGAAGTGCACTCGCTAGAGTTGCGTTTCATTGCACAGGCCATGAGGCTCCTTTGTTGAGTCCTCTCACGCCTAAGAACTAAATCTTTGGCTGCAGATCGCTCGGCTGGTATTGTTGGAGCAGCTGTACAGGGGTTGGACTATTTTAAAGGGCGAGCCTTATCACCACTGAATCCATTCATCCAAGGTCTGCAGTAAGCGCTGAAGCAGAGAGCCTCATCACAAGCAGAACAATGTTGCCAAATGCCAGTGGCCATCGAAGGATGGGCTACAATGTGCTCAGGGAGATATGGGCAGCTTCCGAAACCTTGGGGATATGGACATGGAGTTTGACACATGTGGACTAAATTTAGAGATGGTATCATGCGACCATTTGATGTCGGTCATTCTGGTGTGCATCTAAAAGATATGCTGTCAATTGCTGGTAATATTACTTTATTCATTTGGGATCACAGGCCACACCATCATATTTTTTGGACACTGCTGACACCCGACTGTGACAAAAGAAAGCTTTGAAACGCACGAGCCGGTTGGAACAAAAAGCAAAGAGATGATCCTATTGGACGACCGTTCTCTTGAACACAGCGCGCTCAACTGGTGCCGGCAGGCTTGACATGGTGAAACCCATGCTGCGCAGCAGCACAGTGTACAGCACATGCATGAGGAAGATGTACAGCACAGCATTCACAATCAGCAGGGATGCCAGCACCACAATCACCACTGTTGGCGGAGGCGCCCCTGCTGCCCCGATGAAGGCATTCATCTGATCCTGCATTTTCCAGTAGCAAGTCACATCAGATGCAAACATGGTGGAAAATCTACACATGGTCAGTACAGTATGTTTCCTTTGCAAGTGTGCCGAGATCCTGATTTTAGCACTGCTGATGACAACTTTGCATGTGCAAACCTTTCTGAATGCACAGCAGACACAATGCCAGCAAATTCTGTCCTTCAAAACTCCTCAAGAGTGCAGCTGCCACCAAGGCTTCAAAGACACCGACTGGTTCACACATTTTGGAAGATTAGCTCACCAGTAGGGAGTAGATGTTGGTCATGAGGATGGAGAAAAGATTCTCGTTCATGATCCAGGACGACACAAGCACATACGCCATCATTCCACCCACTCGCACGAGCGCCCCAGCAGCCACGCTAAGAGCCCAGTGCACGCCCAGGGACCAAGATGCGCCCAATGTGGCCGCTAGGAGCCCCTGGTTGAGCAGGAATGTGAGGCTCTGCAGCGGTCCCTGCAAGACTGCACAGCAACACCCCTATGTCAGGCCACAAGCAAACAATCAGGAGGTGGCTTGTATGTTGCACACAAGGCATTTACATGGTAAGGCAGTCGTTTCTCCTTACTTTTGGTGCTCGCTCTGCATTCATGTCTGCATTCCTCTTTCTAAGGTGCAGCAGGCACAAAATGGCGAGCTGGTCACTATTTCATCGGGGCAGTCACACAACAGGGTGTCAGAAGCTCTGCAGCCATGCGAAGCACAACATGCATCCTGGCGGGTGCTTGTATTCCCAAGAGCTCTGCATGCTTATGCATCTGAAGGGATAGCTCTTGGCAGAAGCCTGCACTCCAAGAGCTTTACATGTCCTCAGTGCTGAGGGAGAAGTTCTCACCAAGGAGCAGGAAGCAGGTGGCTGTCATGGTCTTCCGTCCAGCAGCAGGACCCCAGCGCATGGCAGAGACAACTATGGGCATCGGCTGAAAGTACCCCAGGTAGGACTGCAGCTTCAGGATGGTTGCTACCATGTACACAACGCCGCCCACTGCTGCCAGCATCGCTGTCTCCACCAGCCTCTACGTTGCATGCTTTGATCACTCCCTGTGATCTGGATCATGCGAGTCCTACCAATACGTGCACGCCCTTCTCTTCAGGCAAGTATCAAAACAAGAGAGCTGCAAGGCACCATGTCAGAGCAGGCACCCTACCTGCGTCCGTTCAAGATCGTATGTGACTCCTCGTTCCCCTGCCTGATGCTTCCTGAGGGCGACAGAGAAATTTTCTGCAGCATTGCTTGCATCAGGTTCTGTCGCCTGGGTTCCTGATGTGCAGGCTGTCTGCAAGCTCGAGCTCCTCAGATCAACATTTCCACCGACTCGAAAGCAGCGTCGCTTGCCATCCAAGCCAATGCCTGCATAATGCACATTGGAGGAGTTTCTCATCAGCGATTCTGATTGCTTCAAATGTGCCCCAAGGTCTCCAATATTGCTCATGCTGCAACAGATTGACAAGTGCATCCCACCTGTACTGCACCAACTCCTGGCCTGTGCGCTATGCCTGATGACTTTTGATCGAATATTATGACCAAAGCCACCGCATTTCACAATATGACGGCCATACAGATGATTGACAGACATCGAAAGGTTGTCATCTGATCTGCAAGGTGTCTGAGGGAGCGTCGCCGCTCAACGAAATTGGCATGGGATCGATATGGAATGTGCCCATCTATCTAATAATCTCTCAATTATTTTGTCGCAGTTGTTGCTGAAGTTTGATCTATTTGGCGCACGTGCCACCTGCTGCTCTCACATGTTTCCATGCCGGCCCCTGCACTGCAACTGCAGGCATCTGAGCGCCTTTTGTGTTGACTTCTTCAACAAAAACAGACAAGGCCAAAGTGGGTGGCAGCCCTCAGCATGAGGTATGTATACACGTACTCGTGCATTGTCAAAATTATGGGCCACCGGCATGAGCATGCTTGTATTGCCAGTGGCTTGCTGGAGGCGACCTGATCATGGCTGCTTGCTAGCTATCAAAGACATCAATCATAAGACTAGAATATTACACATAACATCCCAGAGGCTCCTCTGACTAAGCATTATCGCCATAGCTGAGGACCAAACATGTTAATTCATGGTGCCACCATTCAAAATGGAACCTCTAGAGACTCCCACAACGCAGTACAGCATTGCCATATTTCCAAACAGCAACAGCATGCAATCGTTTATTTCGCGTTCATAAAGTCCCAGTCATGTCCGCCAGGCAACCGGCTTGAGGGAGGCAGCGGCTCGCTCCCCCTTGACCTCAAGGGAGCCGGTTGTCAGACCCTCGACCGCACCAAATCTGGTGGGAAGAGTGCCCAGCCATTTCCATGCTCTGCCTGGGGAGCTCTTTCCAAGCAGCACATCCCTGTAGGCCTCCAGAATGGGCTCCACCTGATCTGCTGGCTCATCCACGAGCTCCACCCTGAAGCAGCCAATACCCGCCGAGGCCAGGTCCCGGGCATGCCACAGCCCTGCGCAGCGCACTGCCTTTGCTGAAAAACAGGGCATTTATGCACCCCTCTTGCATGCGCCCACCCCATGATCACTGCATACTTCCCATGTACAGTTTGCAGCCAGCAGAGGTGCCTTAATGCCAGCTCTCCATATTTCAAAAATCCCTTTTTTTCCCTCAGTGTTCAAGAAGCAGAACACCCATAATACAGCTGGCTGCTTTATCGCGCACAGCCAAGTCAGCCGCAAAGGCTCACAAAACGGGTTATTTCATGTGGATCTGCACATGTGACATTTCTGTATGCCATAATATTCTTGGGAAAGCATGCCAAGAAGAATTGCGCGCACCGGACTGCGCCTGCGCGTTGAAGACGGTGTTGCGGCAGCCCTCGTCGGCCAGCACGAGGTGGTCATGTCCTTGGCCGTCACGCAGATGCAGCGCATTTGACTCGCACGGATGTCCGCAGTCCAAATGCGAGTTGCCGCTGCACGTAGTCACCATCAGAGATCAGGACTGTGTGGATTGTCATAAATATAACGAAGGTAACAGTCACAAATTCTGCTTGAGGGGAATGCCACTGGAGACAAAAGAAATCAGACACGACGCAGAGGGACTCGTGAAGATGATAATTGTTTGCCGCCGTCCAGGCATTTGTTGAGGCAGTTTGAGGAAAAGATCGGATCAGGATACATGTGCTGTGCAAGAATGTGGTAGCACACACCTGGAGAGGAAGCGGCAGAAGACACAGTGCTCCGTGTGGAAGATGGGCAGGTGCTGATGCACTATGGCCTCCAGCTGGCCAGCCCTGCATAGAACAACAACTTCACATTGACTTTTTGGGAAGACAATGAATTTAGGCAGTCAACCAGCTACAAACTAGCTGAAACAATCCGATTCTTTGACTGAGCAAACAAACAAGACAGCCTGCAAGACACAACACAAAGCACTTTGACCCGCATTCCACAGGTGCAGGCAGCTCGCTCGCATGCAAGAGGCCCCAAGAGGCATGCTGCGCTCTGCAGTGGCCCACATCCTAACCCTAGCTCATTCCCCCCAAAAACCAGGGAATTAATCCAAGGAACCACCTCTCAGGCCCCAGGTTCCTGGCCAGTGCGGCCATCTGCGCAGCGTTGAGGTCGTGGGTGGGTGTCAACCGCGCGAGGCCCTGGCCCAGCAGCAGATCCGCGCTCAGCACGTTGGCCGCATTGAGGGAGAAGTCTCCCTCCAGCACCGGCATGTGCGCTTCCAGGGATGGCAAGTAGTCACCTATTTCAGCACAGATCACATCAATTCTCTCCTAGGTACCTGAATTACTGGCAAGAGGGGCCGTGTGCTCTGTAAGCTAAAAATCTTAGGTACAGATCGATTATGGATCCCCTTGGATCCCATCCCCTGGCAGGGGGTTTGAGCAGATTTGTAAGCAACCTGCACTAAATTGTGAATGTCTACAACTTCTTCTGGCGGACCTGTGGGCCCTTGATTTGGTTATTCCATGAAGGCCACCCAGAAGAAAATATGATTTGCAAAAGTTAGCATACAAATTATCCATAAGCCATTATGCCCGTAGTGACTATACTGCTCACCTGGCTGGCCGAGCTCCCTGAGCTGATGCAGCAGCCCTGAGCTGCGCAGCAGGAGGGCGTCCGGCTGCAATTTCAGATAGAATCGCGCAAGCCGCTCCTCTCCCGGCTTCAAAACGCGCGGCGTCGCCACAACGCAGCGCTTGGCCGCCGCCCTGACCAGCGCAACTGCCTGTCGCAGGCCGTGGACTTCCAGAAAGTCCAGAATGACCTCCTGTAGCCACTGCACGCTGCAGGCCGCCTCTACCTGCACCCCAAAGCAACAATATACTCATAACTCTTCTGAAACATTGTTCGGTGCGCAGATAGGCCTTCTGTGCCGAATTGAAGGGGCCTGTTGGTTGCTTGTAGGCTCGCAGGGCATGGCATGGAGATTGGATCCTTTATTAGACCAGTTCAGGCCCGACGAGATCTGGGAAATGAAAGTTCGGTGACATGTGTAAAAGAGTGCTGCCTCGCATGAGCCATTCGATTCTGCCAAAGCCACAAAAGTTCTTGAAAAATTGCGGGGAAAACGCTGTTACTGCGTCCTCACAAGCGCATAGAGGGAGGCTATCTATACGGATTGATCCCCCACCTGCGCCATGGATCTGCAGAGCACGCGAAGCTGCGGCTCCGGCTTCAAAGCAGCCGCCTCTCCGCTGGCATGTCCGCCGGCGGCGGCGAGGAGGTCAGGCAGCACTGTGCCGGCTGCCATGCCGTCTGCCTTGCTATGCACTGATAGCGCTCTGACACACTGCTCTGCCGCGGCCCTCCGCACGGCCTTCAGCTCGCTCAGCGGCAGGAACAGGCCTGCGCAGCGCATCAAATACCCTCAGAGGGTCCACACCAAGGGGGAGAAAAAGACAACATCTGACAGCATGAGCGGGGGCGGGTATTTAGTAGCCCATGACCATATACAAAAGCAATACCTTCAATTATGCCTGATTTATACCAAGCTGTGATGTAGCTTGAAAGGCATTTGTGGCAGATATTTACGCTTGTTTCTTGCCCAGTAGTTGTCCATGTGCTTCTTGGCACGTGTAATACAGCTACCAGGAATCCTGGCTGCTAGCTCAACCTAAATGTTACTCTCCAGCGCCGTTCTGCCGGATCACATGTTCACTCCTTTACATTTGTCCCCCAGTCTTGCCAGAGATCAGCGTCTTCAGCTGGCATGGTCAATCAGGTCAAATATAGCTCGTCAGAGAGTGTGGCATGCGGCGGCTGCGCACCAGCACCGAGGTCCAATGCAGATGTGTCCAAATCACCGAGGCAGAGAGTGTTCTCGCCAAGTTGGCCCAGGGCGTCGCGCAGCGATGACTCATCCATCGGCCGCTTGGCCGCCGGCTGCAGGGGTACTTGTGAGAGGGCGTGCCCCACGCGGCGGCCGCCCATGAATAGCTCTAGCTCCAGCGCCTGAGATAAGCATGAGCACGCATTGAGCATTCTAACAAGGAGCACTTATCCGAAAGTTTGTTCCAGGCGAGCGAGTATGCCATCGTCAGCTGTTTCTTGGTTGCAGTTTCCACAAATGTAATAATGAGCTTCGCAGCGCCCTGTGAGGATTTTCTTCCAAGGTCAACCAAGCATGAAAGAATGCGTGCATGGCAGTGCGAGCGCCAAGTCAGGAGAAGGGCTGTCCCCCTCCAATGGGCTCCCCTTGCCCGAGGTAAACCCCCTGTGCCTTGGCGCGTGCCCCTGGACGAGAGTCTAGTGCCGCATTCCCTCCAGAAACCATGTTCGAACTTGAAAGTGACAAATGCGAGCGCCGCACCTGGCCGAGGGAGCCGGACGCGCGCGCATCCACGGCCACCTTGCGCATCTGCGCGCTGGGCAGTGAGTCATAGGACGCTCGCGCCTGCGCCTCCACTGCCGCGTCCTTGTTGCGCCACAACAGATCTCCCACCTGGCCATGTCAGCAAACAGAATCGGATTGCTATCTGGAAGGTGAAGAATAACAGATCAACCTGTTGCATGCCACCACACAAGCGTGCAGGACCTCAGTCCCCACACAAGCCTTCAGCTGGCTGCACGCTACATTTCGTAGCATGCAGCCAACAGAGTCACGGCTTCTAACGTAATGAACCCCGGCTTCGAGCAGAGGAGACACGGCGTGTTTTAGGAAAAAGCTTGTTCCAGCTACCGCTCACATGACAATCCATGCAATGAGCAGGTGGGCAAATCAGACCCACCTTGATTTTTTTGAGGTTCATCTGTCCCGGTCCGAATGTCAGCTTTGAAACTGCGCCGTCGCCCTTACTACGCCCCTTGGCAGACTTTATGTCATATATTGTGCCGCCCTCCTCATCTTTGTCGGGTGCCCCCGCATCAAAGACCACGCCGTCTCCCCTTTTTAAATCCCCTTCCTGCGCACCAGAAACCCCATACCCACGTAAGAAACATGCTTTGACTCGTCCGCCGTGCACGCCATGCATGCATGTTCTTTGGTACGGTTCCCAAGAAGCAAAGCAAATCGCGCATGGTTTGCAGCTGCGTGCAATCACGAGGTATATCACATGCAGCGGTGTCACATGCACCCCTGCGCATGCAGAAATGAGACGTACAACAAGAAAGAGGCGCGCACCAGAACTTGGATGCTGACGGTGCCTGATTTGGTGTCCACAAAGGCCACCTTGCCCACTAATACACCCCTGTGCCTCGGTGCACGCCCGCGGACGAGTGTCTGATGCTGCGGCCCCTCCAAGAATCCCGGCGTAAGACCCCTGTGCTCCTCGTCCTGCCCCCTGGCAAACACCTGCCACACCAGCCACAGCTCAGACTGGTCTCCTCAAAGCTAATTTTTAGTCACTCCTTGTTTGATACCTCAGGACAGTGGCATACAAATGAGCTCTGCATATGTGCCATGTCATCAAGACAGGGGTGCAATGGCACGCATGGCTCAAGATAATGCTCGGTATCATGTATCAAAGTTGCAAGAGACCCAGCAGAGGCTAGCTGCCTCCTTGAAGCAACACAAATAATTGAAAATGAGCTGGCACGGTCAGGAAGGGCCAAGCATGCTTCAGCCACTTCAACACACCTGGTGGAGTGCCTTCCGCTGCTGCTCTGTGACGAGCTGTGTAGCCTTTGATGATGCGCTGCCATTTCCTGCGCTCTCCAGCTCAAGCTGGCCCCAGGCAGCATTGACAGCTTGCCTATAGGCCAGCGTGGTGACTGCCACATACTCTGGCCCCTTGAGGCGTCCCTCTATCTTGAGGCAGGACACCCCTGCCTTGATGAGGCTCGGGATGGAGTCCAGCGCCATCAAATCCTGTATAGGGAACCACACGCGCACTGTCAGCATAGCTACATCTATAACTCGCCCGCTAGCGCGTATGGCATTTTATGCCTGAGGGTTCAGTGCAGCCCATGGAGGTAGCGCACTTCTATAGCAAGTATCAGAAGGAATTATGCAGGGACGACTCAAGGGACCGGTTTGTATCCTTCAGTACTGCCGGGCAGGCTGACACTTCCAATATCAGCACACATGACCAAAAGGGTGTACAATGTGTAATGTAAGCAAGCTTTGGAGAGCCTGCGTACATGCAAGTCCCAGGAAATCAGGAGCACCTGTGATTTTCAAGGAAGCTTTATCTAAAACTGGAAGGTCTCATTCAAACTCTTACCTGGGGGCTGAGCAGGTATTTGATATCGCCCAGGTCTCGAAGGGCGCCATTGACCACGAGGCCATATGGCATGCGGCAGGCTTGCGCGCATTGACCCCTGTTGGCAGACCGGCCGCCCCAGGCCTCTGATGAGAAACACTGTCCGCTGCACCACAGAAAATACAAGCAAAGCTTCAGAGCTGTTTTCATCCTGTGAGCGAGGGGCAAATTACTGTTGGGCCACGCTATCGCGCTGCTAGAGGGCTGGCAGAGAGCACGGAAAATGGGTCAGCTGCTTTAAATGACTGCTATGGCTTGTGCATATATTTGTGCCGTCCGCCATTCTCACAATGGGTCCCTGTCAGGGACCTAGATTAAGGGACGCCAACAGCACACATCATGTGCATGAGGGATGCAAGCCGGTTCAACAGCAAAGGGCGGGCAGCACCTGTAAGAGACGCAGAGTGCGCCGTGTACGAATGCCTCCACCTCAGCGGGTGACTCAGCGCCGACGCGCGCGATGTCACCCACGCTCAGCTCACGGCCCACCACGACGCGGTCAACGCCCAATGCACGAGCAAACTCCGCGCCCTGTGATTGCACCTTCGGTTGGCTGGAAATCTACAGCATGTCCTTTGTCCTGGATCACCTCAGTGTAATTGGGGCCATCGTGGTCATGGCCTGCCCACATCTGAATAGAGCTGCAAGATCAGGGGTCGGGAAGCTCGAAATAGCAGCAAATTTAGAAAGAGCTGCAGGGCAGAACCTGGAATTTCCTCAAGCAAGTGCCACGTGCGGACCGCTCCAATTACAACTGTGGGGATATGCTGATCTCTGCCAAGACATCATAAGCATACAACTGGCCCTGCTGGCTGGGAAGACTGACCTCTGATGACGTAATGGACATCTGTGTTGAGCCATGTATCGGCAGCGATGGCGCCACGCGCCTGATCAGGCGCACAACTCCCACATCCTGCAGACCATGCAACACCTCACAGAATATCATTATTCACCAAGAAACTTTCTACGCACTGATGTAGGGGCCAAAATCGGAATATTATTCCCACCGATAATGAGGCACCAGGACCTGCTTGTGTAGCGAGCTTCTGATGTGATTGTGAGCTTATGGAGAAAAGAGGCTCCCTCTGCAGAATGCAGAGGCATGCAAAACAACATCAAGTGGATAATAACTAGCTGGCTGGTCGCAGCAAATATGCTCATTTGAGATGCCATGCTGAACTCTATATTGTGAGGATCCGAAGAAGGGGTAGGCTGTGGAGAGAGGGAGACTGCCTGCACAATGACGGCATCCACGCCGCATGCTGCAATGTGACGGATGTGCTTCTCCACCGAGGCGAGCTCCTCGTCAAATACCAGGACATTGACTGTGACGAAGCCTTTCACTCCACGCTCATGGAGGTACACCATCACCTGAGCACAGTAATATGAAAGTAACACTACGGTATGTAATTCAAAGGACGAAATAAAGGATTGCAATTTCAGAGTGGCAGTGATGTTGTCTCCTGATGTCTGGGTCCAGGAAGGTGAGGCACCGAAGGGCAGTTGGAGGCAGTGAGTCTAGCATGCATGCCAAATTAACAACTAGAGTTGAGCACCTCTTCCAGTTCCTCTGGGGTGAAGTTGGCAGCTCGAGCGCGGGCGTTGAAACTGGAGAGGCCGAAATACACAGCGTCTGCTCCATTCTCCACTGCTGCGCGCAGCTGGGGCCAGCCGCCAGCAGGTGCTAGCACCTCTGGTTTCCTGAGTGGCTGAGGGGCTGTGCCGCCCGCCGAACATTCGGATCGCCCTTCGAGATGATCTCTGTCTTTTTGGACATTTAATGAGCTCGCCACAACTTCGTCCCTTGTGTCTTCAGTGGCTGGCTGTGCCACTAGCTGGGGAGCAGATCTGCTCACAAGGGACCTCTGGGAGGCTGCAGTATTGCAGAATAGAGGGTTGCTGCTTCTGTATTTTTTCGATTCGTAAAGATAATGACAGGCTGGGCCAGCTGGCCAAAGCTTGCCGCTAGGACACGGCGTGGATGTAAAGGCTAGGTTCTGCATTTGCTGTTTTCGTTCCTATCCCCGGAATGGTGAACGCTCAGTATAAATATTACTCGTGAATTAATGGTCTTCCCACTAGTATAAGCATCGTCCAAGGTAGTTTAGGACACACATCACGGTGGCAAGCAGGTGTTGCAGGAGCTACGAGCGAAACAGTTCCCAAGAGCGCAACTCTTTTCAGTTTGCCACCAATTTGAAATATTGTGGAGCTTCTACTGGTTGTTGTGGTGCTTCATGCAGAAACTTTAGGATTCACGGCACGTGATCCACGTGCGCCAAAACAGCAAGTTCTTGACCTATAGCTTCCTTTCATGCAGATCTTTCGAACGAAAATCATTTTCAAGGAACATATAGAAGATCTCAAATGCAGACGCACTCAATTATAGATTTTTGACTTACAAACCACCATGTTCGGGTGTTATCTGCCCTTACCGGAAGCAAGATGTTCGCTTTACTCGTCTATCAGCCCACTGAGAAGCACATCAGATCAGCGCTTGGCTCATACTTTGCGCTTTAATCTGACACAGAAATTATTCCAGGAGCTTCCAGCCAATTCGCGTCTCTTCCGGCGGTACAATGCAGTGTCGGAAGATTACTGGCTCCCTCCTGGAGAGCTATCAGAAATAGATAGAAACGCTGGCCTTGATGCTCCAGAGAACATCTTCAGATGTTTTGGCTGCACAGAAGCAGAATGCCAGGTCTGTGTGCTGTGCTGCTGTAACCCCATGCCACATAGCATCCCACCAAGGAACTCTTGCCACTCAGGCCTCATGTTCATATATTCCAGGCGATCAAAGCCACTTGATTGTCATTATATTGTGGTCGCACCAATTCTGAGGGCGTGCGGATTTTATGTTGTGCTGCAGGGCCCAAAGGGCTGCGCCAAAATTCCTTGGAGGCTGGAACCGGGTGGCTACTTGAAAAATATCCTCAACGCTCGTGTATATGATATAGCGGTGGGTGGCATGACACCTCCTTTCTTGGACTGCAGAGTTTAAGTATTCCACTCATCTGCCAACAACCTATTCAGGGGTCTGTGGGTTGATTCATGATGCAGGATCCCACATCCATGCTGGCTGCATTACTGACTTTGCTCACTGGCTTACAAAGTGAGTAGAACCTGACTGGCTGCAGATTGAGACTCCTCTTGAGGAGGCAAAGCAGCTCAGCGATGAGCTGGGGAATACCCTGCTGCTTAAGCGGGAAGACCTGCAAGCGGTATGCACATTTCCAATACCTCTGTCATATCAACAGCACCTCACTTTCAGCGTTAGGATGTCAAGCATTTCTGACCAAATTTGGGCAGCGCTATCGAATGAAGATACCGCATGTGGAGCATTCCATGCGGCACCACTGCTGCCGTCGTCGGAGAGCCTCTTATTTGTGGTGTTGCTAGTATCCTGTAACAAGTATGGCGTCCCGTGCCAGGTGTTTTCCTTCAAAGTCCGGGGCGCGTTCAATAAACTGGCGCAGCTGAGTCAGGAGGAGCTGGACCGAGGTGTCATCTGCGCCTCTGCTGGCAACCATGCTCAGGGAGTGGCGCTGGCAGCCCGGACTCTGGTGAGAGTCTCCTTTTGCACTGACACTTGGATTCTCCTGACATTTCTCTGGCACCAAAGGCTAACATAATCAAGCCATTCTCAGCGCATGTGCACACGAGCTGCTCTTGCGGAAAGCCGATGAGACCTGCCGATGACACCTGGCATATTGCTAATGGCCCTCTGACGCCTAATTTGCATGCATCAATTTCTCAATGTCGGTGCCATGTTCCTGTTTTGATACAGGGCTGCCATGCAACCATCTGCATGCCTCCCACAACGACAGCCATAAAGATAGAAGCAGTCAGACGCTTGGGCGGCGAAATTGAACTTGTGGGGCAAACGTACGCAGAAGCCCAAACGCATGCCAGAGTGGGTCATTACCTCCTGCAAAAAGCGTTTGCTGCCCCCAGAAAAATCTGTCGTTCTCAAAGCCTCACACGTAGGTGGCTTGTTGCAGCACACCGGTCCTTGGACCCAGACATTACAAGGCGACAAAAGTGGACTGACACTCGTGTCCGGTGTGTTTTCCTTTGTAGGAAAGGGCATTGAAGGAGGATAAGATCTTTGTGTCGGCGTTTGACGACCCGTACATTATTGCAGGGCAGGTAATCCCCAAATTACCTTCTCCACTTTCCCCATCCAAGCACGGAAAGAATGAGAGGATGTAGCAAGACACCTTCACCACCTTTGATGCAGCATGGAAATTTCTGAAATATTACATTGGCGTGCAGAGGGGTCAGCGCCAAGGGCACCCCTTCTTAATTGTCTATTTGAGGTTGCATGAATGACATCTCAAGCTCTGAGCTCTTCCATATTGCTGCAGGGCACGATGGGCTTAGAAATCCTCCGCCACTGCCCTGCACATTTGAGGCGAGACTTGCACGCTATCTTTGTGCCAATCGGCGGGGGAGGTGCAGTTGCCTGCCACAGAAATTTCCTAGAGCCACAGTCCATGCTGTACTGTCTGCACCGCTGTTCTGGCACATTTGGGCGCCGCAAATAAATCAGTAGCACAGCTGGGCACAGCTGTTCTGGCATGCTTCGGTGCCTCTAATAAGTTAGTGGCACAACCAACACTCAGCACGGCTGCAATCGCAATTCAGGGATCAGATCGAACGACATGTGTGCAGGTATGGCGGCGGGAATTGCAGCTCTGGTGAAAGAGATCGACCCCGGCATTTTGGTCATCGGCGTTGAGCCCACAGGGGCCAACAAGATGGCCATAAGCCTGAAGACTGGAAAGCGGGTCTCCCTCGACAATGTGCGCCTCTATAAGCACCCTGCTCATGAGTTGCATTTGCGAATGTGTTGATTGTTTCAGTGCCGGTATGCTGAGACAGTTGGCAAGGTGTCCTGCACGGCAATATTTGCAGCCTCAGTACTGCTAATAAAAACTACTAAAAACAATGCAGAATATTTGCCTGTTTTTGTCGATTTATCTTTGATTTGCATGCGCATGCGCAGATTGATGTTTTTGCTGATGGGGTGGCCATCAAGGAGCCCGGGGCGGAGTGCTTCAGGCTACTGCGCGAATTTCTTGATGGCGTCCTGCTGGTGACACCCCTTATTCCAGCCTTGTGCACCAGTTACAAGCAAGCATGTCTAGTGCTGTGCGATTGTTCCACCTTCCCTTACTCGTTAAGGAGAGCTGACAGCTGGAATGGGCACAGTTGTCTGGCATGTTCATAACCGTCTAGGTCTTGTCAGCCCATGTTCAAAGGAGCACCTTGTGTCCAATGTGTCTGAAGTGGTCATGAATGTCAGAAGATGTCTGATATGTGTCTGATACTTGTCTAGTGCGTCTGGTGAGGTCCTGAAAGTCTCAAGATGTCTGATCAATGTCTGATACTTCTTTGCCTGTGCCTAATGTGTCCAATGGGGTCCAGAGCATGTCCAAAACATGGCCAGCTGGTTCTAGGTAGGGGTGTATTAGAATCTCTTATGGGATTGTGTTGCAGGTAGACAATGCCTCGATTTGCGCAGCCATCAAGGATGTCTTCAATGAGACCCGCACAATCCTTGAGCCGGCCGGGGCAGTTGCTGTCGCCGGGGTGAAGGCATATTTGAAGGCCCGGCCCGAGATGAAGGTGTAGCTCTCATTTGCAGCCCGATTCTTAATGCTCCTCAGGGGACTGGAGAGCTCTAATCCCCTGGTTTAGAGTTCCCTGTGCTCTCGGGCGGGAGAAGATTGCATTGTCAATGCGTGCCTGTTTAATCAACGAGGCATGCGCTTCTTCCCTACTTGGCGCTCGCACCGTCTTGTATTCTACCTGGTTTCATCCACCGTTATGCGTGTGCATGACTTGCAGATTCTTGTGCTGCTGTGGCTCATGCCTGGCTGTGTGCTGTGCAGGGCAAGACGATGGTTGCTGTCACGAGCGGCGCAAACATGAACTTTGACCGTCTGCGGCTTGTCACTGAGCTGGCAGACCTGGGCGCCAATGTAGGCATCCAATTTCCACTCCCATGCTGTCATAACAGGCATCACCTGGCCTTTGTCAGCTTTGTTGTCACTGCCCTGATTGTTGCCAGAACAGACATATCCGTCAATTGGATGTTTTCCTCTGCTTCCTCCCCTTGTTCAAAGAGAGCTTGCTGATTGGTGAAAGTCAATGTGTCTGTGCTGCAGAGAGAAGCAATGTTGATGAGTACAATCTCTGGGCGGCCGGGGACGCTGCGCGAGTTTGTCAATATGGCCGTTCCAGAAGGCACGCACCTCAACATCACAGAGCTGCGCCACAGGTAGGGCCTTGAAGTGTCTGATCCTCACCAATCTTTGTTCAATGCTTCTTTTATTGAGAAGGTCTACTCCAGGTGCCAAGGCACAGGAGGCATCTGCAAGTGCTTGGCAGTTTTTCGAGATCCAGGCCTTTCTTGTGATCCTTAGTCTAGTTTCCCAGTGTTCACCACCCTCCCACGGTGGGGCTGCCTTGCCAGATTCCTCAATGCCAACCCCATCAACTGCAAATAGATAAACGCATATTTGGAATTTGAAGTTTTAAATTTTGAATTCGACGTTTTCATCAGCTTCAAATTTCAATTCAAACAATGTGATGAATGAGATTCGATTATGATGTCAAATAATGTGACAAAGAAACTTGGTTATCATTTCAAATGTCTGATTTCAAATGTTTGAATTTAAATTTGGGGCTCATTGGGGCAGGTACACGGAAGACCGGGACTGCCAAGTGCTGTGGTCGGTGGGACTGCGCACAGAGTCAGACCTGACATCAGTGCTCGAGCGAGTGACTGCTGCAGGGACGCCCACGCAGGACATCTCCGGCATCGAAGAGGCTCAGGTGTTCATCCCTGTCATTCTCTAACCGAGCACATGCGCCGACATGAATCTTGTCTGCTTCAGCTTGAAATGACTTCTTTGGCAGCATGGCAGGGATGGCAATCCCACCAAACACAATTAAGACCTGCAGAACATCTGGCTTGACAGTAGTCTGGCAGAACAACAAAACATCCAAAAGCTTCAAGGAGGTGTTGCTCAGCTGTCATAAGTGCAGGTGCATGTGCGCCATCTGGTCGGGGGGAGAGCTTGGGACCAGCAGCTGAGCAATGAGCAGCTGTTCACCGTGGCGGGCCCTGAGCGCGTTGGAGCGGTGAGTCAACCGTCTTCACAATAGCGCAGAGCTCAGAAATGATCTGCTTTCAGTATTGTGGTGCTAAGAGATGATGGGTGCCAGATGGCTTCTGATCACCTCTATCAAGCAAATTTTGGATCATTGATGTGTCACTGAGTGCACACTGGGCCAGAGTGCTAGCACCCAGGCTGCAGCTGATATCTACTTGACTGCTGCAGGTGCGGCAACTTCTGAACGCACTGGGCACTACCTGGAATGTGCGCTCCTCATCAGAACCACTGCCATTGAACCTGATAAGAACTGTCCTGAGATATAGATTACTGGACACCCTTGCATTGCCAGGATTTTTCTGTGCGCTCTCTTTTGTGCTGAGACACACGCGGGAGATATGAGTTTTACCTAATAAAAGTGAGATTATGTGTTGTGCAGGTGACACTGTTCCATTACAGGAAGACAGGCAACAGGAGCTCGCCGATCCTCCTTGGTTTAGAGGTCCCACTCGGCTCTGCAGAGAAGCTTGCTGCCACCACAAAGGCAAGCATTGATTTCATCCTGCTATGAATTTGCCAAGTGTGATGCACTGACTTCTCTCCACTCTTGGAGCCTGAAAACCATGAAAATGTGAAGTGTAGTGCAGTGTAGTGTAGAAGTGTAGCCAAATTTTTGGCTGCACTGATGGCAATAGCCTCATCTGCTGCAATTTTGGTGGCTGGCCATTTTGAGGATTGGCGCTGCAAGTGAAATTGATAGAGATCTGCTATCTTGTCACAGAAATGATTCTTGCATGTGGTTTCTTGGCATCTTTGAAAACTTGTATTCAAAACGTTTCATGCGCAGGCACTCGCGCCACAAGGCTTCACTTTCGCTGAGGTCAAGCCGGAGGCCAGAGCTGTCTTTGACCAGTTCCTCTGATTGCCTCGCTTGCTGAAGCACGGCGTGACCTGCATCTGTTGTGGTGCTGTGTGGCACAGAGGGCTGTGCAGGAAATGTCAACCTAGTTGTCCTTGCAGCTACCACTGTTCGGTGTGACAGACACGGGATGCATTTGATTTAGCATCTGCTACAATAGGAATTGAACATAGTTGGGACATTTGGAAGGGATTTGCTTTTGTCAAAACTGATGGCCTTTATGCTTAAACTGTACACTACTGTTATGGCGGATGTTATGGCATTGAAGTTGGGCTGCTCAATTTACGTGTGCAGCATTGATTGAGAGAGGATTTCTTCTTGGTCTGTGCTAGTGGACTGGGTAATTGATTGTCCTAGAGAGCTGCCTTCTGCCTTTTATAGTGCACGATGTCACCAGCGACAGCATTGAAAATTTAAGTTTAAGGCGGCCCGCAGTGTTTCAATACAAATTTTAATTTCGATTGCACAACTTGCATGCAGGCACCGCACGGCCCTGCATGCTCTGCCATATGTTTTGTCTTCGGCCATCAAGTAAGTGAAATTGTTGCAGATCTGTAATTGGAGTCTCTGCCAGAGACTCTCTGGGGAGGCCTGAAATGACATCAGGTGGACCTCAAGTTCTCAAACAACGCCACGTTGGGCACCCAATCAAATTCGAAATCGAGTTCAACATTCAACATCATGGACTTTCAAGGAAAGCTGCATCCAAAAGAAATTCTGATTGTACTGCCTGCTCACCAGATAAGTCGATTCCGAAACACTCACACCTGTTCAACGTAGTCACCTTGATACCTGACTGGCTGTGATGGCCATCAAAGTCATCGTGCAGCACGGAAAGAATACGTATGAAATGCTTGCAGGTATGTACACAAATTTTCAAAGAATCAATACTGCAGGTTACTTGAAAGGCACATTTGGTGTGCAGTCGAAGCAAGTCTACATCCATCTTGGAAACATGAATCAAATGGGATCCAGAGGACAACATCTAATCAATAATTCCTCATTCGTAGAATTAATTATATAGCTGCAGGTTTTTTAGCACAGTGTGCACTGTCTTAGGATTGTCCATACTTTAAGGTTTCGTGTGGATGGTACAGAAACCGTGGATGACTTGATTCAGAAGGTGGAGGATGCTTCTGGGGTCTTTGCTCGGCACCAGAGACTCATCTTCAAAGGAAAAGTGCTCGAAAGAGGGTCAACCATGGATGAATTGAAGCTGAAAGATGGGTCCAAGGTCATGCTCATGGCCTCTTCGACAACTGCCACTCAGGTGGGATTTCATTGGGTGTTTATTTGCTGCAATCATGACATTGCAGATTCCCACATAACAAACTGTAATATCAGAGTAAGTCCCACGTCAGAGTGAGCTTGCAGGGGCAGGTAGCTGCACAAGACCTCGCAAAAGCCAAAGCTGCTGAGGCACGACAGCGAGCGCAGCAGCAACTCCAAGATAAAGACAAGAAAGCCGCTCTGTTGCGCGCGCCAGCGGGTCTCCAGCAGAGCTGGCAGGTGCAGCATTCCTAGGCCTTGGCTCCACACATCCATATATACAAGTTGCTGCTGGGACTTGAATGCTCACCTCTCCTCCATGTTTCAGAGCCATGCAAAACAAAAGGTGTGTTTGTGCTTGCAGGAGCGGGCAGCAGTCTGGGGAAAGACCGGCGTGGCCACGCTTAGAGATGCAGGGGTGGCAGAGGTTCCCAGTCAGCTCTGGGGCTTGGGTGAGTCACTGCGCGCGGCGGACTTGGGCGGCAACCGGCTGACATGCCTGCCGCCAAACATCGCGTCGCTTACGGCCCTCACTCGGCTGCGGCTGAGCGGCAACCGGCTTGTCTCAGAGGGTGTTCCCTGGGCGCAGCTTGCGGCGCTGACTCAGCTTACTGTGCTTGCCTTGGACCACAACAAGTGAGTATTAGTTCACTCAATGTGGAAGTACCAACGTTGACACCTTCCACACCCCTACTACGCCATCATGGCAGTAAGCACGTGATGCAACAAGCAAGAAAGACAATCCATGTTCCTGAAGAGTTGCTACCGCTCTCCAAAGCATTCACAAACAGCCCCGGGAGTCTCAGCTGAGGAGTGCTGTTTGCTTGCAGGTTGACAGAGATCTCCGATGGCTTGGGAGCTCTACAAAGCCTGCAGAGCCTCAATCTGGCTCAGAATTCTCTGACTCAGCTGCCGGCAGCGGTGGGGCGGCTAACTGCTCTGAGGAGACTGGACTTGAGGAGCAACCAACTACAGAGCCTGCCAGATCAGTTGGGCAGCTGCAGCGCGTTGGAAGAGCTAGATGCAGCGGAGAATACCTTGACGGCGTTGCCGGAATCAGTGGGACGCCTGCAAAAGCTTCGCTCCCTTCTGCTGGACAAGAACAGGTCCGGCCTCCTCCAGAATGACCCTCTTTTCTGGCTGAATGCCCATATGATCCCAAGGAATGGAACACCCTTCTTGTGATCCAAGTTTGTTGAAGTGTCATCGTACATTGGGACAAAATTGTGTCTGTCTTTGAGGGGGTGTCTGACATGTGTTGGTGTTGTTGACCAGGCTGAAGGGCGTGCCAGTAGCAGTGCTGAGGAATTGTGGCGCGCTTGCCACTCTGACGCTGCATGGCAACCCCGTAACTGTGGAGCAGCTGCGAGAGTCGGACGGCTTCGCGGAATTCAACGCCCGGCGCTGCGCAAAGCATGACAAGCAGGTACCTGGCCCCTGGCAATTTGACTATCTGCGTCCATCATTTGTATGTGCGGATAGGAGCACTCTGTAGCTCTCCTCTGCTCACTTCTATGGAACAAACCATTGATGCTAAGCTTGACAGGTTCAGTGTGTCTGAGAAAGGGTAGTGTCAACGTCTGCATGTGGTGCGTTGCAGCTGGAGATGCAGGTCTTTGCGCTCTCAGGGGGGTTTGATGAGGGGGCAGACCAAGTACAGTGGCAGAGCTGGGGAGCAGCGCCCAAGAAGTGATCAGCTTGGAGCGCCAAAATGCCAGAGTGCTGCCACAAGGGTCAGGCTCATTACTGTGTGAGCTATGTTTATGGTCCCATGTCATGACGAGATGTGTTCCAGTGAGTGGTAGCCAAGGCCCTGAACATTGAGATTAATTGCAGATCGGTTGAGGAAACATGAGGTTGGTGAAGGTTACAGCGACAGCTGAGTGCACTAGGAATTCATGGCTCAATTGAATGCATGCTGACTCAGAGACAATGCCGTAAATACTCATCAACGAGACATGCATACGCATCACATGTGCAAGCGGCCAGCAGTCATAGAGAACAACAGACATTCGGAATTCCAAAGAATGGGACCATGACTCTGTGTAAATTCGAATTGAAACTTGAATTTAAATACTAAACGATCAAACAACATGTCTGCCACTCTCCAATGACCATATGATCCAGCAGCAGGACATTCTTAACGCAGATTCAGCCTCCTCTTCTAGACTACCACTCCATGCATTAAAGATCCACATGTCTTGCTGCAGCCCTACATGGGTTTTGTTCATCTGATCTGACTCTAGTCACGATGTCTCCTGGCAAAATCCTGGACAGGGTCGAACATAAGAACACAAAACTTGAACAAACAGAAGGAGGCAAAGGATTGATTAGTTACAGCTGCAAGGCCGGCCTTGAAAAGTTTCACTACCCATGCGAAAAGGGCAGCTCAGGGGTCGCTCGTGGGTTTGACACTTTCTTCGATATGCCGTCTGACTCTTGCCATGGGCTTGTCGAATCTTAACACACCTCTGGTACACCCGAAATACTCTGCTGCATTGCCAGCCAAGAGTGGAAGGCAGGTGAAAAACTTAGTGGAGTGGCTAAAAAACCTCCACAAAGGGTCTGGCAGGACGCCCTTGGGCCTTTCACACAGCCCTATCAAAGCACTGCTACACTGCAGCACTCATGCAGAAGCGCCTCAGCTTGCCCTCAATTAGAGGTCAGTGATGGTGGTCGCCTTGAAGGGCACTAAAAACGATGGGCACAATGCTGCCCAGCAGCACCGCTGCCAGCTCCCCACGACTCAGCTTGCCCTTATTGCCCATAATCTCAGGGAGGATATGAATGCACGCCGCGTACAGGAACGTGCCTCCCGAGAAGAGCACGCAGAGCGCTATGTTCTCCTGTGCATGCATGCATGAAATGTGTTAGTCATCTGCACACTGTCATTCTGCCATCTGGCCACCGTTGCCAGACGTGAAGTCCTGATCAAAGTTCTAGGCTGATGACGCTTCTGTCAACGGTGCGATACTGAGTCCGCAATATCTTCAAGCTCCCAAATGGATCAGCTCTGGCCCCATGACCCTTTTCAGAGACCCCAATTTTAAATGCCATGGGAGTCAGGCAGCTGAAAGGTCAGATCCCCATGCGTCTAACAGAACGTCCCTGGACAAGGGTTCATACCTGGGAGGAGAGCACGGGAGCGATGTTGATCAGGATGAAAGTGGCTACTGCGACTATAGGGGAGGCTGCGGCAAAGAGTAGCAGGGCGCCACGCGTGCGCAGCCAGCTCCAGCGCGCGCTCAGCAGGTAGGTGGACAGACCAAACGCCACCGGTGCCTGCACATTATACAAACACTTAGTTGCATGTCTCAGACGGGCAAGCCATACTCCATGCAGAGAAGATGACAAGTTTCATTTAAACGACGACGTTTCGTTGGACAGCAGGCCTCTTAGTCCCTTCCTACCATAAACCTTGGTTTGCAAGACTTAAGCAGGTAATTTGTGCATATGATATGGCAGGAGATGATCAGTCCTAAAAAGATGAGACAACTTCTGGCATGCATTGGAGCAGGCGAGGATTGTGCAGGGTAAGCACCTTGTGAAGAACCATGGCCACAGCCACCAGGAAGGACAGGGATGCGGACGTGCTGACGCTGGAGGCGCCCACTGCAAAGCCGTCCGCCGCTGAATGCACCAGCAGGCCCACAAACGCCCTGCTCGCTGCCTCGCTCTGCCCCTAAATGCGGCAGAAGTAAGCCTCAGTCGCAAACATAATCCCGGCAAGGATTGGTGATTCTAGGAAACAGGCGAGACAGAACCACAACGATTGTTGGCGGTGCCCTGTGATGTGTGCATTGTGTCATCATGACCCCTTGTTGTTCATGCATGTCATTGGCAAGCTCATGTGAGCAATGATCCTGCTTGCTCATCATGAGGTGTCTGTGACTGACTGATTGACTGCAGGCCAGGGTCACATTCATTTCAGGAAGGTGATGCAACGGAATGCTAGCAAAGGTGCTTAATTTTGGTTTGCGGAATCTCTCACCCTCTGGGCATGGGTATTTTCATCCTCAGGATCCCCATCGCTGAGGCGGTCATGCTCGCGACGCAGCGCGTGGATGTTGCCGCTGCTGCTTACAGGAGTGTGCGCATGTGCATGCGCATGACCCCCTCCTACCATTGCCTGCTGCACATGGTCCAGCAGGAGCATAGTCAAGAAGCCAGCCACGAGAATGGCTCCCACGGACCAGTCGGGCAGATCAACACCTGCAAACAGGCACACCAAATGTCCTGCCAAAAATTCCAGAACTCACAGCAATGATGCATGCATGTCTCCGGTGCGGAAAGTCATGCAACTACAAAATGTGTCCTTGAAAATGTGCACAAGCATGGCAAAATGCATGAAGGTGTCATGCATGATGGCTTCCAAATTATTGGGCTATTGCCTGGCAGCTGTATGCCAGCCCCGTGAATACAAAGAAGCAAGCAGTTCACTGTGACATACCTGGTTCGTGTTGTGCGGACTGGAAAGCATGGAAACCCTCGGGTATGATTACAGACAGAGCTGTGCCCACCAGCAGCCCAGCACCAAGCGCTCCCATCACAGCCAATTTCCCTTCAGACACCTGCACCAATGCAGCAATTTTAGTGTCAAGCTGGGTTTCCTGCGTTAGACGCAGCAAAAAGGTGCATGGTTGAAAGTACGTTTTGCATGCATGGCAAGACATCAGTGGCATGGATGTCCACCAACATGGTCAGAGTGGCTTGCCTCCATTAGAAGGGGCACCATGCCAGATCCCAGGGCAGCCAGAAACATGACCACGCATGTGACCCCAAGGTGCCACACTGTGCTGAGCGCCATTTTGCTGCTGGTGGCTGGCGCAGATGAGTTGCAGATGCTGTTGGCAGCAGCTTCAGGGCCGGGGACAGGAGGGGTCTTTGAGCCCGTAGCAATGTAATCCTTTCAGCTTGGAGTCAAATCACGCCCGGAGCAGTCCAATGTTGGTCGCATGGCAATTGAATTGCAGATATCAGTAGATCTAGCAATAGGTGGCTTATGATAGAATTTTCCTCTGTTTATCCTGCGAGGGCAACAAGCAGAAATTTTCACTGCACCGAATTGAACTGCTCTAGGGACCCTCCACGTCTTGCAAGAACGATTATATGCTCCAAACACATGAGTGGAGGAAATTCAGCAATGAAAGATAGAGCGTGCCAGGTACAGGAGGGCCAAGATGTGTTGATCTGGCCTTGCTTGGAGCGGTCCTTTGGTTACGATGGAGTTTAGACAATAAGATCTGCAAGGCACAAGACAACACAATTTTGTACCGATGACGGTTGTAAACATACTAAATTAAATACATGTACTGAGGTAAAAGCGTAAGGAAAGATCCAAGTAGGCATCCTCACAGACATGTGCTTGGGCCAGTGACCGTGCCAAACACAAAAGTCAGTATAGACAAGAAAACACTTTGTGAGTATGTTGGGTGGAGGCCTACAAATAATTCGATAAATTATATTTTCGTTGAGGAACACTGCGCTGATCTCAAGAGCATGATTTTCAGAGGGCATGCTCCGGGGAGGATCTCAAAATGTCAGTAGATGAAGCAGCGCCATTCGTCAGGATTCAGTTGAAAAGATTACATGCAGGTTGAAATATGTCTTTATGCCTGCAAATGTGCACAGGAACGGTTTGATCTGTTCATTAAGCGAGGTGATGAACGACATGGGACCTGGCACGCCCCTGCAGACGCAGTCTGACTAGATCGCATGCATGCAATCCCACCTTCCATCTCCCTTTCAATCCATATTGCGCTCGGATCTCTCCCAGTGAGATCCGTTCTGAGTTGATTTGATATTTGTAAGATGAATCAGATGTTTCGTTTTCATGTCGCCCCAGGCAAACTCACACAAGCACCTTCACTAGCTCCTCATGGCCTCTCTTTGCTTCCATCACTCATCTCTAGGGGCGCAATTACCCCATTTTATGCTCCTTGTCACAACAAGAGAATGATCGAACAAAATGAAACCAGCCTTCCGAAAGAAACTAACCAACGACGAGTTCACGGCATCGGATTGCTCAAGTCCATTGCAAACCATTTAGCGGCCGCTGCGCTGACTGCGTCCCTCTGCAGTACTGCGTTTGAATCGGGAGCAGCAACAATTGGGCAGCAATCGATCAGAAGCGATGTACCCGTGGTGTGGGGCTCTTCCTGCTCAACTCCCTTCCTTGTCTCTTAAGGCCCAACTTGGGCTACAAGAATCGCAGCTTCCTATCCCACTAAATCCCACGTGTACATGCAGTTAGATCTTGCAAGAGTCGTACCTTCCGGACGGGAGCAAGAGCTGAAAGACAAGCTCAGGAATCTGGAGGAGTGAGCAACACCAACCGCTTCCAGTGGCTTTGACGAGTCATTTTATATAACTCTAATTATGTATGGGATCTTGCAATTGTGCTGATGCATCATGCCTGGGGACAATGGATCCTGATAAGGTGCTGCGAGTACGCAGGCGTTCAGGATGGAGAGTTCGACTCCTCACTCGGCCAGGTCCCAAAGCTGGGCCCTCCGAAGACGAAGTGGGGATCCTGTTCTACAATGATTGCTTGCACAGCTTATTCATCCTGCACGCTGCCATGCAAGAGGGTGAAAAGGGGCAAATACTTGCCATCCATCGAAAATGTGTGCTGGTGCAGATAAGAGCAGGCTGGCAGCTTGACTCAAAGTCTTCGCTGATTGTCGTAGACCCCACCAGCCCCAATATCTTGCAATTTCGGAGCGGCGCAGACGTAAACAGATTGCTGTCCCGGACATTCTTTGTGGAGCTCCAGTCGCGCTATGGCAACCTCTTTTATGTTAGGGAAGAGGTGCGCTGATTTCCAGAGAAAGTTCCATTTGTGTACCGTTATTTGCCGGCACTAGTTGTACCTAAGTTGCCCTGTACTCTGCTCAAAAGTGCCTGCAGCTCATTTGATGAGCTGATCCTACAAATAGTGCCCCCAATGAAATTTCGTATTCATTCCACGCTGGCGACCAGGTGGCACATATTCACATCAAAGGGTCCGGTAAGAGAGGGAAGATTTGGGGGTGCAGGGGGAGGCTGCAGCAGTAATGAGCACAGTAGATGCTCTGGTGGAGTGTCTGGAGAGGCCGGGTGGGTGTGCAGTAGTGCCCGGGCTGCCCCCAAACCAGTACCAGCTCACGCTCATCACGTCAGTCATCGGCGGCTTCATTGCGGGCTATGCTTCTAGACTGCAGCCTGAAGGTTTGTGTGCCATGCCAGTCTGTCCTTGGATACTTCATCCAACCTATTCTTTGGTGCCCATACTGTTTTCAGCGACATCGTCATGTCTGTACTCTAATGCACCTTGTGTGCGCACCCCAGCACAGTGCTGCATTGCGCCTGCTCTGCAGTCTTCAGACCTGGGGGGAACTTTGATTGCTGCATGTGAAATCAGCACGAGATGTAGAGTTTGATGACGGTGCAGGGATTGTGCGAAGAAAATGGATTTGGATTTTGCTGTTCTCGCCGTTGTGGGGGACGCTGTTCGTCAGCTTTGGCATCGGTCCAATTGTGACCAGGACTTCAGACCGAATACCGGTGCTCATGAATACGGCTGCCTTCCTTGCGGCTGCGCTGGTCTTCCGGCTGTCACCGCTGTTCAAGCAATCTGCCATTGACACGTCCATCCTCAAACGCAGCTCCCAGGAGCGCGATGACAACGGCTGACTATACCGTTTATATTTACCACATGGGAATGTCGTATGCAGCATGCATTGGTAGGATTGTACTGCACGCTGTCAGTGGTAGTTTCTGATCCCTAGCTGGACTGTGCGTCTGAATGTTTTTCAGACTTCTGAAGGCCTTAGTCAATACTGCGCATGCGGTGTGTTGCTAGATCAATTTTGTAACGCTGATTAGTTGTAACAATTACAACAAGGTATTACATTTTGTAAATCGAGATGCACCTGCTGGATACCATCCTTGTTATATGATCTGAGACTGGTTTGAGTAGCAGACACTTGTGAGGGCCAGGCTCATGTGCCTCCACCTTCCTTTTTCCTTCTCCATTTATTGTGGCCTCCCCATTCTATTTTTTGGCAGCTTCCTGTAATGCTGGAAGTCGGCGCATTCTTGTCGAGTTCCACAGAAGGTCAAAAGAACATCATAATTCAATCCTGTACAAAGAGAGAAAAAACCGCAAATATAATAAGTGCTATTTGATCGTCGTGCAAATTTTATCGTCGCCCACATTCAACGAGAAATATGGTGGCTTTGTCAATGACTTCCAGCGCGTTGCGCCTTCCCGGCAGCACCAAGGCAGCGTTCCTCCCCGCCCGCTCAACAGCAGCTCGCCGAGTCGCATTCACAGTTCGGGCCGAGCAGGGTCTTGGAGAGAAGATCGAGGAGAAGACGAAGGTGCGTTTCTTTTTTTCTTTGTGCACCGAGTCGGCATGTGCGTTATGCAGAACTGTCATTCGAATGCGACTGACGTCTTTGCATATTTTCAAAAAAGGATATTGTCTTATTATCATCCGGAATGTTGTATATGCTTCTACTGGAAATTGCCGTTGCCTCTTGGAAGGGATCCTTTAATTGTCGGCCACGAGACGAAGCTGGACCTTGTTGTTCTTTAGACGCGACATCACTGAAGTCTCCTTATCCACTGAATTCTGATTACGGTCAATATCTGCTGGAATACTTTCCAAGGCTCAAGCCACAATGGTGCGTCGCTATTTTGCAGGAGTTCGTCGAGGCAACAAAGGAGAACTCCGGACTGGACCTCGGAAACCTGAACGAGCAGCCCGGGAACAGGTCGAAGCAGGCACTTGGAGAGATCAAGACTCCGAAGGGGGACGTTTCAGGTGAGATTTTGCATGACTCTCAGTACCTTCTTGCACTTTCACATCTTGGACACAGCAATGCTGTTGCTGGCAGTACAGTTTCCCTTGATATTTGACGATTTTTCCGATTTGTGCAGAGGTCCTTTCCTTCTCTGGCCTGCTCCCAGAGCTGATCAACTCTCGTGCAGCCATGCTCGGCATGCTCGCTGCCTTTGGAGCTGAGCTCTCCACCAGGGATCCAGTCTTCATCCAGGTGACAATTGCTGCACTGTCAATGCTCCATCTAATCCTTTCCAACACTGCTCCTCATGATATAGATGGGTGCTAACTGCCTTGCGGCCTGCAATGTCTGGCACACCAGCAGTGGACAAGTCTTTGCAATGCTGCGTCCACCCCACCCCACAAAACTTGGCACTTTGTCTCTCCCGTGGCAAGCCATGAATTGTCACAATATCTTTCTGAGCTTTGCGCTGCTGCCTGCAGATCCAGAAGGCTCCAGTGCTTATCCTGGGCACCTTTGCCACCATCGTCATTGCTTCCCTGGCACCCGTGCTCAGGAATGCTGACTTGAACATTGATGGAGCTGGTCCCTTCACACAGGTGTGATACGTGTCACTCTTTGTCCTCGTAAACACCAGTACCAAACAGTACCAGCTTTGCGCAATGCTCTGCCGCTCTGCAGTCAGTAGACAAGTGAAAGGTGTTGCTGTGAAAGCATTTATCAGTGCAATTGGTGCTAAGCCGATGGAATGCTGATGCTAGCGGCTCGTGTATTGAGTGTGATGGAATGCTGATGCTAGCGGCTCGTGTATTGAGTGTATGTTGTCTTCTGCTGCGCAGAAAGCAGAGGTTGTGAACGGCCGGATTGCCATGGTGGCATTTGCGCTGCTGATTGCTGTGGAGACATGGAAGGCAGGCCCAGGCCTGGTGCCCTGAATGGTCTGGAGCGAGTCTTGAAACTTACAGATGAATGTTTGGGAACAGAACTGGTGTCTGAGAAGATAAATTGAGTGGAGATCAATGCTGGTTTTGATGCAATTTCTGATGATAGAGTGTGAGAGAAGACTGATAAACCATTTACGCTTGATTTTCTGAAATGTTTTGATGGCTGGAAGATTTATTATGATGAATGGTCTGCCAATCTGATCAGCAAAGACAATTTGTGCCAACAACAATGGAATGGGTGTATGTGCAATGTATTGTAATTGTTGGTGATGACTCTGGGGTTTCAGAGTGTCAAAATATGTTTTCCATTTCATCACACATTTACATCTCTTTTGGACCTGCTCCAATGTGCAGCAAGGTCTGGCACAGAAATCATCATCAATGGATTTCCAAGCTTTTTCATGACCCTAGTGTGGTAAAGCTGCTTCAATCAGTTCATAAGTAATCACCACTCTGGCTCTTCATCGCTGCTTGACACACCCTCTCGCTCGCCTGCCACACCATCATCCTCCTCACTCTCTATGGCCTTGTCCCAGTCTTTCAGCTTTGTCCCAGTGCCTGCCACTCCCACCAACTCATCCTGCAACACTGCCCATCCACTCCCTGTGTTTGCAGCTTCCACTGGCTCCCTCGCTGCAGGCCCTGACTGTGAGGCCTTCTCTGGAACCAGCTTCTCTGATACCTGCACCGGGATCATACAAACAGCTGTCAGACACTCTTGATGTCTCTTTATCTTGTAGGCATTATGCATATAAATCAGGGAAAGTCCAAGCAGTATAAGGCAGGGCAAAGCGCCCAGTAGGGATACATGGATGCCTCGGGGTAATTCAAGTCACATTAAAACAGCAAAAAGCATGAGCAAACTTGAACGTAGAGCAATCAGGTTATACAGCACAGAGCACAAGCATCATGAATAAACCGGGATGGCAATAGGTCAAAATTGCGCACCTGTGACTTTGTGGCCTGGCCTTGCAGCTCCGCCAGGAAGCTGGCCTTGCTCACAGATGCTGCCTTCCTCTTTGGTCCCTCCGCTGCCGCCTTCTGCTGCTTCTGGGCTTTTGCCACAGCGTTGAACAGGCGCACCACTCCCCTGCAACCATGAATTATCAGTTGCCATGCTGAATACTGTAGTATTGTCCATTAACTACCAGCAGATTACCCTGGATGGAGGGCGAATCATGCTGCACCATGTTAGAAACATCCCTTCGTCCTCACAAGTTGCCTCCAGTCTTTGTCGGTTTATATGGGGTATACCTGGTCCCTATTCGGGCAAGAGCTTTTTCCTTGATGTCGTGCTGCGGATCCTGGCCCTTCTTTGGGATGACCTGCATAGACAGTCCCCCACCACATGACCATGTCTCACAACTCCATTGCTCCGCACCCCTGCAAACCGGAACAGGGTATGTGCAAACATTGCACTGGTGTTTAAAGCTGATGTTGAGGACAAGCATCTCACCGCATGCCCTTTTTTTCGCATCTCCCTTTTTAGCACCTTGGCCTCCCTGTCAGCCTTTGCCGCCTCCACCTCTTCGGCTTTGCGCTTCTTTAAAGTCTTACTCGCCTGCAGAAATGCAGCACACACGATAAGAAAGTACAACTCAAAGGGAAACACATCCCTGATCGCCTGAACCACCTGATATGCAACACACTTGGATATCACTAGTGGGTGAGAAATTTTGTGGGCACATTTGCAGCAGTGCGCCCACCGAGAGAATGCCCTTCTGGGTGCCCCCAGTCGCCATGATTTTGGCAAAAGCACGCGCAAAGGAGGCGGCTTTGTTATCGCCTGCCGCTGCCCCCTCGGCTCCCCTGTCTCCCTCGCCCTCGCTGTCACTGGCGGAGGCATCGCTGTGTGACCTGCGCCGTTCCTCCGCAGCAGTTTCCTCCTCAAATTCATCGCCCATCTCTTCGTCGGCCTCGCTGTCGCTCCCATCATCATCCCCAATGTCCAGACTGCCATCTTCCACATCTGCTGCTGCTGCCCCGTCATCTTCTTCGCTGTCCTCTCCGCCTTCACCTGTAGAGCAACAGAACTCTCTTGTCTTGACCGTGCCACCTGCATCTATCAACAGTCCCGTGCATGGCTCTTCCGAACTCCAAGCTGCTGCCCCGGCTGAGTTGGCAATTGCGCTGCACAAATTCAGATCTCCCATAGTTTGGAGGTGCATGTCTAGCCAGGAGGGTCCTGACAGAGAGCTGGGGACAACCTTCACTGGCGTCATCATGGGGGGCTTGTTGCCGCCCGCTGCTCAAGACACCAGCATGTTGTACGCCCGTTTCTTTTGCCAGATCATCCCTCTCATCACCTGCAACAATTTAATTGCAGCGCTCAAATGCACTACTAGATACGAGAGGCCACCCAGACATTTACACGGTGTGTCAGCACTATCTCCACGTCAAGACCTGTCAATCAAAGGGGTGCATTGACAGCAATATTTTCTCGGAGTTTTGACGTTTACTGTCCTCTTTTATAGCATCCTGCGATACTCTTCAGCAGCAAAAGTTGCAGCGCACAAATGTACCAAGCCGAAAGTACTAATCTGGCTACATTTCGGAGTTTTGTGCTCACCAGATGTGTCCCAGCTTTCTGGATCGCTTAGATCAGGGTCGATCCTTGGCATTCTCGCTGCAGCAGCCTTCATAGTTCCGAAACAAGAATCACCGCGAATTCGCAATGGCTGAGCTAGGATGGTGTTATGTGAATACTGAGATGAACGCTGCTATGCACTGGCACGCTCGAGAAGTTTCTGAACAGCCCATTAAAGCAGAAATTGCTTGCCTTCTTAGTTGAGGAGGAGACCTCTGGGGGGCGGCGTTCCTTATAAGCTCTCCGAAAGCCTGATCAGGTGTAGTGTGGAGTGTCTTGGCTCCAGCCTTGTGAGCTTTGAGGGAAGAAGGAGATTGAAAAGTTGTAGAGCTCTGAAGTACTGGTGTTTGTGAATTGCGAAAAGGCGTTCGCATTCCGACAAGTTTTGTCTGGTTCTTTGACTGAACAATCCGTATTGAAAACACAGGTCAAGCTTGGTATCTGCTTCTGGTCGGATTTACGATCTATACATTGAGATCTGTTGCGGCAAAGGGGCACCGAACTTTACTATAGAATTTGAAGGCTCCCTTCAACTCGCTTGTATCAGCAAGACAGTTCTTAGGGTTGCCAGCAAAGGTATCAGCTTTGGAGCTGCAAGAAAGCACGCGAGGTGCTGATCTGATACACAGCCACGCAAGATGTGTGGACCAGCAGGTTCGTGGCAAACAGCTCTGTGTGCTTCTTCGCTCTGCGCCCTACAGATGTACTTCAGTGACATGCAACGCATATCCCTCATTTCTTCGATGATCTGTCCCAATCCCCGCAGGAGTCAATCCAAAATTTACATCGGCACATTTTTGTTACTCTGAGTAAATGCCATTCTGACGATGGGTGTAACTGCTGCAGGCACTATGTTCTGCCTGGGCATGTCCATATTCGGTTCCCTCTTCATGGGAGCCATGGCGCTTATGCTGAAGAATGAATACCAGTGAGCCCCCTCTACTCAATTTCATGCCTGCTACATTGCACATGCTTGATGTTCTGTTGTGGGCGCTCAATCAAAGATCTCTCCTTGAGCACGAGCTGTGACTGCAGGTACCTGGGTGAATGGTATGACACCTCGGAGCCTGATCACCCTTCATACCAGGAACAGAGAGCAGCAGCCATGCACAACTGCTGGACTGTCGCTGCCATCTATGGTGCCATTGCTGTCCTGTGCGCCGTGGGCACCTGCTATCACAGCTTCAAGGCCAAGCGATCCTGAAGCCAGCGCCACCAAGAAAGTGGAGTAGAAGTTATGAGAAATATGAGCATAATCTCGGCAGGCATGATTGCACACATGCTCAGCAGCTGGACATTGATTCCCAAGCAGTACAGCGAGAGAACACGGTGTTCTGGGACCTTGAAATTCTTGGGACCTTTAAAGGGTGTCTGCTTCCGCAATTCAAGAACAGAGGAAGTTGCCAGTCTGAATTGTAGGGCTCTGCCTGTACTGCTTGTGCGCAGTCAAATTGCTAGGTCAAAGACCTTTGAGCTCTAGAGCTGCCGGCTGGCGCCGTGCACAGCAATGACAGGATGTGTTTGTGTCCTTCAGCTTTCCACACTTTTACTGTAACAAAGTAACTACCCATAAGCAATCTGTAGAATATCAGTCGCTTGTATAGATTGTATGTGCCATCCTGCAACCAATCACCTCTGATATCCAATGATATTGCGTGCAACTCGGAGCCGCGTGTGTCATTCTCAGACTGTTGATCAACACGTCTCTGCAGATGAATGGACTTAAAAGTTGACAGCCGCTTTGTGACGGCATGCAGTATGCCTCTCCAACTCAGCAGTGCGTGCTAAAGCTCAAGCGTCCGTATTGCAGCTGCAAAAAGTAATTTTGGAGCCCGTCACACGCGCGGTGCTCCTCCCATTGTGGCTTCTGGTAGGCGCTCAATTGTGTAGCGATGCGACTGGAGGTACATGATCGGGACTCCAGGAATCTGCACCAAGCCAGAGAAGCAAATCAGCTGTCTATCACTGTCCACCACATTGCCCAATTTGCACTGCTCGAAATCTGTCGGAAAGTCAGTAACAGCATGACTTTGGTGACATGCTGTGGCACCCAGCGCTGCTGCTCACTTTCCGTACACCCTTGGACAATATATCCTGTCATGATCGACACATGCTGTCACCCATTGACTCACCTTCCTTATGCGCCTGCGAAGGTCTCGATCACAGGTAGCCACGATGTAACATCTGTGCTGCTTCACCTTCTCACAGATGCAGTCATCTGCATACGTGCCACTGTGTGTGCAAGGTATCCGCTCTATCCTGGGATCCTGATAAGGCAGATGAAGCTTGTAAGTTAAATTGCCAGCGACACAAAAGTCACCTAGCCTGGTCAAAGCGGCATGACCCCCTTTCTGGACAGAGCCTGCATGATTGAGACCAGGGTCAATTCCCTCACCTTGGCCACTTTCAGAGCCACTCGGTATTTCTGGCCCAGTTTTTCCAGCTCAGCTATGACGCAGTCTGTGATGCACGGTATGCACTCTGCATATAGGCAGTCCATCATGCCAGCCACCAAATCGATCTGCGAGCAAAAAATGATAATTCAGCACACATCAATTAATTCCGTCATATCTGGCCCTGCATATGAATACCACAAGCTCTACTTGATGCATCATTGCAATTGGCATCAAAGCATGAAAGAGAAAGCATTACCTTATTCTTGATAGTGAAGTTGATAAAGTTGGTATCCAGGAGGACCTGGTAGGGGGGCCCGAGCTGGGTGTTGTACTTGAAGAACAGGGCCGTTGGTGTCTTGTCCCTGTGACGCAGGAAGGATTCCTCAAATTCAACGCCTGGAAGTGAAAAAATTAGGCAGACAAGCAACTGAGGGAGCACTGCCAACATTCTCAGCGTGCAAGTTGGGAGTCCTCAGGCAGGGCACTCACACATGGCGCACTGCCTTCTCTGAGTCCTTCGTAATCCTCTTCTCCGGTCTGCGAAAAGTATAATTGTTCAGCAACGGTAAGAAAAATCTCGACCTCAAAGAACATACCTGATCATGGCGTCAGTGATGAATCTCTAGTACCACAGAGACTGCACAACATCGTACAACTACGGCAATACCTAGAGTTTCCACAAAGGCGCCATCGAGTAAAAATATATACTCACGGCTTAATGTCCTTTGGGTTGAGTAGCCGCTTCATCTCTGCAAATTTCCTAGTCTTTTTCTGCTTTCCCATCCTGAGAGTCTGGGAAGGATCTGCCTCACAACCTGTCGCTACTGTATTATACGCAAAACCAGACAAGATGATACAGTAAATAACTGTGAGTACAACACTTCCTTTATCGAGGCGACAAAATGGGTGCTCCTCAAACGACAACAAAGACTGCGTTCTGTGCTCACTCCTGTGTCAAAAATTCTTAAGGCTGTGGTCACAGCTTTGAAACTCGATGGCCTACTATCTGAAGATCACCAATTGTAATTCCACCGATCTGTGCTGAAGGATCTTTCTCTTCTAGTGTCAAGCGCCAAGCCATGTCGGAATTCCAGGCCATAAACACGCAAGCCCGAAAGTGGCTGGAAATGAAAGAAGCACAGATGAGATACCAGAGGTAGTAATCAATAAATACACTCGCTTGATCTACTATAACTTCTCTTAGATCTGGTGTGTCAGTTTATAGAAGGTGCACTCAAAACTTGCGCGGCGCTATGAAGGAATCCTTTGTTTGGTGACATAGCTGTGTACGGCGCATCGCCCTCTTCCAGATAGCTTCATAACTCGGTACATGCTGTATCTCTGATCGAGATCACGATTGAAAGTGAGACCCGAATCGACGAGCTACCCAGCTGATCAAGCATGGAAGAAGAGGGCCCTCAGCCTTGGATGACTTCGCGCATCTGCGTGAAGGGCCTCCCGAAGCAGTGCTCGGACCAGCAATTACGCGAGCATTTTTCCGAAAAGGGAGACATAACAGATGCCAAGATCATGCGCACAGAGTGAGCATCCCTCCTTGGACTCTGAGATGTCCTGGCCCAACTGTCATACAAGACCATTGGTTTCGGCAATAGTATTGGCTCTGGCAAGCCTTTGCACGCTCAGCTTGCCATGCTGCTTTGCAGGGATGGGCAGTCCAGGCAGTTTGGCTTTGTGGGCTTCCGCTCAGTGGCTGACGCGCAGGCGGCAGTCAAGTATTTTAATCGCTCCTTCATAGGGGCACAGCGCCTCACTGTGGAATTCGCTGAGAAGTTTAGAGGCAGCCATCTGCCCCGCGCCTGGAGCAAGTACACAGAAGGGAGCAGCCGCTACCAGAAGCTGCATCAGGTGCCTGTTTGACTCTTTGCGTGCCCATCACTAATGCGCGATCTACTATCAAGTCCACCCTTCCACCAACGCAGTGCAGAGAGCTATTGTGTATGCCAGGTACAATGCGCAATACTTTAGAGGCAAGCAAGGCTGATGTTCATTTTTAAAGACCAGGATCTACCAGGAACACACAGGCAGCCTGGCAGTTGAAGGTGTATGCGTACGCTTTAATTTAGAGTTATGTTGACAGGATGAGGAGAATGAGGAGAAGCCAAAGGGCGTCCGGGAGCTGAAGAAGCTGAAGAAGCAGCAGCGCATGGGGGGCACAGCACCCGAAGAAGGTGCAAATTCAATGCCTCATTCCAGGAACAGCTAGCTATCAAAACAGCAGTACTGTTATCCGGTGCATCAGTTGCATCAGCATCTTGCGGATGCAGTGAATGCCTGTGCAATGGCTCTCGCACCCTTTGGCAATATTTATATTGGCGCTATGTACCTCAAGGATCTGTCCTTGAGATGAGAGAGCGTCATTAATAAATATCCTCACCATTCGAGCTAATCCTTGCCTTGCCTGGGGTGGGAGCCCAGGCTTGCAAACACGAAGATGACTTGCATGATGTAGCAAGACCGGCTCATATCAGGTGTCTTCTGGGCTGAGGCGTGAACTTTGACGCGTCTCTTTCTGTCTGCAGAGGATCCAAAGCTGGCGGAGTTCCTGCAGCTGATGCAGCCGCGGCGCGCCGGCGCAATCTGGTCCAACGAAGATACTGAGCTGGCGGCGGCTGCGGCGCAGACGCGCACCGCCGCCGGCAAGGCTGGCAGCACTGCCCCTGAGGCATCCAACGACGGCAAGGCTCTGGCAGGGGATAGGCGGCAAGCGAGCAAAGGCGGAAGGATGGGTCCTGGGAAGGATGCCACCGAGGAGGAGGCAGGTGAGCAATGCTGAAACAAAGCACCGCATGCTTCAGGTCGAGAAAACAGGACTTGTCAAGACCACGAGCTAATGCAATTACAGTGAGGATTTCGAGATACACATATTTGCAATGCAGATTTGCACAGTGCTGCATGCGGGTACCAAACGAGGGTGTTTGTGTGCGCAGAGGAAGCCAGCAGCTCAGAAGATGAGGAAGAGGAGGATGCTGTTCCTGCCAAGAAAGATGCTGCAGTGGTGGATACTGGCGTGTCTGACATGGACTACCTGCGGTCAAGAGTGACCAGCAAGTTTGAGGAGTCGGCCTCAGATGAGGACAACCTGGAGGATGAAGACGCAGGAATTGAAGGTGCGCTGTCTATCACCTATGCTATTGATGATTGAATTGTTTAAGTGAGAGGATCAGAGTGTTCTTGCGTGACCAGTGAGTAACCATCAGCGTAGTTGACATCAAGCCGCAGCGGGTCCCACAAGGACGGTATCAAGGCAACTGAGCCCTTCTGTGCATTGACTTGTGCTTGCTTGGAAGACCTTACCAAGGAAGCAAACTGCTCACATGCTCTTTGATCTGTTTTACTCATGTGTGAAAGGGAAGGAAAGGAAAGAAAGGCGGTGCATGCAGGGGATGTTGCCGCTCAGCAGGCTGGCGCTGAGGCGTCCGATGACAGTGACGGGGACGAATTGGACCTTGATCGCATGGGCAGCCATGGCAAGGCCGGCACCAGCGCTGCGTATGGCAGCGCTGGTGTGTCTCACTTCATCTACAAGCTCCTGAGCTGCCCTTTCTGAGCTAGACAACTGTTAGGAGTACGGGCAGGCGTTGGGGATACCAGCAAATAGCTGCCCTGGCAGTTCAAAGCAGCTGTCATGTGCACTGCTCTGAGTGATGATGCTTCTCAAGCATGTGCACCCAAGTCTTCGGTTCATTGCAGCGAGATGCCTGATGGGTGTTGAGTGTTGCATGATTGTATAAGCAGAGGCAGCAGAGGCAGCAGAGGTATCTGTCAGGTCACAGTACAAAGAAGTGCCGTTGACATGCAGATATTGGCAGAGAAGGGAGCGAAGCGGAGGAGGTCAGGGCGCAGACCAAGGAGGCAAGAATTGAGGAGACGGGACGGCTGTTTGTGCGGAACCTGCCGTACTCAGCGACCGAGGCTGACCTGGCGGAGGCCTTCGGGCAGCACGGGCAGCTCTCCGAGGTGCACATCGTTGTGGACAAGTAAGGACTCTGCCCTCCATTCCAATCCCTCAATGCTGCCGCTCCTTGCAGTCAGTGTATTAGACACAGGGTCTGCATGCCTGGTGCAGCGTGCCTCAAATGTGTGCAGTGTTTGCAGAATATAAGAGTGCAAAAATCAAAGCTTCCTTCTACATGACTGCGTCCATTGCTTCGTTCCTTTTCTTAATGGAATAGTCTGATTGCCGGGTACTAGGACAGCAAGGTAGTAATGATCAGTCACACTGACAATCAGTTTCTGGATGCGCACAGGGCGACGAGGAAGTCCAAGGGCTTTGCCCTGATACAGTTCGAGGAGGTGGCTGATGCTATCACAGCGAAGGAGGCGCTGGATGAGTCCATTTTCCAGGGCCGCCTGCTGCATGTGCTCCCTGCGCACCGGCCCCCGCCGCAGCGCAGCGCAGCGCAGGTCGAGGCACGCCCCCGCACGGACTCTTTGCTGCGACAGCAGCTGGCCTGCCTGACTTCCATTTGCGTGCTTCCTCGGTTGACGCAAGACTTCTGTGCTCTCCAAAGGGCACGGACAAAATGAATGTCAAACCAGCAATATGCAGGCCTGTACAGGTCGGGGAGAAATTGCAGAATTTGTGCCTATTCCAGCCAGTTTGAGGATATCAAGAGCGTTATGCACAATCATTGGCGCAGATGGAATGCCCCCTAAGGCCATTGAGACTTTTCTGAATGCACCATTTGTGTCCGTGATGCCACACATTTGCCAGTCATGACATGTCCACTCAGAGCTGCCCAATGGTTTCTGGCGCTTCTCACCAGTGCCAGCAAATGTGTGGTGCGGCTTGTTTCACTCCAAATGAATGGGCTGGCCCCATTTGCAAGCTGGACATGCACCTTATATTGGAGCCATGACATGACAGTCAATTGGCTTTTCAACTGAGTGTCAGTCACAATGCACAGGGCGAGGAGGATGCAGCAGGAGGGAAGGGCGCCAGCGGCGGCTTCAAGGCGCAGAAGGAGGCAGAGAAGAGGGAGGGCGCCGGAAACCGCGCGGCGTGGAATACTCTCTTCATGCGGCCGGATACGGTGGCGGCAGCAGTCGCGGAACACTACGGCGTCTCGCGGGCCGAGCTGCTCGACCGCGATGCCTCCGGTGCGTGCCTCTGTTTTCCGCTTCACCTCGCAACAGGTTACTGTAGGATCCACTCAGTCCATCTGGGCGCAGCTGCAGCCGCATGCACTGAAATAAGCATTCTTGTGTTGGGCACCAGAGAACATGCTGGATGTGATGAACATGGTATTGCAGGTGCTCTCAAGACATGGCAAGCACACCTTTCAATTCTTAGAGGACATGCGAGAGCTGGAGTACAGTGACGGGCAAGCATACCTTTACAATAATCAGACCAAAGGGGTGACCTCGAAGACCGAATAAATCCTAATAATTATCCCTTTACTCCAATCTATAGGTTGTGAGGGTTCTGGCTGCAGATCTGCCGGTGCGCATGGCGTTAGGCGAGACGCACGTAATAGCAATGACTAAGCGATCGCTTGGCGAGGCCGGCGTTGACGTGGCGGCGCTTGAGGCGGCGGCTGCGGCCGGTGGCAGGGCGGCCGCAAAGACAGCTGTGGCTCGCAGCCCAACCACACTACTCGTCAAGAACTTGCCATATACTGCCAGCGAGGCCGAGCTGGAGGTGTGCACTCTCCTAGGAGATCTAGCTCTGTGGCTTTCATGAGTCCTACAAGAAGGAAAAAGTCTCCTGCTGAGCTCCTGGATTTGTGCCTCATGTCAGAGGTTTTTGGTATTTGTGCCTGGCCATCTTGATGTGAATGTAATCAGGAATAGTGGGTACTATGGGGATGCCAATGTGCGATCTGGGCACCGATTAGCTCCTGCTTTCTGCATATATGCGCGCATAGAAATGCATGTGCATTGCTTATCTGAGCTGAATGCATGCTGACAATCTTGGCCCTGCCCTTTGGCGAGCAGGAGACCTTTGGCAAGCTTGGGGCAATAGCACGGCTGGTGCTGCCCCCAACGCGCACACTGGCGCTTGTGCAGTTTGCAGAGGCGGCCGACGCGCGCCGGGCATTCAAGGCGCTGGCCTACAAGCGTTTCCAGTCTGTGCCGCTCTATTTGGAGTGGGCACCCGCCGATGTCTTCAGCCCTGACGCGCCCCTGCAGCCTCGACTCCAGGTGAGCACGCGGTAATTCATCTTTGTAAACAAATGAGCCATGGTAATCAGAGCCATGGTGGACGATCTGGCTTCCAAGGAACTGGATTGCATTTACCAGGCTGTGCCTTGTTGGGACACCATCTTGATGTGTCTAGACTTTCTTGCTGCGCAGCCCTGGACTTAGCTGATTATGTTCCATCGTCATACAGCCGTTGTGGTGTGTCTTTCTTGGTGTGTGATCCAAGCCAAGCTGAGCTGAGCCTTGTCTTGAACGCTGCTTTCATCCTTTGTAGCCTACTGGGTTCTTATGCCGATTCTTCCGGTAGCCCACTGCGCACTTTTTAACAACGGAGCTACAGAGGATCTGATAGAAATTCCTGCTCTCTGTGTGAACAGGCGCAGGCCGTCGTTGCCAAGAAGGCCAAGAAGGTGGACACAGATGAGCCGGTGGAAGTGGCTGACTTGCCAGCTGGCGATGACGAGGCAGAGTCCACCACCATCTATGTGAAGAACTTGGCCTTTGCCACCACCGACGCCACACTCAGGGTGAGTCTCCTCAGCACAGCGGGGCAAAATAGGATGCTCATCCTGGACTTTGACACCATTCAACCCAGCCATGCTGAGGGTGAGTTGCCTCAGCTCAGCGGGCCATGTAACTATGCTACCATTCTTTGACCTGTGATTTAACACCACTCATCCCAGCCGTGCCCCTTGTGGTCAATCTGACGCATCTTTTTTAGCAGTGTCCATGACTACCAAGATGTACGCTGGACACCTAAGGGATCGCAGCTGCCAGTGCTTTGACCACTGCATGGAAAGAAAAGGAGTATTAGGAACTAGCTGGTAGGAACATTTCCTGGGACTGTACTGTGTAGTATAGGTGCAGTCCAGTCAGCAGTCCACTATGACCACAAAAGCTGCACTGCAGTACTGATCTTTATCCCTGTGTCTGGGCAGGCGCATTTCGACGTGGTTGTGAGCGCGGCGGGAGGCAGCATCCGCGCAGCCAGCGTGGCCAAGAGGAAGGGCCCGGACGGCAAGCCGCTGTCGTCGGGCTTCGGGTTCATCGAATGCTCCTCTGAGGACGTCGCCAAGATCGCCATCAAGAAGCAGCAGGTGATCCCCTGGCTGGCGTAGCAGACTAGGAAAAGTGCAGCCGCAGGATGAACAGGGAAACGTGAACGTCGGCATTTGCATTGTTGACTCTTGGTAACCCTATCCTTAGAAGGGGTGGGCTCCTCCAATATGTTATTTCCCCGACGTGTCTGACTAAGGTCCGAGTAAGGTTCCGTCACATGAAGAATATCTCTTAAACTAGTGCAAGGCCATCTAATCCTCTGTGGCCCCCAGGGGTTCTTGACAAGCTGTGATTGTGGCACATGGTGGCATTGTCAGTACAGCGATAGTATCTGCTCCAACCGTCCTCTGTCTCATCCTTTGAACTGCCCCTGGTGCTTGCTGCCTCTAAACAGATTGCTGCATGGATTCATCCTTCTATTCTCCATGACAGGCCGCCTCATGAATGCTGCATTGACGTGTTGTTTCCTTGTGCCATGACAGGGGTCAATACTGGACGGGCACAAGTTGGCGCTGCAGCTCAGTCTGCGCAAGGTGGGCGGCAAGGCTGCAAAGCCTTCTGCCAAAGAGACAGCGGCCGCTGCCGACACCGGCAAGGCCAAGGGGACGAAACTCGTTGTGCGGAATGTGGCGTTTGAAGCCACGCGCAAGGACGTGGCCGCTTTGTTTGCGCCCTTTGGGCAGATTAAAAGCTGTCGGCTGCCCAAGAAGTTTGACGGCAGCCACAGGTGCGCTCTAGTAACCCTCTGCTCTCTGCAGTGAATGGGTGCTGCATTCACTCTTCCAGTGTTCTGCTTCATAAGTTCACTTTTCCCTGTTTAGAAATTGCAAACAAATTATTGAACACTTTGCATGCAGCATGTTTGAATGACTTGGAGTCCCTCTCTTTCTGGCGCATGTGCTTCACTTCAAGCAGAGGTGCAGACACTAGTCCGAAGCACGCTCTGCAAGCAGGATGCAGCCAAATGACATGCATGTGTGCCCACCTGCAGGGGCTTTGCGTTCGTGGACTTCCTGACAAAGCAGGAGGCCAAATCCGCGGCTGAGGCGGTGGCAGGCACGCATCTGTACGGGCGCCGGCTGGTGGTGGAATGGGCGGAGGCTGACGAGGCCGGCCTGGATGAGCTGCGCGCAAAGACGGCCGCGCGCTTCCGGCCGGACGAAGAGATGGGAGACCAGCACCCGGCCAAGAAGCAGCGCAAGAATCTGGACTTTGTCTAGGGGCTTGGCATTGGCAGAACAGCGCAGTGACCTGGAGTTTGTGTAGGGCATGACAGTGGCAGAGCACAGCTCGGACAGCAGCCGGTCAAGAAGCGGCAGGAATGTTGACTTTGTACGGCACAGCAGTGGCATGGCAGTACCGTAGCAGTGGACGAGCAGCGCGGGACCCTTGACTTTGCGGAGAGCATGCGAGGGGCAGAGCAGCCTTGAAGTTTCTCTGGGGCAGAGCAGGGGCAGGAGTCAGGCAGCCTCGACGCTGTTAGGCCATGGCAGAGCTTTGGATATCGAAGAGTCTGGCGGTGACAGAGCAGCAGAGGAGCCTTGACATATTGCGTAGAGTCAGGCAGAGCAGCACAGGGACATCAGCTCTCTAAGCCCAGGGCAGTGGCATGACTCCCAGTGGCAGGACTAACTTGGAGTCAGGCGGCCAGCCGAGCGCATGATGTTGCATGAGACCAGGGCAGTCTTTGAGTCAAACGGTCTGTGCCATGCTCGATTTTGTGTTCCAGATAAAGGCTTTGGCAGAGTCAGGAAGCGAGTAGAGCACAGTTGAAGATTGGGGGATGGGCCAGCAACGTTGAGAGCGAGGTGTGCTCTTGGTATTGAGGGATGTTTCATGCATATGCTGCATCGCTAGCTGGCTCCAGTGTGGTGTAAAAATCATGCTGATATAGATCTTTATAAGCACTGTGATGTCATGGATTGATTTAGTGGAATAGTTGATAAGTGATCTAATCATGCCATGTGGTGACTCAATGATTCTCCAAAACTGAGCCTATTAACGGCATGCTGTCTCCCGAGAAACCATTGATTTCTCAAGCTCAGCTAAAGCTCCCCTAAGTGGTGCTCTCTCAACCTTGTCAAACCTTGAGAAAATAAATGGCCAGTTGAATAAAATAACACCAACCTTAGGTCTCAATAGATCACAAATGTCAAAATGGCCCCTGCGCAAATTAGGTCTGGGGTCTGTGAAACCCCACCTTGGACCTCGGGCGTTACTCTTGGTTATTCGTGTCCGACAAGGATGCATTTCTAGCATATTCGCCGTCCATCAGGAATTACAATCGGCCGCAATTGCAACCCTGCTTTCGCGGGAACGAACATGTATGTCTGTGTCCTCGCAATGAGGTACGGGATTGACACTTCTTATGCACAGAAGAGCTCTTCAGATGTTCCTAACATATCCTTACCACATGTTTCTCAAATCTTCAAGGTCTGTGAACTCCGTAAGCTGTTCCCTACCTGCGATCGTTTTGGTACAAATAATGGAAGCCTGCTTCCGTGACCTAAAGCCTGCTCTGTGGGTGCAGGCCTTACCATATATTCCCCTTTATGTCTAATCTTGGACAAATTTTTAGTTTCAGGTGGGTCCTTACAAAGTCCAGATCAATCTCAAATGTATTGAGCGCGAGGGTCTTTGCCCATCACCATACATGCCAGATCAGAACCTGGCAGCAGTATGATGGAGAGCTTATTGCCAGACCTCAAACGTTAAGGGAATTTTGAAATGATGGCGCATCCTTGCACGGTGGGTTTCACATAGTTGAGAGTCTTCAGGTGTGCTCTGCAGGGCAAAACTACAGGGCACCTCCCACCAAATCAGTGAATGTCTGTACACCCTCTCCAGAGGCCACCGGCTCTCAACCTTGCCAGCACCACAAAAGGGGATGGCACTGGTGCTCGGCACTGCTAGCTGGCACTGCTGCTGCCGGCCTTTGCAAGCAGCACTTCTGACACCGGCTGGCCTAGGAAGGTGGGCGCGTATGTCCTGCTAAACACCTAACATCTGGTCAAAATGCAGGAGATGAATATGTACATCCGTTGCAGTGTTGCTAACGCCTTTCAACACAGTACAGGCTGGGGTATCAAAACATCATATAAAATTTTTTTCGGAAAGCTCCGCAATGTAATGTGAGTACAAAGAAAGTCTCTCAAAAATATTCAAAGAATTGCTTGGTACACGCTGTTCAAGCCGGTGTGCAAGGGGTGTCAAATAGGGCGCAGCACAGCTTGGCACAATGCCTGCGGCCTGCTGGACAAGCCAGATGTAGGACTCAGTCTCTGTCCTGCAGCAGTGTTGCCCAGGGAGGACAGCTTGCTCATGAGCTGGCTCCACATCTCGGGAGAGTAGGCATGCGCCCATGTTAATCAATATTCAGGCTGGCATAAGGCAACAGCCTCGCTGCGTCATTGAGAGGAAGTGTCTGTGCAAAAGGTAAACCTCTGCATCACCTCGCCGACGGTCAGCGCCCAGGCAGTCCTGCACAGCCCCTGCCGGCTGTACAGGTTTGTAGCCAGCAGCCGTTGGATCTCAGTGATGAGCACTGCAGCCCTATCGGGCGTCAGCTGCCGCAAGCATGCGTGCATGTACACGATGCTGCTGACCTGCTCGAGGTCTAGATCCTGCACACAGCATGCATGGTACATGCCGGGCTTGTTTTGGTTGAAGGGGGGTTCCCCCGGAATTTAAAGCGCTGTGGGAGTCACCAGCACCCAACGCTGGCATGCACTTCTTTATTCGTGACTTGGCGGTCAGGTCTGCTGTGTGCATGGGCAGGTGACAAGGGGCGAGCAGCGGACAGCAGAACACCCAGGATATTGGAACCCGGACCATCTCCGACCTCGGACAGGTCAGACTGTGGCACTGCGGCTGCCCATAGGAGGCAACATCCGCCACGAGACAGGTGACGGTCAAGAGATCGCAGTGCACCTGCATTGTTGCACCTGCCTGCTGCTGCACGGCTTCCACGGCTTCCGTGTGGACATACAGCGCCTTGCCATATGCCATCGCAAGAGTCCCCTGTGCACCAGCACAGCATGTTTGTGAGGTGTTGAGAGCGCCCGTGCACTGACTGAGAACACAAGAGCAGCAAGCGAACATGCCAGCAGCAGATCAAGAACTTGACATACCTGGCTCTGCTGCTGGAATTCTACAATCCGGATTGCTCCCACAGCAGCAAAGCTGTGGGCCACCCCCTGCTTGCAGACGCCTACACAGCATGACACAAAGTGTTCAGGCGACGGCAGCAGAACCTTACAGGCAACACATGTATGCATGGGACCGGGGAGGGGCGTATACTGTATACATGTTTGGCTGTATGGGTGTTTACCCAGGTGCACAAGCGCTCTGAAGGTCGTGGCGAAGTCTTGTGGGCTGTAGCCCATGAGCATGTGGAGGGAGCGGCGTGCCACAAAGTCTGAGGGCTTCAGCAGCAGCTTTGCCAGCGAAGATACAGCCAGCGCCTGCAACGGGCCAGGAGAGCGTCAACAGCAAAGGGTGATTCCCCTTGCAAAGTTCCTTAGACTATCAAGCACTGAGAAATCACAGTAGCCAGACAAGGGGTTACCAGGGGATGCGGGCGAAACGTGTCGAGGATCTCCAGCATGCGCGTGATGGCAGCGCTCACAACTTCCATCTTCCGCCTTTTCAGCTTTGCCAGGCTCCACAGGACTACAGAGAGCATTCACTTTGGGTGTTCTCTGCAAGCGAGCCTTGTGAAACTTCAGCTGATTGCAGACTGATTGCATGTTGTGGAAAGACCCGTTACCATCACCGATTTTGTGATCGTGAAAGGAATCCATAATGCCCATGGATCTTTGATCGACAGCGTCCCAGAAGTGCTCGCCAGGGTTGTCTAAAGCCATTGCAAAGCCACATGCCTGCACACACACTTTGAAGTTGGTATCGTGCAGAGCACAGGATCATCAGGTGTTGCAATGTTTATAAGCCATGTCTGCAGATCATGAACCAAATCTTGTTGAGGGCGTACCGTCTGAGCAATGTTTCTCGGCCCAAGATTGCTGATCTGGCTGAGTGTGCGGCGCGAGAAGGCAGTGGAGAGGGCGCCACGGAGGGCGGCAAGCTTGCCGAGAGGGTTGACGCTCATCGCGATGTCCTGCACCACGCACAAGGTAAGTGGCTCTGCACAGAAAGGCAGACTCTGTCGAGGGAAATGAACTATAAGCATGTCCGCGCCAGGCAACCATTGCAGGGCAGCAACAAAAGGGACAGGCTGTTCTCACCCTCGGTGCAAAGGTGATCACGCTGCTCTCTGCCGTGGCCGTCAGCTGCTGCACAAAGCTCTCGGGGCAATACGATGCTTTTGAGCATCCAGTGAGGAAGGCGCTGGTGTTGCAGGGATTTAATGTTCCACTGCAATGGCCCAACAAAGTCGAGGCGGCCTAAATCCTGCCCCTAAGGCTGCAGGCAGGAAGATTAAATCCCTACAACACCAGCGCCTTCTTGACTGGATGCTCAAAAGCTGTTCATTGCCCCGACAGCTTTGCGCAGCAGCTCACAGCCACGGCCAAGAGCAACGTCTCCACCTTTGCACCTAGGGTGTGAACAGCCGACACAAAATGTGATTAGCTTTCACTGGGGTGGCCGAGGGAACCGAACCTGCGGGGCCCGGGGGCTTGACCGCAGGACATGGCAAGCAGGCCTCAATTATCAAACCGATGCAAATACCTGAAACGCAGGATGGCAGTAGCCTTGGGACACTAATCTGAAAGTCATGGGTTTTGGATGCAGACCTACCGGTGCGCATGGCGCTTGTTGAGACGCATGCTATAGCAATGACTGAACGCGCGCTTGGCGAGGCCGGTGTTCCGACGTGGCGGCGCTCAAGGCAGCGGCTGCGGCCGGTGGCAGGGCGGCCGCAAAGACGGCGCTCGCGCGCAGCCCAACAACGCTGCTTGTCAAGAATTTGCCGTATACTGCCAGCGTGGCCGAGCTGGAGGTCTGCAATTTTCTGCCTGCACTTTTCTGCCTCCTAGATCTATGATTGTAAAGTCCCAGCGCACAAAAGAGTGTACCGCTCAGCTGGTTTTCCTGTGCCTGGCATCAGTTTCTGGCTGTGACTATCATAAGGCATGGTGGTTTGGAAATTGGGGAACACTTGTGTGCGATCAGGGTATTCATCAGCCTCTACTTGTGCACATCATGCGCGCATGGAAAGCATGTCCATTACTCGTCTGACCTGCCTGCATGCTGACAAGCCCGGTCCTGCTTTCTGCCAAGCAGAAGCCTTTGGCAAGCTTGGGGCAATTGCACGGCTGGTGCTGCCCCCAACGCGCACTGGCGCTCGTGCAATTCGCAGAGGCGGCCGCTGCGCGCCGTGCCTTATAGGCACTCGCGTACAAGCGTTTCCAGTCCGTGCCGCTCTATTTGGAGTGGGCACCCGCCGATGTTTTCAGCCCTGACGCGCCCCTGCAGCCTCGGCCCCAGGTGAGCATAGGGTTATCCATTTACGAGCCATGGTAATCAGAGCCATGGTAGAGGATCCGGCTTCCAAGGAACTAGAGTTGTATGAGGGACATCATCTTGATGTGTCTAATCTTTCTTGCTTCACAGCCCTAGACTTGTCTGTCTTGTCTGTGATTATTCATCCTCATCCAGCTATTGTGTTGTGTCTTTCCTGGTATATAATCGAAGCCAGGCTGTTCTGAGCCTTGTCTTAAATGCTGCTGTTAGCCTTTGCACCCCCTAGCAGCATGCTGTTGTCGCTCTTTGTGTAAACAGGCGCAGGCCGCCGTTGCCAAGAAGGCGAAGAAGGTTGACTCAGATGAGCCGGTGGAAGTGGCTGACCTGCCAGCTGGCAATGACGAGGCAGAGTCCACCAACATCTATGTGAAGAACTTGGCCTTTGCCACCACCGACGCCACACTCAGGGTGAGTCACCTCAGCATAGCGGGGCAAATTAACATGCTCATTCTGGACTTTGACACCATTTAACCCAGCCATGCTGAGGGTGAGTTGCCTCAGCTCAGCGGGGCATGTTATCATGCTACCATTCTTTGACCTGTGATTTAAAATCACTCATCCCAGCCATGCCACTTGTGGTCTATCTGACGCATCGTTTTAGTAGTGTCCATGACTACCAAGATGTATGCTGGACACCTAAGGGATCGCAGCTGCCAGTGCTTTATCCACTACAAGGACAGAAAAGGAGTGTTAGGAACCAGCTGGCAAGATTCTTTCTTGGGGCCAAGTCAAAGACTGGGGACAGATGTTGGAGCATGCTTTGCCCAATCGGTTGATGTGGAGACCTTTACACCTGCGCTGTTGCGAAAGATCCTCACCGTTGCAGTGAATTCTTTTGATATGCAGTAATGCTGCGCCTGGTTTGTTCAATTTCAGTGACACGAAGGAAGCGCACCAGGCTATGCACAAGAAGAATCTGAAGGGCTCATGTGACCGGGGCCAGAGCAGGCGTGTACTGTGTGTGGTCATGGGCTGCATGCTCAAAGACTTGCATGTGCTGACGTCTCTATTATTTGATCCCCGTGGATGCTCACAGTAATTGCTTGCAAGTCTTCAGCTGGGCTTGGACACCTTAGCCAATGGACAGGGACGCTGAGCCTTTGCATGTGCTGACATCTCCTCATGACTTGCTCCCCATAATTCTGTTGCACTTTGTCTCAGTTGGGGTGGCATGCTTCTGTAAATAGAACAGTGGGGTTCCATTGGGGTGCTCCTGCCCTGTACTGCCGACTATAGGTGCAGTCCAATCAGCAGTCCACTATGAGGCAGACATCTCCATTCTGTGAACTACAGTTATACTGTCCATTGACTCACAGTCAAATCCTGTCCCAATGCGACTGAATCAAAGCATCATGGATGATCCCTTCAAGGGCCTTGGTGGATTGTAAAGGATGCAGGTCTCATCATCCCATGATCCATCCTTGCCATCAATTTTCGCTGATGCTCACCTCTGCAAGTGTGTTTGCAACCTTCTCTGAGGTTGCTCCATCCCCCTCTCAACCAACACAACCACTCTGTCCTGCCACAGCTGCTTGTGAACCCCAGACAAGCATGAAAAGGAATCCCATGCGGCTGGCCATCCTTGGCCGCTTCTTGCTCAACTGACAATTTAAGAAGGTGGAGATGAAACGGCTAGCAGGGCGAGGTAGCAGAAGCTGACCTGTGATCTGAGTGCTTTCAAAACCATCTCCACTTCAGCCTGCATGTCACTGCATAAACCGCTTCTGATGCATCTGCATATCTTTGCAGCTTTCCAACCACTCCCCTGTCAATTCCAACGGCACACAGATATCGATTAATTGGAAAATGCATTCCCAACTCCTCAAAGAGGTTCAACCAATGTGTGCACTGCACTTTCCTGCTTTACAACATTGCAACAGCTGCTCATGAGCTGCACTTGCGATAATCAGGGCTCACCTGCCAGCAACTTCGCCCCAGGGCTGTTGCCTTTGCTAATAACGGGCATTTTGAGTGACACAGGGCACAATGCCCTTGCGTGAGGCATATGGCCAGCCAGGAGAGCTCCAGGAGAATCTCCTAGTCAGCGGTTCTATAATCAGGGGCTTCCGGCGACGGCCTGCCAGCCAATAGCAATGTGACAGCGGAATAATTGCTTGAGAATTTTGATACAGAGCAGTGCCTTGAGCAATGAGCATAGCATGCATTGGACTATGGTGCACAACCTTGAGAGAAGAGGATGCACCTCAGCAGCGCAGCAAACCTACAGGGACCCGCACTGCAAGACATCCAACGGGTCATTGCTCCTAGAAGATGACTTGATAGAGCATATTTATCTATGAAGAGCTGGAAAACTCTGCCCTTTGCCCTTTGTAGAGATCAGCTACAATGGTATACTTCAGGAGCACGACAACGGGAACATATCGGCATTCTGCGGGCAAATTGCTCTAAAGATGTAAATAAATAGGAGCCCAGTGGTTTAGAAGTGTAAAACCCAGCAACCGGCATCTCAGGCAGGGATGCAAATCAAACCCACAAAGGTCTACATGGTCCGCACGTGAAGCGCACTGCCTGACGTTCTCAAGAGATGCATAAGTATGATTCCCAGACTGAGTCTGACGTTCAGTGGCCCTAGTCTCTTCCAAAACAAAAAAAGACACAAAAGGGTGATTTTGCTTCATGGGGGTGGCCGAGGGAAGCGAACCTGCGGGGCCCGGGGGCTTGACCGCAGGATTCCGACCCTCGGCGTTGGTAGATGTAGTTCGTCGCCTTGCTTGCAATTTGATGGCGTACCTTGAACATTGGCCATTTTCTCGATCGTATATTCCATTCGGTGCATGACCGCAAGCCCGACATAGATCATTCCTTCGCATCGTCCGAACCCTTCAAGATGACAAGTTTCGGTCTGCAAAGTCTTTGAGTATCAGATGATCGCTTTATCGGACGAAAGCTCTGGCAGGTCAGCCATCACCAATGGGATCACCTTGGGATCCGAGCTTATTTTTGGAGGCGTGAGTGGATGACGATTACGTTTCTTAGGTAAGAGCAGCGTGAATGAATAAAAGCAGGAAGTTGAGGGTCGCCCGCTCAGATTCGAGCAATGCATGATACTTGCACCCTTCTGTCCTTCTCAACTCCATCTAGGCTGCGTGTACCTGGCAGGGTTGGTGGAGGGTAGAACACAACCAAAAGGAAGCAGCAACCTGTAGCATGACCAGTGACCTTCCCTAGATCTGCTGCTGCTTCCCAGTTGGTGCCAGCACCGCATGAACATGATCTGAGACTCTCGGAGCTGCTGTTGTGACATGGCAAGCAGGCCTTAACTATAAAACCGACGTGAATACCTGAAAGCCAGGATGGCAAAAGCCTTGGGACTCTAATCTGAACGTCATGGGTTTCAGTAATTCTCTGCTCTCTGCAGTGAATGGGTGCTGCAATCACTCTTCCAGTGTCCTGCTCCATGAGTTTCACTTTTCCCTGTTTGAAAATTGCAAACAAATTTTTGAACACTTTGCATGCAGCATGTTCGAATGGCTTGGAGTCCTTCTCTTTCTGGCGCATGTGCTTCACTTCAAGCAAAGAAACAGACACCAGTCTGAAGCACGCTCTGCAAGCAGAATGGAAGCCAAATGACATGCATGTGTGCCCGGCTGCAGGGGCTTTGCTTTACTGCGTCTACTCGCAGCATGCTGGAAAAAGTTAGAGCCTGGAATCTGTCAATGTTTTTTTGAGGTGTCATATTAGGACTGATGTGTCTCATCAGATGGTTGAAATTTCCCTTGCTGACATTGCTGTTGACATCAGCATTTCTGTGTGAAGGCTCCTGTCCTGATTAGAAATTTGTCAATTATGCAGGTGTCGCCAAAGGCAGAAGATATATTTCACATGCGGCCAGGACAGCGGCCATGATGTATTGCATGTGTTTCCTGCCAGCTATGCACTGGATGTCATGGAGTGGGCATTGCTATGGAGATGGTTTGGAGTCGCACGCTGAGCAGACCGCCTGCGGTGATTGCAATTGATCCTGAGGTTGATTGGGTCCTGCCAATACGTATAGGTGCTTGCAAAATTGCGCACCAATCCCGGCCCTGAGGGAGCTGGGTTGCTACAGTTCGTGATTGTGAGACATCATCTCAGGTCACTAACGGGTCCGCTCACCGTATCTGCAATTTGCACTCTAATGGGCCGTGTGCATATGGCACACCGGTGTAAATGCTCGTAGACATGGGGGGGAGTTGGCAATGCTAACTTCATGCTCAGGGACAATATCGTTTCTGCAAACGACATAATGATGTGTGCCCTCAGAGGCTCCAATTGTTGATTGCATGTGATTTGATAGGCCCAGTCTCTATCATTTGTCTCAGAAATTATCAGGCAGGCCTCGCTCTTGTGAAATGCAACAAATTGAAAAAAGGGCAAGAAAAATTATCCCGATGTACCTTCGATCGGGGAGGCATTGAACTCCCGAGGCTTGATTGATAATGCACTTGCAATCAACACGGTCGGGTGTCGGCCTTATTCGCTGCTCACCTTGCTGACGTCATTGGCCATTTTTCACATATTGTCATGAATGCCCAATAATAAAAGTTTTCTGGCTGCTTCATTTTATTTCAAAATATACAGAGTGCATCCCCATCGATGTCTCCGACATGCCGTAAAGTAGTTTTCAAAAATTCTTGGGGATGCGGAAGCTGATGACTACCTTGATTGAAAGTGTCAGGACACTATGCTGACATGCAACAAAATGCAATCAGTATCAGCTCGTCTGGGGAGAATTACTTGGCTGCGCTTGAGGCATTTTTCGATCGCAAAGGGCCAGAGATTATGTCAGGTGCTGCAATTTCCACCATCGGGGTCTTGATGGTGTCCCCGCTGTGTGCCACGGATATTCTAGCATCTCACCTTTTGAAAAACCATGCGGTACCGTTGGGCTCCTCTGTCCCACATCATGATTTTCCTGGGAAGGTTTGCCTTTGGATTGAGGCGCGCCATGTGTCCATACGGACGTAGTTGTTCCACATGAATTTGCAAAGCGCTATTTTGCGATGTGAAGGAATGCAGTAATGAATTATATTGTGCTGAATGTAATCGCAGGCTCCCTGACTCTGAATCTGCACCCACGTGGCCTGGAGTATATTGCTGCCAGGCTCAGCAGTCTGGGCGAGTTGGAGAGCGCCAAGCAGCGCTCCCCAGTGGATTTCTTCAGGGGCTGTGTAAGCGATGTCCAGGATTTCAAGCGGCTGGAAAAGATCCAGCATGTGCTGCACAGAGTGCGCACACTGCGGGTGCAGTCATCCGCCTGCAAACTCAGGTGCCCGCCCCCCCTCTGCCATGGCCTCCCTCTTTGTCAGTCAAGCACCGGGGATATTTGAAAGTCCTGCCCGGCCCTGTGCATACCACAGTGCGGACAAGAGAGGCACCAGCCTGTAAGCACCACCCAGATTGCCCTCTTCTCAGATATTTCCCTTCTTGCTGTGTCTTGGGTGCTGCCATGTGCGGCAGGAGTCTGATGCGGTGTCCAAGGCCATTCTGTCAGCACGACAGCCAAGACTCGTCAGAGTCAGATGTGATCATCTCGAACAACTGCGCGCTATCACGTACCGCTGGCCTAAAAGAGGCAATTGTTCCGATGCCAGGGATCCGACGCGTGTCAACTTGAGCCCGCTGCACTCACTCACTCGCTTGGAGCTGAGTGGGTGCGACCTGTCGACATCTGCGTGGCTGGGCCTGGAGGCTGTACGCGGCAGGCTACGTTCCCTCGCCTGCCACAACTCCCTTGAGGAGCTGTGGCACCTGCTGGCACCTGCCTCCGGCCGTGCCAGAACCCCCGGTAAGCACACCTTTCTTTATTGTTGCCTGCCTTTGGAATGATGGTGGGCATCTGAGACTATGAAAGTCTCTTGCATGCATGAGTGCAGTGAGTGGGATTGACACCACCCTGCACTGCAATTGACAAAAGTACTATAATTCGAGATGCTACATGCCTTAGCTAGGAAGGATCGTACCACAGCCTGCAACTCAGCGCTAGTGCGGCCTGCTCATCTGTGCCGGATCATATGGGGATATAACAGAGGGAAGCAGCTGCCCACTGTCGATGATAAAAAGAGTCTCGCATGGATGGGCATGAGAGTGTAGCTTTGCCGGGGCGCAGGCGCGGCCGAGGCGGCGGCGGCGTGGCCGAGCCTGACATCCCTGACATGCTCCGCGAATTCCTTCCAGACAATGGACTCCTCCCTGGCGCTCCTGCCGGCAGTGGGCCGGCTGAATTTGTCAGGGAACAATATCGGGACGGTGCAGAATCTGACGGCATGCGCCGCCTTGACACAGCTTGATTTGAGCAACAATTGTATAACATCGCTCGCACAGGTCGGCCTCTGCGCAGGGCCTCTGCGCCGCCTCGTTCTGCAGGTGGACTTCCCCTCTATGGGCCCCGCTGCTTGACTCACAGTGAAGAGCGATCTTGCTAGTAAAAGAAAAATGTGGGCTCTATTTGAACAGTGCAGATTGTCTCGCGTGGCTGCAGATCCAGTCAGCAATGCCAAGCCTGCCTGGTTGTGATCCGCTAATCTTGCATTCCCGGCCTTGCTTTTAAAAACAGAGTTCAGTCTGAGTTTTATCTGCATGGCTCAGGCTTATGTGAGCAAGCCTTCCGTTGAGGGGGGATTGCTGCTGCCTTTCAGGGGAATGTGATAAAGAGCACCAAGGGCTTGCAGCTGCTGAGGGGCCTGGAGGAGTTAGATCTTCGGTGCAATCTCATCGCCAGCATCCACGAGGTCGTGCGGCTGTCAGGTAATCACCGCAGACAGAAACCGACCATGCATTCCCTTGCTGCAACACGCCTTTTACTGATGACAGCACTAACCAAGCCGTTGGGACCAGCCTTCCAGATCCTATCATAAATGCTAGACGTGCCCAGGTAGAGCACACAGGTATTCAGACCGCTGTACAGCGCAGAGCTATCAATGTTTTTGAGATAAAGGAGAGTTCTGGAGGTTGTGGCAGCAACTCTTCTAGACAGCAAAGAGCTCCAATCAACAAGCATGCAAGGAAAGATGCAGCGCTAGAAAAATTGAGGAGCCTCATGCAACTAAAAATGCAGCGCTGGGGATCTTGAGGAGCCTCTGCAATGGCAGATGCAGTACTTGGAATGTTGGTGAGCTTTAGATCAAATTAAGCAAGTGATCTAGATCTAGCCTCTGAATAAGTGATGGTGTCCTGTGTGGTGGCAGGGCTGAGCACGCTGCGCGCGCTGTGGCTGGAGGATAATCCAATTGCGTTCGCGCGGCTGTACAGAATAGATGTACTGGGGTGCTTCCCGGAGTCCCAGCAGCTACTCCTGGACGGCCGCGCCAGCCAGCGCTCCGAAACAGAGATAGCAGCCCTTCGTGCGCAGGTGGGCCATAAGCTCGTATACTGCTCAAGATCCTTCCACAATAACTCCTCAATTTCCTATTCTAGCAGCCAGGAACGCGCACTTAAGTAAGTAAATCATTGCTCCCCTTTAAGAACATGTGGACCAGTATTAGTCTGCTCTGTGTCTGTTGTGTTCCTCTTAAAGTAAAGCAAGTGCTTCAGGCTCTACGGAAGTTCAGCAGAATGACGGCAGATTGTCCTTTTGGAATTCTGAGATGCAGTCCCGGCAGTTGCATCTGCGCACATGTGAGCGCATGTGCCGGGATGTGCAGGGGAATGCGCCGCCGGACAGCTGGCGGGTGATGGAGCGCTTCGTCGCCCAGGCCAACCACTTCCTCCCCTGGGGCCCCCCTGTGTACGGCGAGCACCCCCTCTCTGAGGAAGTGTGGGCGCCCGAGTCCCCCACAGGCTCCTCCATTGAGCCCTCACACTCGTCTGCTGCCTCACACAGTGGCTCCAGGTACTTAAGTGCTGCTCATATAAAAGTCATCAGCCTCGCTGTTGATCTGTTGTGAGTATACCTGCCATTTGCCATTGCCTTGAAGACAGACATGGAGAAATATGATCTCAAGACGTTCACCCTGCAGCTGTGCAAGTCTGTGAGAATATGACCTATGGCAAGCTATATCAATGGAAGCTTAGTAATGTGAAGCATTAGTGAAGCATTGGTAAGCTTCTGTGCTGCACAACTGAGCGCGCCTGATTCTGCTGCAGAGGCCGAAGCGGCAAAAGAGCGCCGTCGAGGAGAATTGTGGAGTTCTCTCTGGGGGGTATCCGCACTGGGCAGTCAACCACATCGCAGGATGAGCCGGGAAGCCCTGCAGTTTTTCCTACATCGCAGACCCCTGGGAACAGGGGCGGCGAGGCATCAGGCAGCGGCCGGCAGGGGATGCGATCCTTCAGGCTCGCGAGCCATCAGTCGTCGGTGAGTCACCACCCATATGCAACAGCTGACTCAGCGTCTTGATTTGCAAGGAGCCTGATGGTCTGCCGTGGGGTTTCAGTGAAGAGCCTGCATCACGCTGCAATCCTGTGGCTGTATTTGGAAAGCCTTGTCGAAGGAGCCTTGAATATCGAGCCTTGACTGAGGTTCCTACTGAAGGCCATCAGGCTCCCTGCTGTAGGATTGAGGCTTGAACGGCTATCTTCTGTATGGTGCAGAGCTCCCAGGGCGATGACACAAAATACTACGATGTGAGAGAGCGGCAGAAATCGCCGCCGCGCTACGAGCGCGCTGTTTTGGAGCGGCTTCACGAGGTAATTCCCCTGTGCCAACCTGACTCGGGGGACTCTACATTCACTTAATTGAATTAGAGTCCCCTGCCTGACTTTCACCTTGACATTGAACATGGCAGATGGGCAGGCAGACCCATTCTGCTTCAGTAGTCGCTGCATCATTTGCCCTTGCGAGAATTGCAGAAGCTTCGAAACGTCATCGTGGAGGTTGGCACAGTGCATGCGCACCCATAGCTATGTTGTGCTGCACAGCCAAGCCAGTGCAGATCAATGCAGGCGTGACAGTCTGCTGAAGGTCGTGCAACCCGGGCATACGCCATTTCTAACAAGCAAAGCGTCACACTGAAATGAGCGTTTCTGCACAGGTACTGCCCACGCCAGGCAGGGAGGTTGTTCCGCCGGACACAGGGTGGGAGTCGGGCTCAGAAACGCCCTCTAACGCATCCTCAGCAAACTCAGATGACTCAGTATCCCCAGAGCTGCAGCGGTCCACTTCACGGCTGCTCAGTGGGAGCCTCCAGCTGAGCCTGGTCAGCGCCAGAGGCAGCCTGGCAACCAAGCAGTGACGTCCAGTGGTTTGGATACAGTCAGCTTGTACTTGATCTATGCTGACGGCCCTGTGGCGCTGCGTATCTGTGGAGTGAATTCTCTGCCCTGTATTTGTTGTGGATCAAGGTTGAATGTGTGAATCTGCTTCAACGTATGAGTGTTACTAAGATGGCATGAGCGCCACGTGGCATGCCACCACTGGAGCAGTGTGAAGTTTGCGCCAGAGATCTTCAAAATGCACCTGCTCAGTATTGGTAGGTGCAATCAGACTTCACGCTGTTTGTGACTGATCATGGTGTTCAGCTTGAGCTAAGCTTGGCATGCACACGGTACTATCGGGTAGTATCCGGTACCGGGTGTCCACCCGGGGCCACCCATGGGGCCAAGGGAATGAATCACATCTGGGCGGTTGCCACAAGTGCACAGTCTCTGCATCCACTGCAACAGCACTGCCCAGTGAGTCACTTTCTGTGGAAATGGAATTGACTCGACTTAGCCGGGCTGACTTGCAAGTGCAATTGCAATTGGAGCCTCCCCATGCGCATGCGCATGAGCGCGCTTGCAAGCCGCAGACTGGGCTTTGCAACTGCAAGCACCCTCACAGCCCCGCCCCGTCGCAGCCTTGCAATCAAGAAATCTACAAAACTGCACACATGCGTTCACAGCTGGCTACTTGAGGGGTGACTCATCCTGGGTGACACCAGGCTGCTCCTTGGCAGTTGCCAGATTTGGCAGCACATCTCAAAAGCACTTGTCGATGTTTTTGTGGCCCAAGAGCAGCAGAAATTGCATGCACAGATCAGACGAGGCACGTTGATACATTGCTGTGCTATTTGTGTTATTTTCGTGCGAGTGCCGTGCGCTCAGGTGCCTTGATTGTCCATTCCACTGTACAGCCAGCTTCAAGGGCAGCTTCTTTGTGAAAACGGTCCAGTGACACGCGGGTCAGCCTTAAGAGCGCTTGTAGGGCATAATATTGTTCACTGACTCCTCCCGAGGCCGTGCTGAAGGGATCTTTTGACCCGCCAACCCAACCTTGAGGTGGCTTCATATAACGATGCACAGCGCTTGGTAGGGACTCTTTGTCACTCTGCCAATCCCTTGACAACATCGTACTCAAAGGGTGATGTTGAGTAGCTGTTCTACTCCAAGTGGCGAATTGACAGGCATTCAGACGAGCTATGGGGGAAGATCGCGAAAAGCACAAGAGCAAGGACAAACACAGGGACCGCGACCGCACTGTCGAGAAAGCGAGACGTGACGATAGGAGCGGCCGCGATGACAAAGATCGCAGCCGACGAGATAGAGACAAGGTGCGCGTCCAAATTATGGTGAGGGCTTCCTGATGAGGGCGTTGGGGTTCATGGCAATCCCTTATGGAATATGCGAATTTTCTGATGTGGTGATACGCGTTCTTGCTCATCAATATCTCTATGGTGCAAATGTGGTTTGCCTCAATACAAAGATGTTGCATTGCAGCTGTTCAGCGGACAGTGGCGTCTGTTGGGTGTCATGCTGGCTCTTCGCTTTTGTTGTATTGACCACCTGACATTTCTTGGGCTATCCTTGTCATGCAGGATGCCGACCTTAAGGATAGAGACAGGGCTGGAAGCGAAAGGAGAGAGCAAGAGGAAAGGTGAAGCCCCTTACACCCCGCACTTTTATGGAGCTTTGCTTAAAGTGCATTGTTAAATCTTCAATGATTATTTTGTTCTCAGCCGCCATTCATGCCTTGGAACTCTGCACTCCCAGCTGTGGGACCACTTACGCATGTTTGCGAGACTTGACAAGACCATCAGAGTTTGTGCTGGCCCATCTGCAGGGAGCGGGCCATGGCTGAGAGGGCCAGATCAGAGAGGGATGCGGGCACATCAAACGACCGGCACAGGGACAAGGAGAGGCGACGCGAGTCGCGGAGGGAGTACGCCGACAGCCGCGGTGTAGACTATGGTACGCTCCCCTTTTCACAGGACCAGTCTTACTCCTCTTGCTTCACGGTGACGCAATGCAATGCGGACTAGACTTGCATCTAGACATGTCTGTTGTGGAGGCGAACAGGAACCATGCGCATGCGCCAACGACGGATGTAAGCTGCTCATGCATTATGCTCATGGGGTGAATCAAGCAACCTCTGTGCCTGCAGATGGAAAGAGGGAGGGCAAGGAGCGCAGAGACAAGCGGCACAGGGATGAGGATGAGCGCGGAGATCGAGATCACAGAGGAGACCGTGACAGGGACAGGTACCCCCCATTGCTGTCCCTTCCTGATCACTTTCTAGTCGGCATGTCTTGCTGTCTTGCGCCCCTTTGACAGGCATGTATGCTTTGGCCGACCCCAATTAGTGTGACAGCATGCTGCGACAGTCATGCAGTATTGAGCGGTGTCTACCTGGCTTCAGGGAGAAGGACAGTGAGGGGCATAGGGAGAAGAAGAGGCGCTCAGAAATCCCAGAGACCCGGGATGCAGCCGACGAGCGGCAAAAGGCCAAGCAGGTTTGTGCCCATCTCATCCTCTTTGTTGCAGTCGCTGCCTGCTCTTGCGCACATGCAGGCACATGAGTAGGATTCCTTGAAGACGCCCAACACTGCGTTAAGTCCTTTAAGACAGGGTGGGAGCAGTGTGATGCGTACTCCGGGGAATTTCACCGTCTTCATGTGTGCTGAGCTGAAATTATCATGATCAGCGGCAGGAAATCAAACTTTCCTTTACTCCTGTCAACTCAGAATTGCGGGCTGATGTTTTGTGCTGCACTGTGGGCACAGGAGGAGGAGCAGGCCGCGCTAGACGATGAAGCTGAGCGGCGGCGCAAGCGCGTGCAGGCGTGGCAGGAGCAGAAAGCCAAGCAGATGGCTGAAGAGGAACAGGCCGTCAAGGACGCCGCTGAAGAGGCTGTCCAGTGGACTTTTGAGGACGACTCCGATGAGGTACGCTCCTGTGACTTGCTGGTGCCATGTCTAACTTGCCTGCCACCTCATATTATTGTGGCTTCCTGGAGATAGCTCAGTTTTTGCCTGTGTTCTTCTTGTAATCTAGCGTTATGTAAAGATGTTTCGATGCCTGAAGGCTTGAACATGCCATTGCTTCTACCACTTTGCTGTGTGCCAGCTGCTGTGTGACAAATCATGTGCACCTGAATGGTACTGCAAAATCATACCCAATTCAACATGCATCAATTCCTGGCGCTGATACTGATGCAAAGAGGGTTTCGCACATGCCCAGGAGGACACTGCGGCCGGAGGCGTGCGCGCGGCAGACGGCGCGGCAGACGAGACGGCGGCCGCACCGATGGAGTTGGACGACGAGGTTGATCCGCTGGACGCGTTCATGAACCAGAACGATACGCACGTGACGGCGCTGATCAAGCAGGCGCAGGAGAAGGCTGAGGAAGTGGAGGAGGAGATTGACCCTCTGGACGCCTTCATGGCAGCTGAGGTGCTGCCAGCCGTGACCCAGAACGGCCTCAACAAAACGCCCCAGGCCCAGGTGCGCTGCCTGCCCCTTCACTCCCTCATGCTGCCCATGCCTCTTACTCTACATGTTTGCATGGATCCCAACTGCCTTGTGGGTGAAGCAAAAGTGTTCAGCACTTGCTCATGTGGCTTGCAGTGACCACAGGCTGCCAACACATGCCTACTGCGCACATGCTGGGTGCTTTTAGTCTTCGAGTCTGGAACCTCAGAAATGGTCTCTTCAAGTGCATGCACATGTTTGCTTCACCGCGCATTCAGCATGCAAAGGCCCCAAAAGGATTTTGACGGCATGATCATCCACACCTTTCCTGACAAGGTTGGTTGGTGCGCAGAGCACGGAGGCGCTTGTGCAGTCCAGCGAGATAGTGCAGGCCGAGGGAGCGGGCGAGAGCGAGGCAGCGCTGCCGCCGCCGGCCGCAAAGCGCCGGGGCCCGGCTGCGCGGCGGCGGTCGCGGTACGATTCCGAGTCGGACTCCGACGACGAAGAGGACTGGGACGTCGAGGAAGACGACGCGGTGCGCTGCTTTCTATGTCCTCTTCTTACCTGTGACAAGCACACCAGATTTTCTCTACCAGGCCCCCTGTAGCTCAAGATCAGCTGAGCTTGCTTTGGTTGAAAAGCAGCTGCCTCCTTTCGTACTTCACTAGTGCCATCCTGACTCCTGTATGCATACAGAATTTGCAACTCTTTGTCTTTGCAGCGTGCTTGGCATAGAGCATACATGCACATGGCATATTGGTAAAGCTGTAGCTTTCATGACGAACAGCGCCGAAGAATGGTTGTTAAATTGGCGATCCTCTGTGTGCGCAGGACTGGGCGAAGAACACGCTGGCGGGCAAGCTGAGCAAGAGCGACAAGCTGGGCGTGGTGGACCACAGCACCGTCAGCTACCCGCCCTTCCGCCGCAGCTTCTACACCGAGACCGGCGCCCTGGCCAGGATGACCGAGGAGGAGGTGGCCGCCTACCGCAAGGAGCTTGAAGACATCAAGGTGACCCTCCTGCCTCCCTCATTCACCACGATCTTTGCAGGGGCTCTCATCTTGGGAGATTTGCCTCCTGGCCAGCCCTATGTGATAGAAAGGCCCTTGCACTAGGACGTGACTGGAGGAAACCTCTAAACGATGTGCTACCTTTGTTTTAGCATCGAGGCGCTGGTGCATGCATGCTGTGGGCTGCCATCTCCACGAGAGACATGCGCGGTGCTGTTGGAAAGGGACTTACTCATCCAACACAGGTTCTGAATGTAGTGTCATGTATTTGCTGCGCAGGTCCGCGGCAAAGACATACCCACGCCGGTGAAGAACTGGAACCAGTGCGGCCTGAGCAGCCGTGTGCTTGACGTCCTACAGAAGGGCGGCTTTGCGCGGCCAATGCCTATTCAGGCGCAGGCGCTGCCGGCCATCATGAGCGGCCGCGACTGCATCGGCATCGCCAAGACCGGCTCCGGCAAGACGCTCGCTTTCGTGCTGCCCATGTTGCGCCACATCAAGGACCAGGTCAGCCTTTTTTCTCTTTTTTGTGTCTGCACGAAAGTGGTGCTCAGTGCTGGTTGACTACACCAACATCCTTCTCTGTGGAACATTTGCGTCCATGAAACTTTCGGTCTGCTCCATCCTGTCCTGAATATTCTGCATGATGTGAGCTACATGGGTCTCTAGCTCAAGCTGTGAAGCCCGTTGGAATGTCTGGTGATGATGTGTTGAAAGGCATATTGTAAATTTCGGATCATTGCAAAGCCATTGACGTGAGTGTCTGTTGCTGCTGCAGCCGCCGCTGGCGCAGGGGGACGGGCCGATATCGCTGGTAATGGCGCCCACGCGCGAGCTGGTGGTGCAGATCGGCAAGGACATCCGCCGCTTCTCCAAGGCCCTCGCCCTCTCCGTCGTCTGTGCCTACGGGGGCTCTGCCGTCGCCGGCCAGATCGCCGACCTCAAGCGCGGCGCCGAGGTGCGCTGCTTTCTCCATCTCTCCTTTGCTTTGCGCCTATTCATACCATCGCGATATGCGTGCCTCATCCTACTGCAAAATGCCAGACGTGATGCTCCAGACCTCCTATTGCTGGTCCACGTCCTGCAGATGCCTCAGCATTCAAATTTACCTGGCTGCGGCGCCATATGAAGCGGGGCATGCATGTGTGTGCCGCAGCAATCTTCTTGGTCAATTAAATTACATCAGCTAGACAAGGCGATGTAGGGAGGAGGGAAGCCAGGGATAACACGTTGTCCTTCAGGACAAGGGGAAAAAGTATTGTTTGATTTCCGAGATTGTTGACATGACTGGGTGTGTCTGCCCGTGGTTCAGGTGGTGGTCTGCACACCCGGGCGCATGATTGATCTGCTGGCGACCAGCGGCGGCAAGATCACCAATTTGCGCCGCGTGACGTACCTGGTCATGGACGAGGCGGACCGCATGTTTGACATGGGCTTTGAGCCGCAGATCATGCGCATCGTCCACAACATCCGCCCCGACCGCCAGACCGTCATGTTCTCCGCCACCTTCCCCCGCGCGGTGCGCTTTCCCTTTCATCGTCTCTCCCAGGGGGCACTAAAGACCACTCTTAGTAGTACCGGTGTTGGTAGTAATTTTGGTAATCTTTACTACCTTCTGACTCTCCCTTGCTGCATTGTACTGCAAGTGTGAGATAGTTGCGCGGCCTTGCCTGCAATGGACTTTATCAGACATGCACTCCGCCAGGGATCAATAGCTTGCATCACCCCTGCTAGCCGGTGCCAGCGTGTGTCATACCATTGGGTTGCAAGTGAGATCCGCTGCAGCAGCAACCATGTTTCAATGCGCTGCTACAACTGGCGGGCGTTGGGCGTTCAATGGCATGACAATGCACGAAGTTGGCTGGCTTGGGTTCAATGTGCGCAGCACCCTCTATCTTGAGCAGCACCGTGCAATTTGCTTGCAAGGGGTTTATGGCCAATCGACTTCAAGTCAGTTTGCCTTTGTGATCACTTGGCTTGATGAAATATAGATCACAGCCCTTGAGACATGGGGCGATGAATGAAACCAAGGGTTTTTGGCAAAAAACCCATCAGGGTCCATTCGCCTCGCGGCCGCTGCGGGCGCCACTTTTTAAATTACAGTGGATATTTTTGTCTCACATTGCACATGCTGCCTGCAGGTGGAGGTGCTGGCGAAGCAGGTGCTGGAGAGCCCGATAGAGATCCAGGTGGGCGGCCGCAGCGTGGTCAACTCGGACATCAGCCAATCGGTGGAGATCCGGCCCGAGGAGGACCGCTTCCTGCGCCTGCTGGAGATTCTGGGGGAGTGGTACGAGCGCGGCAAGATCCTCATCTTCGTCTCCAGCCAGGACCAGTGCGACAACCTCTTCCGAGACCTCATCAAGGTGCGCTCACTGCATGGCCTCCCGTCACTGCCCTGCGGCAGTCTCCTATGTTTCACCTGTACAGAGGGTGTCCCCTTCACCCCTTGTACGAGTGGTAGCAACGGAGGTGTCTTGTGTATTGTGCGCACTGGATGTAGATTGGGATGCTGCCCTTTCTAGTGCCTCCTTGGCACTCGCAATGCCTTGCATGTCTTGCTTTCTATCTCAAAACGGCGCTCCTGCTCATTAGCATTTCTCGTGATTGTGCTGTGGCTGGCCCCTCGCTGGTCCGGCAATGATGCAGGAAGTTTGTGAAATCAGCCATGCTTTGTTGGTGTGGCTTGATGACTTTTTATATGTCAGATATTTTCAGCAGGCATGTTTGTGGCTATGTTTCCTTTTGTGATTTCCTATCTGCTGAAGCCGCTTCTTGAGAGGCTCCTTGAGAGGCTGCACACACTATCCACAACAGCAGCTAACAGTGTTCTGAGCCCATGTGCAGGTAATGCACAGCGATCTTCCCCTTGCACATCTCTGGAAGCCGAGGCGAGAGTGGCTGCAAAGTCGTGGGCTAAATATTCGCAATCCTGCTGCCCAGGTGGGCTACCCGTGCCTGTCGCTGCACGGCGGCAAGGACCAGAGCGACCGTGAATCCACCATCAATGACTTCAAGTCGGACGTGTGCAACCTGCTGGTGGCCACCGGCGTGGCCGCGCGCGGATTGGACGTCAAGGAACTAGTGCTGGTTGTCAACTATGACACCCCCAACCACCACGAGGAATACGTGCACCGCGTCGGCCGCACCGGTGCGCAGTTTTCCCCTGTGTACAAATCTTCAAGCGGTGGTTATTTCTTCTGTAGACTTGCATGGTTTTGTAGCATCAAAGTGGGGTGCATCATTTCTTCAGGGCTGCATGCCCATGTGTATATGGCCCTTCGGGTGGTGTTTTGCTGCTTGGCGCCCAGCGAGCAAGATCAAGCCATCCAATATGACCAGGCTTACATGGGCATGCATATGACCCTACCAATAGAACAGCACTCGGGACATGTGCCTGGTGATTCAGCAGTATCAAACCTGCTTGGGGTGGATGCATGCTCATGTGGCACCTGGGAGAGATCTGGATGGCCTCTTGCTGCTCGTCGCCCTGCGAGCACCATCTAGCCATCCGGGTTGACCAGGCTTTCATGCGTCTGCATGCATGTGTGTGACATGCTGACAGGACTGAAAGCACATGGCACGAGATAGTACTGTCAGTCATGCCGAACGCGGACATTGAAATGGTATGATTTGTCCTGTGCAGGGCGCGCGGGCAACAAGGGCACGGCAATAACGTTCATAGCGCCCGACGATGAGAAGTACGCGCCCGACCTGGTCAAGGCACTGCGCGAGTCGGGCGCGCCGGTGCCCAAGGACCTGCAGGCGCTCGCCGACTCCTTTGCGCTCAAGCGCAAGGCCGGCACGGTGCAGGCGCACGGCAGCGGCTACGGCGGCTCCGGCTTCAAGTTCGACAACGAGGAAGAAGAAGAGCGCAAGGCCCTGCGCAAGGTGCATTCTTTTCGCCCTGCACTGGCCCTTTCACTCAGTGTTGCTTTCCATCCAATTAAGTTCTCTTTTACAGTACCTGCCGTTCCAATTTTTTTGTGCTTGATTGGTAGAGGGTGAGGTTTGGGCTGGTAAGTGCATGTAGGGCAGTGTTGAGAAACGTAGGAGGGGTCTTTTGAGGGGTAGAGGGGGCAGAGACTGGGCGAAAAGAGCATGGATTCTGGAACATTAATCTGGAATTATACCCTTGGATTTACACTCTTCAGAAGTCTCTGACATGGATCTGTTGTGTGCTGTGCAGCAAACGGCCAACCAGGTGGCCAAGGAGGCGGGCATGTCGAGCGATGAGGAGGAAGCGGACGAGAGCGAGGTGCGCAAGGTCATGCCCGGGGAGGCCGCCGCGGCCGCCCTCGCCGCCGCCAACGCAACCGCCAATGCACTCAACACTGCGGTGCGCATCGTGCCTGCTCGCTGTGCACCGTGGAGTCCTGGACCTTTAGGGCACCTGCTAGCAGACAACATATTGTATTACAGGCCATTCTCATGCAATATTGTTGGGCATGGGACATTTTGCATCGTTTGTGCCCAGCTTTCTGACTCGAGACTTGTGCAGTCGTAATCTTTATTACCTGGGCGGTGTGTCATGGGCCCTAGCATGCATCAAATCCTTGCAGATTCAATCTGAATTCAGCTCGTGGGCGCGACGAGTCATCAGCCAACTTGAGGGAGAGACGCATTCTTTATGTGATTGTGAAAGTCAAACCGTGCTGATGTGTTTGCTGGTTCGGTGCAGGATCTGCCCCCGGAGGCGCAGGCGCGAGTGCGGCATGCGCAGGAGATGGCGGCCAAGCTCATGGCGCAGGCCGCAGCGCAGCCGCAGCAGCCAGTCGCGCAGCCGACCGCGGCAGCGCCCGCCGAGCTCAACCCCATGCTCAGGGCCGCGCAGGAGATTTCGCGCAAGCTCGCCGAAAAGGTGAACCCCCATGCTGCTCTTGCTCTTTTGTGTTGCTCCCTCTTGTCAATTGCATACCCACTCTCGGAGTGGTCTCGGTAATGATGGGCGCTGCTGGGAGCGCTGGTTACTATCTTGGGAGATGTGCACCTCTGACTGGGGTGCATGGCAGCGGCAATGCACTCCCAAGACCACTCTGTAGCCTACTTGCTTCAGAGACTTCCCTGTCAATTTGAAACGCACACTGCTTCCTGGGAACATTGGATATCCTGCTTAGGTCACATGGACGAAGCTCCTCTTGTCCTTGAAGAAGCGGCACAGTTCTCTCTTCGTTTAGTACTCTGTGCAGGCAAAATGGCTAGTACAAGGAAGGTTGCTGAGTGTATTCGTGTGTGTGTGTGCAGCATGGTATGCCGGTCACACCGATGCAGCAGATGCCGGCGTACCCTCAGGCGCCCAGCATGTGGGCCGCACCGGGCAGCCAGCTGCCGGCCGGGCCCCACTTCGAGGCAGAGCTGGAGATCAACGAATTCCCCCAGCACGCTCGCTGGAAGGTGCGCGACCCTTCCCCCCACCCCCTTTTTACTCTTCTTTTGCAGCTCCTGCTTTCTCCTACTTCTTGCCTTTGATCCTGGTCATGGACTCATCTCTGCCTAGCTGTGTCCCGGCAGGCTTCCATGCTCTATTGCCTGTTGAGTGTGGTTCATTGAGTTGCATGGTGAAGTTGAGGAGATGCCATACATGTTCTGCTGTGCCGAGCCGTCATGTGCGGGCTTGTACCGAAGAGGATGGTGACATTAGATTGGAACGAGGCCAATTTTGGCTGTGCAGTCTCCAACATGTGCTGGCATGTGCGTGCAGGTGACGCACCGCGACACGATAGCGCAGCTGAACGAGCTGACGGGCGCGGCGGTGACGACCAAGGGTTTCTACGTGGCGCCCAACCAGCAGCCACCGGAGGGCGAGCGCAAGCTCTACCTGCTCATCGAGGGCCCCACCGAGGCCAAGGTCCGCGAGGCAAAGGCCGAGATCAAGCGCATCCTCGAGGAATTCACCGAGAAGGCCATGCGCCGCGACGCCGCCCCCCAGCCGGGGAGATACACCGTCACCTGACCGGGGAAATGATGCGATTCCCGACCCCGTCCCACGGCGTTCGCTCTTTTGCGTGGAGGAGCTTCACGTACCTTCGCGGAGCTTCCTGGAGCTTCTTTCGGACGGCATGCGGCGGAGCATTGTGCGGCAGCAGCTGCGAAGCTTCAGAGGAGGCCAGATGCGGCGGAGGGCGGAGATTTGGAGGGGATATGTCCTCCGGACACCATGCATGCAGTTTTGCCCTGTCGCGCCCTGCAGTCGTTGCCCCCTGCTAGAGTGGGAGCAGGGCTGACTGGGTGGAGGTGTGTGCCTCACAGGAGGGCTGCCCCTGGCACCTGCCGTCCGCGAACTGCAGGGGACTTGACCACACCCCCTCCGGGCGAATGCCCGGCCACCCAAGCGCCCCTGCAGTATGTGGCTTGCTTTTGGTATGCCTTTGCATGTCCACAGCCTCTGCAAATCTGGCAACCTGACCGTCCCACTACTGTGCTCATGTTCTTATCAAGAGCAGCAGGCTCTGAGATGGTAAAGGTCGCTTTGGGGCTCTGTGATTGCACATGCGGCAGGGAAGCTACTGCCCGGGGAGCAGAACCTGCAGCAACTGCACCGCTGCCGCGCAAGCTTGGCATCGCTCAATTCACAAAGTGAGTTCCAACATCCTGCCCAAGATGACCCTGAAGGCTATGTAATCTTTGTGTTGTGAGACGGCTCTGCCTCCCGCAAAGAGGTCTGAAGTTGTCAGGCTGCAGCGCAGAGGAGTGGCCGGCCCTTACCCATGCTGGCTGTCCCAACAGCATGAAGGGAGGCTTTACCACCGGCCCTCCCAAGGTGTGGCGAGCAGACCTACCCAGCAACTAGCACTAATAAACGCACCAGTGAGGATGCTTGCCTGACCAGTTGGCCTGTACCCTGTATCTGCTTTGGAGCTTGTAGTGAAGAAAGCTGGCTCTTCAAGCAGCATCCTCACATTGTGTTAGCTGTGATGGATGGCAGCGCAGGTCCTTGCAGCCTCCATTCTTGCGAGGCTGGACAGCTTGATGAAGGGGCCTTTGCACCGATTCACAGCCGGCTGAAACGCAGTTTTTGAAAAGGACGTCCAAACTTGTGAGCATGGGAAACGATTGCGATGTCGATAAGGACCCGGATCTATTGTCGCTGTTGTTGCCAACTTATATGTGGACATTTAGAATGCTTGCTTTCTTGCTTGCTGCTTGCGCAAGTGTGCGCCAGGCTATAATAGGTGAACTCATTATGTTTGTGCCCGGTAATACATAGTTCTGCAGTTCACTTTACATTCTGAGCAGGACATAGTTCACCATGCACACCTTGGCCCAGCAAAATTCATTAAGCAGCTCATACCAACAAGCAAGAAACTGCATGCACGTGCACGGTGTAGTCTGCTTGACAAAGGGACCAATTGACTCTCAGAGTAGTCTTAAGAGCTTGAGTCCCACTGGGAAGTTGTGACTACATTGCATGCATATGCCAATTGGTGCAGGCTTGCAAGCACTGCGCATGACGTTCATGGTAATGCCAAGTTATGCTCATCAAGAAAAGAAACAAAAGATCGAGCATGGCAAACACCTTTGCATGCAAAAGCCAAAATGGCAGTCTTGGATTTTTCAAAGAAATTTTAAGAAAAGATCCATGGAGCATCCATCGCATTGCAGGGTGCCCATCAGGATGGTTTCTCTTCCTCCCTCACCGGATCAAGGCTCAGGCCTGACACGTCAGCTGACACATCAGCGGAACCCTCGTCCTCAAGGGTGAATGTCTCGTCCTGCCACTCTGCACCCAGCTCAGACAGCTTGATGTGCGCCGCAGTGTAGTCCTTGAAGAAGGCTTCCTGATCCTGCTCGTACTTCTCTGCAAACGGCCTGCAGCACACAGCAACCCCTCGCCTCTGTCGTCCGTTAGATTGCCTGCATCCGACAATTTTCAGCACGCTGAGAGCATGCACAGAACTGCTCAGCTCCCTTGCTGACTGCCAGATCCGAGATGTACATGGCATGGGTCAGTAATTACTGCAGAGATATGAACACTTGGTTATGGGTCACACTCAAGAATTTCGATCATGTAGAATATAGCACAGCACAGCATGGCCCAGCCCAATGACAGCGCATCACAGCACACCACAGCACAGATGATCAGGTAGATGAAAAAAACACACCTGAAGCCGGGGTCTTTGAAGAGGACGTTGTCCGTCTCCAGGACCACCAAATCTGGATCATCCTGCGCCTTCACCTTCTGCACAGCACAGAAAAGCACATGCTAAGATCTCCTCCACAGCCAGATGAACCAGTTAGCAGGCTGCAGTGCTGCCGGCTCCCTGGCGCCGAAAATGGTGCACAGGGTTGATAGTAGAGGCAACGGAGGTCAGTGGCATGTGATAGCACGTCGGGGCATACAAGACACAAGCTAAATGGCGTAACAGCTCCCCTATGGCCCAATAGCGCCAGATGGGGGGCGCTCTTAGTGGCTCCTACCAGGGTTTAACAGGAGTCCTAGAAAATCGCAGGCCAGCCCACAACTAGGGCAAGGGCGAGTGGGGTCTTCGCCCCCGCCCGCCATGGTGTTAGTGATTGAAAATTTGGGGCTTCCCTGAGGTTCCAAAGATTTCTCAACAGGTACATGCATGCTATCCCTTGAATCTGGCCTCCAAGTGGTTCAAATTGCCTGAAAAGTCTAGGGGGAGCCTGAGTCACAGCCATATGGCTTTGGGGCGTTGCCCTGACGCCGGTTTGCCAAATCTGAATTTATTCCAGGGTTGCCCTGAGATCTTGCCCCTTGCCCTGAACCAGGTTGGCCAATCCCTTGGGGCTGTCCCAAAAGAAAATACCCTGGCCCCTACCCCGTGCGACTTGTGTGCCCTGACCCGTCACATGCGTATGCAACAACATGCCATCTGAATATTGCCTGGGATTCAGAACTTAGAAGCTGGCATGGAGTAGGCAGCAGCTGCCGGGCGGCCACCTGGAAGTAAGTGTTGTCGAATGTGAGCCAGTCGGGGGTCCAGGGGGATCCGCCGGGGGCGCCGGGGCCGTCGCGCGTGTACTTGGTCACCGGCTTGCCGAAGCCGCTGCGCTCCGGGTGGCAGCGGCCCAGCGTCTGGCCGCCTGTTCTGGCACGCAGGGCAGCCCACAATCACTCAGTCTCACTGGTACCAGTGTAAGGCGTGAATTCCAGCATTGCTTATCAGTGAATGGAGTCTGTCTACATGGGCTCTCGCCATGCGGAATGCTTGCGGGAAAGACGGGGATGCTGATCGCTCCGTCAGGATCAAAGGAGGTCAACATGAATCTGAGGAGTGTAAGCACTGAAGTGCTTGATACAACAAAATATCATGTCCTTACTTTTGGCCAGATGACTGCACGATGACTCAAGGGCGAGCTGCGTCCAAAACCACCATAAAATTCCATGATGCAGCCCTACTACATGTCTACCCAAATCCACCATATTCTGGGCAGATATGTCATGAGTCCTGGCTCCCAGGAATCCTGTGCTACCCCAAAGCGTGCTTGCAGGCAATCTCAAGAAGCTGGCATCCAGCTCCAGTCCCAAACTATGAGACACGGAGCGCCAATTTTGCTGCGGCATGACACCCCGTGTGACCTCTTCTAGGCAGGAGCTGTACACCAGCTGCATTGCAGACGGTCCCTCTCTACTACTCCTATTCTCATTCTTATCAGATGCGCTTTGTGCCAGAAGGCAAGGTGCATGTGAAGACAGGCTGCAGTGGAACGCTGCCAAAATTCCCACCCTGGGCAAGCAGGACCCTCTCAAGGGTAAACAATTCATGACAATACCTCTCTTTAAGGGTAAGTGAGGTACGATAAATACCTGACAGCACCACAATCTCCTGGTCGTTGAGGCCCATGCGGTGGAAGATGTTGCGCAGATGCTCCGCAGGCCCGGGGGCCCCATCATGCCAGGGCGGTCCCCCCGCTGCAGTGCACCAATACAAGCAGCCTCAGCATGCATGCAGATACTGTCCCCTGTAGGCTCTTGTTCAAGCATGGCACGTTCAAGCCGGCTGAGGTTGTTTATGCGAGGTTGCAAGGCAAATAATTTAATGCCCCAATGATGTACAACGGGAGAGGCAGCTGGCCCAAGCAGCTACAGAGCATGTTGGACACATTTGACTCTGTAACGATCGTTTTTGTCAATGCTGCCAGCTGTAAGACTTTCCAAGGGTTCTGATCTTAAATAAAGGATTCATGATAATTTTGAGTACGTCCTGGAATTACAAGTGTCCTTGTTGGGCATTCCAAAGGATGTGACCAGTGTCGTTGAGGCCAAAGATATCTTAAAGCAAGGATTCTTTGCCGACCACACAATTGGAAGATTTAGACATTCAAGGGATGACGCCTGAAAGGACTGATGCTTCAATGGGTGAGGAAGGCGTAGATCACGTGGGGCTTCTGGGTGACCGATTTGACGACGCTTAACGGCACATTGACTTGATCTGCATGCCTGCTGAGCGAGCCCACTAGCTTGGTTGAGATTCGAGCGGATGCCAAATGTGCAGGGCTGTGTGCTGCAGGGCATGCAGTACTGTCCCCTGCGGGCTTTATATCAAGGGTGGCTCAGACTGATCATATCAGATAGCTGGGGGCAAGGCAAGGCAAATCACATGATGATGTAGCGATGATGTATGGAGATGTCCTGATGATGGAGTGAGAGAGACAAATTTTGATGAGCAGATGGGAAATTAGAGTGGTACGCACATGGACCTTATATACCGTTAGAAATATCTTAATATTCCAGCATGCATCGCTATGTGACTTTGCTCGTGCTCCGAATTGCCCAGCATCAACTTCAACATTTCGATTTGGATTTGGGCAGGCTACAAAGCACTGACACGCTTTGCGGAGCACCTCTGTAGTATTGGGCGTACCAATGACTGCCTTAGTATTTGTGTAACCTGCAACTGGCGCTTGTTCACTTTTTAGAAGCCTGTCAAGTTTGAAGGATGGGGACAGGGGTGCATGGCCCTGAGAAAGGCCGGAGGTTCTCAGGAGAATCACTCCAGTCCGATTCCGTAAGCTTCAGCCATCAAAGATCCTCGGTGCACTGACTGACAATACAGCAGTCTGGATAGGTTGGAATTTTGTACAGCTGGGAAGGGAAGGTGAAGGAGTCAACTTACAAGGCAGGCGGCCGATTGGGATTGGGCTTTCTGGCCCTGGGGCATCCTTGCGGCCGTAGCGCAGTGAGATGTGGGGCCCTCCTGACATCTGGTGCCACAAGAGCAAACTTATTTTCAACGGATGATTATAAGGAAGACCTGATATCACCTGTGACCAGGTGCCTTGGAAGGGCATGCCCAACAAAGGTCAACTGCACAAAGCATGCAGAAATACACCAGCTTGATCGTCTGGCCGTAGCACACCTCAAGGAGGTGCTGCATGACTTGGATAAGGATTCAATGTGTTGAACATATTGCACAGGAGCAGCAGCAGCAGGGAATGCAGGAAGAATTGAGCAGAGGACTATGGCACATTGGCGTGTCTTTTAGTGCAGAGCTCACCTCGATGGCAGTGACAGAGGCCATCTGGTACAGGTCAGCATAGGAGACGCCCTCATACTTGTCTGCGATTGGCTGAAGCAGGTTCACGGCAATGTCCAGGCCTGCACAGAACATGCACTTTCTTGGATAGGAGATCACCTTAATGCGCTGCATGGAGTTGCGGTGCAGGTGAAGCCGCCCATGTGCCCATAGACACTGCAGGCTTGCGCATTCCACAGGGCATTGCAGGATAGAGGGCCGCCCATATGATGGCAAAGCGCAGGAAATTGGCCTTGGGAGGACAGAGCCTTACCCTTGTTGACCTTGTGATGGAGTTCTGGTTCTAGGCGAATAGAAGCGTTTGCCCCACCGCGCTCTGGAAAACGTGAAATGTCCTGCGAGCAAACGTCAGTATATGCGATCGATCATGTGGTCATGCACTCTTTGACGCACTTTTTCTCGTTCTCATTCTCATTCTCATTCTCTGCCAGGCATGCTTGCAGTCGCTTGAGCAGCTTGCGGGGCTGCAGATGCCGTTGCACAGTCATACCTTGTCATGCGTGCCGCTATCGTGCCACGCGAGCCGCACAATGATTGGATTGCAAAAATTTTCAGAAATCAGCTTTTTGACGTCTTCCCGTGCAAGCTCCAGCTGGTCTTTCCTAGTGGTTCTAGATTGCGCAGCTGCACTGGCCGGTGGTGACTCATCAGGCTGGCTCCCGGTAGGCGTAGAATCCGCCATTGAATATCTGGCGGTTGCCAAAGTGCTCTGGAAACTTTTCCAACAGTGAGTCTCACCAATCAATCGTTGAGAGAACCGGACAGCTCTGAGCATGCCACGCCCGGACTGTGCCCTGTTGTACAGCCGCCGCGTAACCCCTGGGAAAGCGATCCGCTGCAACAAGTTTGCTGCTTGGGCACTACGTTCGGAGCATCTCATAGGATGTCAACGTCAGATGCCCTTATGCAGGAAGGAACCCGCTTCCAAGAAACAAGCATCGTTGAATTTGATGACGTCATCCCCACAGATGTCTCTCATTCAAAGCAAAAGGAAGTGGGGAGAGGATGCAGAAGTGAGACGACTTGCATTGAGGCATGCAAGCAACAAAGGTATGCAATTCGCAAGGCATAAAACACCACATCCCAGATAGTCCTAGGCATTTGATTCTGTACAGAGACCATTTTCAAATCAAACTTGGTGCCCAAGCGCGCTACAGCAGCTAGCCACAGCTAGCCACGGCTAGCCACAGCAGATCCTAGCAAGTCCAGCACATTACACGCGCATTGCAGAAACATTGAAGTGATCAACTTTGGCATGGTTAATGGTAAGCTAAATAATTTTCGAGACGCGCTAACACCCAAAATGGTGGTGTAGGTTCTCAAGAAATGGCGATCCAAATGTTGGGCACATGCATAATCCGACATCAGAGACCAGATGCAAATCGCGCACGTTATGCTTTTGGACACCGCACAACAGAAACCATAGGAATCCATGTCTGTACATCCTAATTCTGATGCTGCAAGACAACATCCTAGATTGGCAGATGTGGCAGAAAGGTGGCAGAACCCGCCAATGCCTGAGGCAATGCCCTGTAATCAGTACACTTTCTATGCCCACATCAATGCTGCTCTGTTGACTATGCACACACACCCTAAATACTGCCTCCTGTAATATGGCGACATTCTCATGAGCAGCCAAGAAGGATGCTGCTCACGCAATATCGGTGCTTCCACCACAGGACTAGCCGATGAGTGCACATCACGCTGCCAATGTGACACCATTCAAACGTGCATCCAGGCATGTCCCTCTAGAAGGTGCTGCTTCAGAGCGCGAACTCAATCGGTGAAGGATCCCACTCAACTCCCAGCTCTGACAGCTTGGCATGCGCCTTGGCATAGTCAGCAAAGAAAGCATCCTGGTCGGCTGCGTACTTCTCTGCGAACGGCCTGCGCATAAGAAAGATGCCCGATCAGTATCAGTAAGATACAGCAGACCTGACAGTAAGAGCACAGGTTAATCCCGGCTTCACTGGGTCACAACACCGGACAATCAGCAGTCTGCTGATGGCAGATGCCCGAGTTAGCAACCACTTTTGCACACTGTACATTCACTGTATGACCATGTGAATGAGAGCACTTCCACGCACATGCAACAAGGAGCCTGCTCACGTTCACGAATGCATGCACTGAACATCCATACCACCAATATGTGAAGGCTTCAGATACCGCCTTACTGAGGAAGAGAGGCTATGGCTCGCACCTGAAGCCCTCGTCCTTGAACAGGACATCATCGGTCTCCAGAACCAGCAGCTCTGAGTCAAACTGCTCCTTGATGTACTTGTAGTACGAGTTGTCAAACACCAGCCTGCGCCAAATCACATGATCACAGGTCAACAATCAGCAGAACACACTGCAGCTTTCAAAATTCAGCCATCTCCCCTGCCACCACAAGTAGTGTGCAAGAGCTGTCATTCATGCACGACATGCACAGCGCCAGATATGATCAACATAGAGCCAAGTGCTTGGTCCTCCACACGCGTGTGCCATGTAAGAGTCTTTCTAGGGCGTAGCCAATTTTGCATGCAGTGTCGCTGTTGGGACAATGGAGGGCAAGAGAGCGGGTGCGCACCACTCGGGCGTCCAGCTGGAGCCTCCCTTGGTGCCGGGGCCGTCCTTGGTGTACTTTGTGGACTCCTTGCCAAAGCCGCTGCGGTTGGGGTACGCGCGGCCGACCGTGTGGGCACCTGCACACCACATGCACCCCTCAGCATGCATGCCCACATCTGCTTCAATCTTGCCCTTTTCTGGTCAATGAAGTCAAAACACAGCCAGCCGATGCTGCTGGACAGGCTGATAAAGATGAGCACTGATGCTTCTCATGGCCCTAAATCAGGCAATGCAGCTACACAAGCTGCATGATACAGGCACTGACCTTCCCCACGGCCCCTGCTAAAGCAAGACTGAGAATATGTACAGCATCAGGGGGTCCCATCCCTGCCACATCCATCACTGGAACACCTCTCGAGAAGGATGGGTGTCAGCTAGATTATGAATCCCATCCTGCCACAAGCATTACTGCAAGAGCTCTGGAGAGGCAAATTGCAGCTGGGGTCCAGCCGAAGCTGTGGGTCCTATCTCTGCTGCATACATCACTCCAAATCTGCTACATGCATGACTACAAGTGCCCATGAGAGAAGAACTGCACATGGGCCTCAGCTGAGGTTGAAGGCTCACCTGACAGTGCGACGATCTCCTGGTCATTGAGGCCCATGCGGTAGAACACCTTGCGCAGATGGTCGCCCGGGCCGGGCTCGTTGTTGGGCCAGGGAGCGCCTCCAGCTGCACAGCCACACAACTCCCCATCACTCTATGCGCAATGCAGTCTTTTTTGACCATAGCACAAGGAAAAGACATCTTCGCCAGCCCAGGCAGCGCCATCAACACCAGTAGAGTCCACTACATCAAGCAATCCTTGAGCATGCATGCTGAGATCATGTCTCTGGAGGGTGTAGTCGGTGAAAAGTGATCAGTTGCGACAGCATGCGCTAGAAGCTTTCCATGGCCTTGATGGGAGGTGAAAAGCTGCACACCTGGCAGGTTACCCTCGGGCTGCACGCTCTCGGGGCCCTGGGCATCCTTGCGGCCAAAGCGCATGGGGATGGTTGGGCCGCCAGCATCCTGTGAAAAAACCACATAGCTGTCAGAATGATGTCCACGCTGCACGCACTTCACTTGCCACGTCTGCACTACCAACAACAGCTGCTGAAGCCCAGAGACAATATAACCTGATGATTGCTGATGTAACCGAGGTACCACAGGGACACCAATGAAGTGACCGGTGATGGGTGAGACATGCTTGCAGGAGGAGGAGGTTGATGCACCTTCACAGCCATCGCTGATGCCATTTGGAAGAGGTCGGCGTAAGACACTCCGTCATACTTGTCTGCAATCTCCTGGAGGAGGTTGCAAGCATTGACAAGACCTACAAAGGCACATCAGGGAACCTTCAGGATCGGTATGCATGTTCAGGATAGCTGGAACAACTCGCTTTTCCTTGCTGCCTCATGCAGTCTTCGTTTCAGCGGATAATTACCGACAACCACGCACCTGCGTTTGCTCCGTGGTTGATCTCAGGGTAGAAACGAATGGAGCCGTTTGCTCCTCCACGGTTGGGGAACTCCTTGACATCCTGCATCGGGGAACAACGTGTTCATCAAGAGATAGCATCATCAGCAAGCTCTGCCACGCGCTTCTCACCCCCAACTCACGCGCTTTCTTCTTCGCATATCGCAAATATCATCCTTCTCCGGATCGTCCCCCACCAAGGCAGTAATACACAAATCAGTCGGCCAACGGAATTATTTCAATCGCATCCAAGGAAAAGGACTTGTGAAGCCAGACACAAATACTAGCCTATGACAACTGCAGAGCTCAGTGCCTCAGCAGGCTCACAAGGGCGCGGCTGAGAGTGTTCGAGTGCCTCGAGTAAGGCTAAAGAGGAGCACAATTGCCACAGCATGAGGCATGCGAAAGTTGTTCCTCCCTGATGAACTCTTACGTCATTCCATACTCTAACAAGGTGCTGAAGGCGGCACGAGCTGACAGAGATGACTTGTTCTCACCTTGCTGTAAGTGCCAGCATCATGCCATGCCAACCTGTGCACATCCATGCAACGATCAGTACACCTCAGAGATGAAGGGTGATACCGACGACTTTACAAAATAACTCCAAAAACGTGTTCCTAGTTTACGCCAACAAGTAACCTGAAGAAATTTCGGCATAAAGACTGCAAACAAAACCTGATCAGGATTGGGTGGCATCTCTTCTCGCTAATGAGCTTCTCCAAATCCCCCTTGGCCTGCTCCAAGCCCTCCTTCTTTGTGCGCCTCACTGCCTCTGCCATCACGGATGGTCTCCGAGAAATAGAAAGTCGAAGCGTTCGCTGTCTTTCTCCCCGGGACAGTACCGATGAACCCAGTACTCGCGAGCTGTGCAGTTGTGTGCTGTAGATCATGATTGAAGTCTCTCTTTTGGGGACGTGCCTCTTTCTAGCCTCTTCTATACCAGTATTACGGCATCCACCCTCGAGGGTTCAGATGAAAGGGTGGTTGGACCCCATGGGGGGTGGCCGACCCTCTCCTGTCTCGGATCGGGAGAAGATTCTATAAACCTTGGCTCTCGATGCAAAATCGCACGAAAACACTCAAGAGGCATTTGCTCTGTACTGATATTTTCGATCTTTCTTTGTGTAGGTTGTATGCACGCGCAGAGCGAGGTTTCCTAAGTACTGAAACTTCGTCATGCGTACGATTGTGTCCAAAGGGATGGACTCAAGAAATTCACCGAAGAGTGCGTCGTCCGGGACATCTTCCGGGGATGTTCTGGTGAGCATGCAAGCCAGATGTGAAACGCTCTGAAACTTGGAGCGTTCCGATGCTAACGTTTGGAAATTTGCAGCTCGCAAAGGTGTTGACCATTCGAAAGCTTTTAGATTGGGCCCCCTTGATCATAACGACGGCGCTGGGAAGCGATTACCTTCATCTGGCCCTCATTCTGGCAACAGCCATCAGCGCGGGCAACATAGTCCTGGACGCCCTCTTCCGTTGGTGGAAAATAATCAAGGTCGGCTTTTTCTCACCCTCATGCCAGGTTGAGCTGGTAAATAAAATTCAAGCTTGCGCTCTGTCCTCCAGCTGCTAATATGGGCGTCACGGTACCTGTACCAGGTCTGGCCTAAGTACCTGGATGTATGCTTCTTCATCACGTTTGGCGTGACACTAATCCTCGCCTATACCATCCCAGATTCCTTTGTGAGACGATGGCTCCAAGTGATCACCATGGGTGGCATCACAGTGCTGATCACGGTGAGCACATGGGCAATTGCAGCCAGGGATGTATTGTGTAGCTCTTGAGGAAGTTTCTACTCTTGATCTACAGGACATCTGATGAAGCTCTGTTGCAGCATGTTCGATGTCCATCATGCACTCTCTGAGCGGTTGAGAAGATGTGCAGCTGGGCTTCCTTTTTGGTCATCCTTTCACGAGGGATATTGCCAAGGAGAATGTGCCGGAGGAATTCTGGGGTCAGCCTGTGTTCAAAAGGACCAATGTTCTCATGACCAGCCTTTGGATCGTCATTTTCCTCATCATGACTGTTTCCTACGTGGTGAGACTCCCTTGAAGAATGCTGCATATTCTTGAGCATGCCTTTTGCATCTTTACAGCTGTCTTGCTGATTTTCGAAACAGCATCACATAAATTTGCAGCCATGACCTGCTGCTGTTGGTCTGCGCAGATTGTGGCCGCCACGAATGCTAATGGGAAACATGACAATGGATTGTTCATTGCCTTCAACTACGTGGTTCCACTCGGCTTCCTCTTTGCCGGCCTGATCTTCTCAAAATGGTGCGCTAAACTCCTTTTCTGCTTTTTCTCAACGACAATGACAGATCACCTACTGCATCCTGGTGTAGCAGCCTTGTCCTTCAATGCGTGTGGTCACTACACAATCTCTTCTCAAGAATTCAGCCTGCATGCCAGCGGTGGAGCATGCACTGGGCCTGCACACTGACCAATCGAGTTTCAGATGAGGTCCTAAGAATGACGCTCACTGAGTTGAGGTGACCTGACATGGGGTTATGTCGAATTCAAACTCAATTGAATTTCTGCTTCTTTTCAGGTACCCTGGGCACGTCAGGCAGAAGCAGAGAGCAATGGCCAGCCCGCAGGTTGCAGAGCAGCACACCACACCATCCAGCAACACTGCCTTCAAATCTGCTCTCTACAGTACCACTCGCTCCTGAAGTCACCACAGAGATGGGGAGCTGCGATGTATTATCAATGGGTGGGAAGACGTGGCAAGGAAGTGGATGCCGATCAGAATTGGAGGTGAATGCTCCGGAGCTTCAGAATAAAAGGTCCAACTGCAACTGGGCTGTGTAAGTCAAGCCATATTCTGAGATCCCTAATAACATTTCAAGGCACCCTGTGTGGTGGAAGGGGAGATTGTCTGCAGTACAATTCAGCACTGGAATATACTGTTGAAGGGAGTCCTCATTGTGGACTCTGGAGTTGACACTGAAGTGGCCGTTCGTTGCAGAAAGCTCTGCACCGTTTCAATTTTGGCTGTGTTTTTGCGGACCTGGAAATTTAATTGATGCTTTCGTGTTGTTATGTACGCAAGAGTGTTGTTCCTGCCATTAGCTGGACTCTAGTGGTGAGCATTGCAATGTACTGAGACAGTACAGTATACAAAGTCCTCTGTCGTCCTTTTCTGGTGAGCAATTGGACATGTACAACACACCCTGCTGTGGGCAGGAGTGGGTATACCTGACAGTGCATAACAGTCTTATTTTGGAATAGTGCACCCCTTTAAACTGGAGAATTGGAAGATATCTGACACTGCAACGATTGCTTGAGCTCTTGTGACAATAATGTTTAAACTGCTATTCGGCTAGAAGGCCTTCTGTACATTGCGCACATGCACAGGGTGTGTCCTTCTTGACTTTGCAGCAGGTCTATCAGAAGCAGTATTTTGGAAGTGGATGCAAGATAAGTGTGCCTGTTGAAAAACATGGATTTTGACAATTGTACTGTCACTGCACTTCAGCTGCTGAAGATAAGGTGGTGATTTTTACATTTTCAGAGTCAATTTGTCTGGGGCATGCTTTGCACAGATCTCTAGAGGCATCCGGTGTATAGTCAAGCAGGGAGCCATCCAAGGGCTGGGTAGTCTATGGACTTTTGTAATTGAATTTTTGAGAGGTAAATGCCATTCGCTTGAATCATATAGAAATTTGCTGCCAAGATTGTCATGTTTCTCAGTGCCGGCTCATGCATACGCAGGCTGACAAGATAATCACCTGTTCATGTTTATGGGAACCATATGTCTGTTATATAGACTCTGTATGGCATCTACATCCCAGGCCAATACAAGCAGCAGCTGCAGCCATTCAGAATCAAGATCTGGGCATGTAAACTTGCATGTAACATGCTGAGCCACTGTCTTGGACAGCTCTTGTTCTGCTGACAAATCGATCAGACGAGCGTCAATCCAATCTTGCCAATCTATAGGGCAGCAAGCATTAAGAGCTGCTTCCCTGCGCGTCACATAAATCACACCTGAGACAATTGCGCATGTGCCGGGCCAGGACACAGGGCCTTTCCAGCAGTTCAGAAACAGACTCAATCAAGGGAAAGATCTCCTGCTGGGCATGCATGTGGCTCTCTTAAATGAGAACAAAGGGGAAGAAAGGATACTTCCCCTGCAGATGAGAAGTATGACTCACCAAGGAGGGACCCGCCAACAGCAGACTCAGACTCATTGAGGACACCCTCTTCATTTACCTCCTCAAAGCCGCACATTCTGTACAATGCAAGGGCTGCCTGCGCACATACAGTGCAGTGAGCTTCTGGTGAGCAGATGATGTGCATGCAGCTTCCCAAGTGCTTTACGGCATCTTCTTGCACATGCGAAGTGTAGTGCACGAAGCCATATCCAGTGGTGCATTCTCTGTGTGCCCATTGCAGATTGAACAATCCTGTGTTTGTGTCGTGCCTCATTTTGAGCGGACACATGGGTGCACATGCTGCCGGAGCCCCACTGCTCCTTGGCCAGCTTCCCGGCAGCTGCCATCAGCGCCCGGCCAATCCCTCGCTTCCGGTGCTTCTGGGACACCACCACGTTCAGCAGGTACGTGGCCTCCTGCCAAATAAAATAAGCCCTTCATGGACAATCCGCATCTTGCATGAAGCAACGAGCTCTCATGTCTATCCAGGACACCTTTCCTGCCGTCTACTTATGATCTAGGAACTCACCTAGCAGGGGCAACAGGGGCAACTTGTCCGGAGATCATTTTGACCATCACACGGTGCCACGGTGACGTGGGGTGTTCACAGAGACTAGACACAAGGCACTGGCTGTCTGCGGTTCAATGCTTGGAGCAACAGCAATCCTCACACCTCCAGGGTCTTACATCCCAGGGGGTGCCCCACGGGATTGGCATATGCTCCAAGGTTCTGTGGTCTAGGACAGGACTCTGATCCGCTTAGAATCTTTGGCCACACTGACTGCCACAATTGCTGGGCAGATCGTGATACCTGGGATTACCCTGAGACATAAAGAAGGTGGTCCGCTGAGGCACTGTCAAAGCTTGCACACCTCTGGTATATGCCGGTGCTTGGGCGTGGGTGATCCTGGGGGCTCTGCATCCAGGGTGCCCACGACAGTCCCACTCTCCCCCTCCTCTTCCACAGCAACCAAGCAGACACACTCTGGCATGTCACTGCCAGGCCGGCAGCGTATCCTTTCCTTCAGGGACCGGGCTTCCTGCTCCTTGAATTGCCTCTTGAATGACCCCACATACCTAAGGTGGGGTTGGTCCTGCAGTAGGCACAAGATAGCCTTCATTATAGGCAGGTCACGTTGGCTGTAACTGCGCAATAGGGACGAACAGATATCTACCTCATAGTACGCCTCTGCTCGGAGCCAGGCAACCTCATCCAGTTCGGAAGGCTCCACAGGCCTTATAAGGACCCCACTGCTAGCCACTGATCGATCAGGGCTGAGCCTTTCCGATGTGTCACTCTGTATTGCAACATCGTTCTGTGTCAAATGAGCGACGCTCTGGCATCGAATGGCTGACCGCCTTGAGCAGGCATTGCAGATGAGGTCAACTTCAAGTTTCTTCTCGATTTGCCACCCTCTTTCGGACGGAATCAAATTTCTTCTGAAGCTGCATAGTTTCTTGTCGCTCAACGTGCAAAATTGATTCGTCAGTGTACGCCCACATGGCATAAGAAGCCCCATGGCTTGTTCTACTGCTATCTTGTCGATCTGGATCTGTGTGGAAAGGTATACTTTTAAATGTGCAAGATGCTGCTTTAATCCAAGATTATGCGATACCTAGACCAAATTCAAAAGTTCTGCTCCAAGCAAGGAGTCAACTACAAGACTTGTCCTGGCATGCGAATTTGAATGAGATCAAGATCTGCATGTCCTAAATAGGATATACCACAGATTTCAATCCCCCAGCTATGGCAGTGTGTAAAAACTTGTCTGAGGCTGACTCAAGCAGGATGAGCGTTAATGCCATCATGGATCTCCAGGCTACTGAGTGCTGGGCCCAAAATTAGCTTTGCAGCACGCAGCTGAAAAGTGCACAGTGCGGGCAATGCTGGCACCAGCTGCTGAGGTCAACAGCCACCGCCTCAGAGACACTGTGTCTTTACCCGCAGCGATCGGCAGAGTGCCTTGCATGCATTGTGCTTCTCTGCAACAATTGACTTTCTGCATGCACTACGCATAGACTCCGTGCACCAATTCCGCTGGTTAACTCCTTAGAAGCTGAGGAGCTTGCTCAGTGAGGCTTGATAAAAAAGTCCAACTTGACTGCCAGTCGACTGCACAGTGCAGCTTCCTGGCTTCCATGAGTGACCATGGCAATGCATATGCGTCATGAATTTAGCAATGAATGCAGCTGCAACTGCTGCACGCATTGCACATAACGCTGTGCTGAGCAGTGCACATGAGTCACTTTATCTGATACCACTCATGTACTACATATGCTAAATGCATTTAGCAACTGCCTCCGATGAGACTCACATGTACAGCTTCATGCGAGGATAATTCCAACTTGGTTGCATCTGTACGCCCCAGTACACGGAGCACTGAAGTACCACAAGACCCTGAGCACCCAATGTTGCGAGCGCCAGTACGTCACTTTGCCCTCCCAGTGCGAGTACCTGAAGTACCAACTTCATGAAAAATGGAGTACTGGCGCAACCCTGACTCCAAGGGACCAGGTGTCATCGCCCCTACAGTGCAGCTGGGGGGCTGTCGAGGCTGCGGTCAAAGTGCACACTGTGGCGCCTTGAAGTTCCCGACCCCTGCTCAGGCTGATCCCTGGAGCCGTGTTTGAGCGCTGACGGCACAGCTGGGTGCTGCACGACCTCCCTCGCCAGCATGCTCACCTTTGGCTTCGAGGCAAAGCTCGAAGCAAAGCTCCTGCCCACGGCCCTGATGCTGCCTGCGCAGAGAGTCTCTTTCTATCACTTCCACTAATAAAAGTGGCATGCTTATCCACACCTCTACCTTCAGCCAGTCACCATGGACCTTCATCAACAGTCACTGGACGAACTCCCACAGTGACCCGAAATGTTTGCCCTGCTGCTTCTTCAGTCACGTGTGCATGTGGTGCGCAACCAGATCACATGGCGGTGGTGAGATATAACCAATCTCTCCGGTGCTAGGGAGCATGAAACAGGTAAAATACAGTACGTAGGCACAGGAGGTACTCACACGCACATGATGTCCGTGGGGGTTTTGCAAAACGAAGCGGAGCATCCAGGGGGGGAGGAAAGCATGCACACCTGAGACCTGCTGGATGCTCTGTCGCCGAATGATGGCTGAGAAAGTGGCCCTCCTTGCCTCCTGCTTCCGCGGGCCGCCGCTGCCTCCGTAGTGACCAGGGTCGGCCATGCTCATGCGCCGGTGAGTAAGGGTGACACTATCGACCCTCTGCAACAACACTCTGTCAGTCAGATTACATTGCTCCCAGCGCTTATAGGATGGATCCAATGCCTGCCTCTGATTTTTGGAGTCAGCGCCAGCAAAGCACCCCGGTGTTGTTGCAGCAACAGGCTTGCACGGCAGCAACTGCACAGGAAGGCGCTCTCTGCATGCATTGCAAGAGCAGACATCTGCAGCTTGTCTTCGAGGGCCCGGGTGTGCTGGACTGAGATGGCTTGCAATGAGAGGAACGCGTGATGTGCTATGGCTGCAGGGGAGAGGAGGCATGCCTGAGGCAGCGATAATGGTACTGTCCCCTCCTCATGATCTTCTTTGGCTCCTCCGCTAAAGAGGCCCAGAGCAAAGCTCTCCCGCACTTTGCGACTCGCCTGCACAACACAGCCCACAAGTCTGCTGACAAGCCTATCGTAGAAGCAGGATTTTGAGGCGTTGTAATTGTTTTCAATATCACCCTCTCTTAATGCAATGCATTCCTTGATCATGATATCCTTCCTTGTCCTCAACTTAAAACCAGTATTTCTAGGCTCCCCTTTGTTCCTAGTGTAAGGACACAGCAAGTCACCAGGGTCTTTGTCTCGATGCCACTGGCAGGCTCCGCAGCATCCAATCTGATAAATCTTACGCGCGCATCAGAACTTTTTCGCGAGTGGCTCAGTAAGGCTCCATTGCTGTCCGGGCTTTCTGTGTGGTCACTCGGCAGTGGCTCCTGGTAAACCACAAGTAAATTCGTCAGCCTCGTCAGATGTCTCACCAGAAGTTCCACACCTGAAAAACCCGTCTTCATGCAATGTTACAGAATTGAGAGGTTGAAGGGACTTACAGTGTGGTTGACGCCACCGGACCCTTCATTCTCAGGATCTACGCTGCCCATCTGGCCGACTCCATTTTCATCTGGGAGGCCATTCCTGGCGTGGATTATTGCGGCATAGTCTAGATCGCTTTGGTCGCTGTCATTGGACGAGTCTGACACCCTGTGGTGCTCCTGATTCACATCAGGTAGTAAATATTTCAGTGCTTCTTGAGAGCAAACAGCGGCATGGATGAGATGACATTCACTGGGTGCTCTGCACTTTGACAGTAGCCTGCTCACCTCGTTCCTGCTTCTTTCAATTCTTGCATGATGTACAGCCACACTGTCCATGCTTCTAAGCACCTGTATGTCAAATCAAAGCTAGTCACTTAGTCTGATGACCTTTGGAGGTGTGGGTTTGTTTTCTTGCAACTCTTCCCACATGCATAAATACCTGTCTGGTGGTCAAAGTGCTGTCAGTGACTTCATCATCATCATCATGAGCTTCGTCATCGTTCCTATTCTCCTTTCTGCGGGCTATCCGTGATCCAACACTTACTGCAGAATCCAAGGTTCGCTGAAGCACTGCAGGCACCTTCATCAGAGAATTTTTCTAGACTCTCCAATGAAAGAAAAGTAATTTAATTATTATTCCCATTCAAATCTGTTAAAAAATAAACAAAGGCTCTTCTTCAGAAAGCTACTGCAACACGACATGCCGGTTGAAACGCCCGAGGGGCTCAGGTCACAGGTGCTGTCGATGGCCAGCAGCGTGCGCTTAAGTCATGAAAATCATATCTTCAAGGTCTCTACAGTCCAGGGAGACCGTGCATTTGAAGAGTTTTCTTTTATATTTTAGCTCGAAGAGAAGCCCCGCGTGCAGGATACGCGCGACTGCCTCGGGCTCAGATACAAGAAAGAGAGAGGAAGGGGAAGGAAATACTGATCGGTGGGCAAATTTTCTTAATTTGGAAGAAGTACTCGAAGGAAAAGAAGACCAAGTATAGTTGGTGCGAATTGGCTGCATTTTGGGGCCAGTCAGATCTGCTTGAGAAGGGCTTCTGGCTAGTATGGCGAGTGCAGACCAACTGGAAGCATTCAGGTGCTCATTCTATGCACACCAGATTCCTTCACAGCTGCTTGTGATGTGGCAGATTAGAATTTGGTCAAGTTGCCTATGCTGCAGAGCAACAGATGGAAACTTCCAGCACCGATTTGCCACTTTCCTGTGGTCAAATCGGTGCTATGAATATATAGTCGCATTGTTCATTGCCTCGTCATGTGGCTATACCCTATTATACCAGGATGCTGATCGCGTTCTTCCTTGTCTGAGCAGGGCTTTTGACTTTGAGGGAGATGAGCTATGGAGGAAGTACGAGATGAACCTGGAGATTCCTCCTGGAAGAGACAGAACCGCAGTCATTGGCCGTTTCAAGGCTAAATGGTACAAAAGAGAGATTGTGAGTGCCCTCCTCCTACCGCACCTCGAGCTGTGTTACTGCAGGATTCCCTACTCACTAATGCATTAGGTCTCTGCCCGTGAGTCACAGTTCTAGGCATACCCTCCAAGCTCCTTTTGACTATCATATACTCGAAAGGAGAAGCCATTTGGGTATGGTCTTAAATTGCCAGGCAGCCGATGTCCAGACTTTTGCTGTCAGTTTGAGGTCACTTGACTTCCTGCAGGATCCTTCATTCGATCCAAGCTTGGTTACACCCAGCACAGCCTTTCCTGCTTCCCCAAGCACACAAGCGCCTGCAGACGAAGCTGGTGAGAAGCAGCACACAGCATCACCGTCCAGGCCTGCAGCTGATGAACCTGCCAGCACCGCCGAGAGTGGGAGCTCTCGCAGCAGGCCAGCAAAGAGCGGCTCCACTGCAAAGGTGTGTGCGGCTTAGGATGCAAAGCAACAGACCATCTATGTGGCAGTTTCCCTGACATGACATGCCAAGTGCCCACCACACTGGAGCAAGAAGAATGGTCATAGGTAGAATGCGCACAGCAATTCTCTTGTCATTCTTGAGCACCGGCTGTCTCCAGAATGCTCAAGAGGCGGTGCAATGCTGCCACATGTTGCGCTGACAGTGGACTCAGAGCAGGATTCTGCACAGGCTGAACGCAATTCGTGTTCTTCACAGGGGGACGGAGGCTTGAAGGGCTTCGGCTTGCAACTGCTGGGCTCGTCTCAGACGAGGCTGTTCATACTGCACAGTGCCCTGCTGTTGCTAGGCCTGGGCGTGGTGCAGCCTCTGAGCGGGCTGCTGTCATACCGCGCGTGGCGTTGGTTCCTGGCAATATCAGTGCTGTCCCACGGGTACAAGGTGTGCCCCTCTCAGCTCTGCATACACCCAACTAGCATTGTACGTCTTGCCTGAGGGCGCATGCAAGCACAGCCTATACCCCGCACCTGGTAAGCACATGTACACCTTCTGTTTGGACCTGTTCGTGCAATGGAACGGCACTGTACAGCTGTGCTGACATTGAAGCTGGAAGCTGTATGGGTGAACCCACCAGTGTCCTGTTCCATCAGGGAGATGCTAAATACTGATCATCTCATATACCCCTGGTTCAATGTCAGTAGGGAAACATGGATATAGTAGTGGGGAGAGCCTCTTCCGCAACGATCAGGCAATTTTGATAGGCCAGGATTGTCTGATCGTGGGAACATGTGGGGAACATGTTCAATGTGACACAGTTATTCTGAGTCCACCTGACATTCTGGGTGTGCTCTGTTTATGCAGTTGTCCCTGAAGCATGGGCGGCCGACGCTGCGGCCATTTCCGGCGGCTCTGAAGGCCTGGTTTGTACCGGTGGCCACCAGCACCGATTTCCAGTACCTTCTTCTCAGCTTCATGTTCCTGCAGACGCGCCCCATGACCCTGGTGAGACAAGACCCCCCATACCCCTTCTTCAACCCTGGGCCCACGCTGCATATTACCCTTTCCAACTTGTTCTCTCAGTAGCACTACAGTGAAGGGGCAATCTAGTGACCTGGCAATCCTAGGGACAGGCAACCAAGAGTCCGGGAGCATGTCATGGACCGTGGGCTCTGGCACAGTAGACGAATGAATATATTGTTTCCAGCTCTGAGCAGGAGCCTTGCTCAAGGGAGTTGATTGCACGATTAATGCGGTCTACTGCCACTGCGAAATTAGTCAGTCTAGTGACAGAGTTGTGCCGCTGCAGGTTGTGGTGCCCATCTGGGTGCTGGCCCTGTACCACTTCTTCGCCTACGCATCCCAGCACTTCAGCAGCAACCCACTGTGGGTCAAGTACGGTGCTGATGCGCACAGGTTCCTGTCTGCCAACCAGGTGCTGCTCCCACACCCGCTAGCACCCATGGATCCCTCCAATATGCTCCCTTTTTGCTGGTCTCTGAGAGTCCCTTCAGTGCTGCCGAACACAAATACACAATCCAGCAAAATGGTCGAATGAGTGAATGAAGGAAGAACATTGGAGGGGATGCAAGGAAGGGGTACTGAGCAAGTCCAAGTGGTGGTAGCCACCTGTGATGCTGGTGATCAGGCACAGACAGCTAGTACGTGGAGAGCACACGAATACTTGTGACAGTTTATGCAATTCATTGTGGGTTCCCGCCAAGTCAAGGGCCTCCAGTTCAGGCCACACGGTGTCCATGGTTGGCTGCCCCTGAGCGATTCAAAATTGGTGCTCCCGCCGCATCTTTTGTCCAGCTGTCATCTGACTAATTCGAATTTGGGTGCAGGGCCAGGCGCTGGTGTTCAATGCCGGGGCGGAGATTGGCGCGGGCCTGCTGCTGATGCTGGGCCTGCTCACACCGGCGCGCTCCATAATGCTCACCTTCATCTACTGGCGCAACTTCCTGCCTGCCCGCTACAACACCCCCGATTCCTCTGCCTACCACCGCCAGGTGGGCCTTCCTCTTTATGGGTCATTTCTCTTTCTTTTCTGGCCCCTGGGCGGGAGCCGTTCACCAAACGCTGAACCCCTGTGAGGCCTGCTCCTGTGAGCCTGCAGCTGGGTGATGCAGATTTACCTTTATACTTTGGCGCCTGCCTTGTCAAGGGTCTCTTGGAAGGTTCTCATGCATCATGGCGATGGATGACAGAACAGAGGGACAAGATGTCACTGCCATGGATAAGACCTCATGAGCAAATAAAGCTTGGAGGCGGCAGCAGTCGCTGGTCTCAGTATCGGCGCATCTGTAATGTTGCAAATGGACAGGGGTTTTTTACTGTAGGCCCTGCTTGGCAGTTGGGGCTGTATGTGTGCTGATCGACAGCTGCATTAACGCCTAGGTGGTGTCTATGAGAAGGGGCAAGAAAAGCGTCTGAGGGTGAATCTTTGCATGTCCTGCTGTGCAGGCTTGGGGCATGCTGGCAGAGAGAGCTGCACCGGTGCTGCGAGCGGTGCCCATGCTGCAAGTACCCATCAGCTACATCAAGAGGGGCTTTGCTGCGCGATGAGATGGATATGGAGGGACAGAGCTGTGAAGGAATTCATGGGCAAGGGAAATCAAATTGCCATATTAGCAACGTCTATTGCGTGCGCAGTTTTGCAGCTTGTATTAAAGTTGTTTGTCTGGCATGCATGCTCTGACAGCTTGTCATCAGTGCTTGTTTTGGGTTTCTGTTGAGGCGCTGCCCTTGGCGTTACTTGATGCGCCACGTGGCATAACATGCATGCATATGCAAACCAGTACGAAAGCGAGATATAATGACATGCATGTAGATAACTTACCTGCAGCTGTTACAACCATTTGAGTGAAGCTGCACCTGTTGGTCTGGTGACATCCCAGGCCCGTGCCAGCCGACCATGCATGCCAGTGCCTGAATGCACGTGCACATTCTAATATTTAATCCAGTAATTAAGTCTGCGGACCAAAGTCTGCCTTTTGTTATCAGAGGAAGAGGTATCTTGATTATAATCGGAGTGAGTATTGGCGGTGCAAGTGACGCAGGGCAGCGAGTGACTATGCCCCAAATAAGCCCCATCATTTGTCCTGCAGACTTCTGGAGATTGTCGCCTGCCCTCTCGGGGGATGCTGCACTCAGGGCAATTCTGCGAGACGGAAGCCCACTTGATAAGCGATCTCTGCCCCACAGGACCTGGGAGCAGGAATACTTGCAGTAGTGCAGCAGATGTTCTTGTAGCAAAGCATCGAAGGGAAGGCCGGGGTTTTTGCCCAGCTCCAGGGGACCATCGGGCGGCCTGTGCTCGCAAGACGACAGGGTCATGCAGCAGAAACAGGCCAGGACTCAGTCAGGCGCGCTGCGTGAGCGCGATCCAGACAGGTTCTACTGCCCGTATCCCAACTGCACGCGATCTTTCGCGGAGCTATGGAGGCTCAAGGTGCACTATCGGGCTCCGCCTGATGCGAGAGGGAGCGGCAAGGAGAGAGGGCACGGCTGCGAGCTGCAGTTCTGTCCAAAGTGTGCCAAGGAGCTCAAGGCAGGCAAGCATCATGTCGGATGCTTCGCAGGCAGGGCTGGCGCGAAGCAGGCAGCGAAGCGTTCCAAGGTGGGGCTTGCCCAACTCCGAAAGCTGTCGGAAATTGCCTAGCGAGTTTGTCAGGCTTCTCAATACTGGCATCTTTCTGTGCGATGGTAATTGCGATGGCGTTGATACCGTCTAAGATAGCTATTGTAAGCATTGGAATGATGAAAAGACTCCGTTTCAAGTCTGTGACGTGCTGGACTCTGGTGATGAACGTGCCGTAAGGCCAAGTTGTCAACAAACAACGTGCAGTCTCCAAACCACTGCGTTGCAGCGTAGTATCACCTGATTATAAATACATCGATCATCAGAAATAGTCGCAGGTGCGTTCGTGAAGGATTTGCGACCTCCTTCCCCTACCCCACAGGACTTGTTCGCATCCTTTAGAGTGTCTGCTGGCACGCAGGCACAGGAAGATTTCGCCAAAGCCCAGACAGTGGAAATAGACATGAAACGGCGATGCAGCGCACCTGTCGGGGGCGACTGGAGATTACCACCGGCACTGCCAGAGGACTTCTCCGCAGCGCTGGACGCATGCCGCCCCAGCTATCCGCACCCCATTCAGTCGCAGAGCAGAGGCGCCTCCTCACAAGACAGCGAGGCGTCGCAACCCCTGCAGCCCAGCCAGAAGTGCGTACTAGCATTCTTCTTCTCAGGGACAGATAGACATGACAGCCACTTGCACTCGGCAGGTCATGCGTAGCAGCTGAAAGTTCGTCTGGCCTACCTGTGGCCCAGCCTAGGAGTGGCAGTGCTTAATTTACACAATATTTTTTCTTTGCCATTGCATTGAAAGCTCAGTAGCTAGAAACTGCTCGCAATGCCGCACCCAATTCAGAACCTACTACCTAGCAGCAGGCAAGCTAGGTGTCTTGTCGCTCTGCGCTGGTCCCAGACAGGATTCAGACTTGTCCGGGAAGCCTGTCACAGCACAAGATCCTTTCTAGTGTGAGCAGGCTGCTTTCATAGGCATCTTGCCCACATCCTGTGTCAGCACAGGCGCCACCAAATCTTGGGTCAGGTCATCTCAGCGGGCAGGATGGAAACCTCCAGCCTCTGCAATTGTTGCATGCCTTGGAGTCCAGGAAAGCAAGAAGGAAGAGTGATGCGGTCAGCAGGGCAGAGGACGCCGGCATGGCTGCTGTCAGAAGCAGCAACCTGTACAAATGTGACCGAGCTTGTTGCTTCATGTAGAGCTGCAATTGACACGGCAGCGGTTGAATTAAAAAACGGATGCATTTCTGAATGTATATATGGCGTGCTGCTGCAGGAAGCGGCGGACGGTGGACGGGAGGATACAGATTGGGGAGGAGGAGGGGGGCCTGGTGCGCTGCCAGAGCACGAGTCTAGCGGACCTGCACCTGAGCGGCTGCGGTCATTTCTCTATGGACTCCTGCGCCGATGTTCTCCTGCCTGAGCCCCACCCCTGCACCTCCGGCTCTGAAGGCACCCCGGTGCGGTCTTCACCCCTCAAAAGAAAATTCTGAACTGCTGTAAATCTGTAGATGTGTCAAGGTGGAGGCACATCACTTGCATGGAAAGGCATCAGGGGAATCGCGTGGGAAAAGTATTCATTTGAAGCAGGCTGGAAGAGGGGAATATGTACATCGAAGGCACTGGTTGCTCCCAGATTGGGTTGTGAGAAATCGAGAGAAACCTGGCAAAGCCAGGCACTGGCAAGTGCATGCCAGCAGACCTTTGCAGGTCATGGGAACGCTGCCCAAGCAGGATTGCCTTGGGCCTGACAGGGTGCACGAAACACCTTTTTTTGAACACACTGTGCCGTTGGAAGACGAGCCCTCAAATGAGGGAGGAGTGTGTGCATGCACCTGTTGATCCCATGGGCGCAGTGCAGCATGGCACACCGAACCACATCTATGCACAGGATATTCACAAACACGGGGTGTAACGGCACTGAAGCTTTGGGTGTGTTCACAGGGCGGGCCGCTGCACCGCACGATATCGGCGCCGCCGCTGGCGAGTGCCCTGCTGCAGCAGCGGAGCATGAAGGAGTCCCTCTTCGACTTCACCAGCATCTTTGACGGGGATGTGCTTGCCGACTCGCCGCCGCCGCAGCACAAGCGGCCGCCCGCCGTCTGCAACATCCACGCCACCTCAGCCTCCGACGTGAGCTTCTCTCTCATCACTGACATGCACACTCTGTGAAGAGAAACTTGACAGTGAAAGTTCACAAACGCCCTGGACCATCCCTTCTTGGAATGTATCATATGGGGACCCTTGCATGTGGGCTACCAGGCGTGTGATGCGTACAAGGAACTGCTCTGCGTCTTGCCGCTTGAGGACTTGCAGATGGCTTCTGTTTTGGCAGGCTTCTCGTGAGTGGTCCTCTGCATGAGTTCATTTGCAGGTGCTGTGGGTCAGCTGCCTAGCGATGCCACCTTGGCTTGTAGTTGTGTCCTTAGATCTGCACTCTTTTAAGCTTTTGTCCAGGGATGTCGGCCCTGAAAGATTCTGATGATGAAACAGGTGTTGCTGGAGCTGCCGGGCTTCTGCGGGCTGTACGACGACGACCACATAATGCGCGCCATGATCGTCGAGCTGGCCGGCACCGCGCCGCAGCCGCCGCAGCAGCCGCAACACCGGCGCTACGGCAGCGCACACCCCACCTGCTGGGATCATCACATGCACGCCATGGACTCGCAGGTGCGCGCACCTGCTGCCTGGCTGATGCATCCCTTTACTTGCCTTGACAGGAGGGCCTTGGCATACAATCCTTTCATTGCGCAGCACCGGCCGTATAATATCAATAAATTCTATCTGTACCCCTTGTGCCCGTTGAGAATTTTGAAAGCTGTTGGTTTGACACAAAGGCTGTAAACAAATGCGGTTTCCTGAGCAATTCCCGTGCTCGGTGGTGACAGTGTATCTCTAAAGCATTGCACTTTGACATTGTTGCAGACATTGTGGCTCTGACACAGCGCAGATGTAATGCTGACGTGGCATGCGCACAGGTGGCACGCGATGCGCACACGCTGACATCAGCGCACAGCGCGCCGCATCGTCACACGCCGCCGCTATCGCCGGCCGGGCCGCTGCCGCTCGACGCGCTCCTAGGATATTCTGGGACGTCCGGTGAGTATCATCTCAACCTCCCAGAAAGCGCACTTCAGTTGCCATGCATGTTGAAATCACACCAAGACAGGACGACAGGGTCTAAGGCATGCAAACTGCTGCAAGCGCCAGGAAGGGCGAAAGAGCTGCATTGCCTGTGTATCTGTAGTGGTTTGGCAAGACCACCATCACCCAGTCCAGAGGAAGCTGCATCCATCTGCTACCCAGGTCTGCTTTTCTCATAGACCTGGAGCTGGTCTGAGGTCCGCAATGATGGGTGTGATGAAGCTTGCTCAACGTGCAAGACGTGCTGGCTGCAGGTGAGTCATCGCCGCAGCACAGCGGGCCCAGCATGGCGGCATGCGGCAGTTCGGCGTCCGGTCGCGGAAGTGCGAGTCTTCATACGCAGCCGCACTCGCCGCCGCTGCCGCAATTCCCCAGCTTTGGGGATGACCTCAACTACCTGCAGGTGCACAATGGGAACTTTTTAAATTTGAATTTCAAATTGAATCCCAGATTTGCTGCACTCTTGAAACTGTCGTCCATATGGGCGACGGCCTCACCCACCTGCAGGTGCACCCTGGGGAAACACCAACGTTTGAATTCAGTATTTGCTCCATTCAATTTGTTTTGAATCTCGTATTCGAATGATCGTCCGTATGACCAATGAGGTCAATTATCTGCAAGTGCGCATGAGCAGTATCACCGATCGAATTCAACGTCTCCAAGACTGAAATTCACTTTCACGCCTTTCCGGTGGTTTCCTGAGTCCTGAAATTCGACAGCTGAGGAGATTGAATGTGATTCCTGCAGGATGCGCGGTTTGGCTGGCACGACAAGCACATCCTGTCGCCGCCGGAGCACCCCTACTTCTCCCTGGAAGCCTACTCCACCCACAAGCACCGCAGCATGGTGACTAAACCTCCCCTGCCTGCACACATACCCACCCCTGCCCTGCAAATTACACAAATATGCATTCCTGACAGCCGTGCCAACCAGGCAGCGAAGCTCTTGTAGCAAACTGTCAGATGAGAAGTAATGATGCAAGCAGCAACCGCGGTAGATCCAGCGTTCAACTTGTTGCTCTCTTCAACGGCCATACAGAGATTCAAATGCATGACATGTTCTGCAGCTCTGAGCAGCCAGGGAAAGGGGGCCAGTACATCTTGGGAGGAACTACTTGGGGAGAGTGCTGAGTGGTGTGTTATTACTGGGGCTGCAGGATGGGAGGGGGAAGCAGCAGCACCAGTCAGGGGCCTACATGGGGCACCTGGAGCCAGCCCCTCTGTCCCCAGACACCCTCATGCACCCCGCTGACAGCGACTCCAGGTCAGCACCCTTTCATTACCCTTTCAAACACCCTGCCTCAGAGGCTGAAATAGTAAATTATATTGCTACAATTCAGAGACCTGATGGAGCCACCTGACCTGAGGCTCATTGATGCCCACGAAAAACAACGTGGGGAGTTGAGGAAATACAAGAGTTGCATGCATTTGTATCCCCATGGCTGCATTCCAGACCTGAGTAAGTTGTCATGTGGTGAATGTTTGTGAAGGCTGCCAAATTTTAGCCTCTGCTCTAGACCAGAGGGGAATTGGTAGAATGCTGTTCGACAATGAATTTGGCTCCTATTCACAGATGTACAGCAGAGAGCAGAGGGCAAAGTCTGACTGCTGCTGTTACTCGTGTCTGACAGTACAGCTGTCTGACATTACAGGAGGTGGAGTCCCTTATCGGAGCAGACTCAAACCTTCCGCCACTGCTGAGGCCAGAAGCCATACAGTACCGCCAGCTCTTTGCAGCAGAGTTGAAAACCTGCAGCAAACAGCCATGCACCGCATGCAAGCCATCACATCACAGCAGCTGGTAAAGGAAGGCAATAAAAATGTCCGGCCAGCTGCGCTAGTGCATTGGCGGTGTCTGACAGGCGGTTGAAACTGCAGGTCAGACACCAAGCTGGAGATGTCAAATCTATCTATGTGTCATAAGCAGTTCTCCTTGGATGTCCGATGCAACAGCCTCTTTCTGGGCAATCAAGAGAATGCCTCTTTCGACTGCATTGCAGCAGAGAACGCATGCACAAAGGGTAGCTAACAGGCGGGGCCAAGCCTCAAGACCTCTGCAGCTTGGCACTGACTGTGTTACCAACTTCAAGACGGCAACTGTCATGCTCAAGAGTTTCACTGCTCGATTTTCGCTTGCTTTTGCTCTATATATACAGTGTAGATGGGTTGTACTCAAGATAAATAAGGAGGTTCAGCACTCTGTAGATTAGGACATTCCAGGGCAGCTTTGCAATAGGTGGCATCCTGGCCAGCATGACACCTTTGGCTGTCGCAAAACGGATATAGGAAGCAGAACAAGATGCGAGGAATCTAGGTTGAACTCAAGAAGAAAGAACCTGAGAACTGGGGAAGGTACCGCACTCAAGACAGGGTAACACTTTTCAAGATTATTCTGAACTGCATTTGAACTCAAAACTGAGTCACTCAATGTTCGATGAATGTGAGATTCAAGAATGAGAAATCTGTGCCTGAGTACATATTGTGGATGAATGCAAGACTTGACTTTTGACCTGCACATGCGAGAAATGTAACTAGAAAGAAATCACCAGGCGATTTGAGCAGGTGTGATTTTACTGTGATTGCCATTGTGATCTTGGTATTGGCGGAGATCTTTCTGGAGCCATGTAGACAAAATCACAGACCAGTCTGAGGTCTTCAAGAGAATACTTGTAACTGCCCAAGTACTCTACCTGGTGATTTTTCAGAATAGAATGTCCTGCACACATCAATTCTAGGAATTGTGCATACTGCAAATCAAAAAGGGTGTGGCATAATTTGTGGCCCACTCTCTTTGCAATCATGGCATCTGTACCACCAGAGAGACACTTGCATGACATCCCAATGGTGCCTCCATAATTCTATATAGCTGGCAGGGGTGATTCAAAACCTCTACAGATCTCACAGCTGTAGATCAATTGTGCCACACTGAGTGAGCGACAGCTTCGACAGCTTTGGGCATCCCTGGCAGGCAAGAGAGTGCTCTGCTGACTGATATTCACCCTGACAGGCTGGAGTGAGTCCCTTTAAAACACTGGCCTCAAGGTGTAGGTCTGCAAGTCAACCTTGGCCTCAAGGTGTTCTGTGAAGCTCCCACTTGAGACTTGTTTGGGCCCATCTTGGTAGCCCCAAACAGCCCCCAAGCCAGCCTCCAGCCCAGTCTATTAGAGGCCTGTACATGTCTGTTGGGGCCAGTTTGGGCAATCTTTCATTATACAGAGCTTGGTTCCAAGAGGCTGCGGTGGCAATTTGGGTCAGGCATGCAACTGGTGTTCTGCCTCTTCTTTTACTTCCTCCTCGATCTCTTCCACAATGTGCAGGTTCTTGATGTAGGCCGGAATGTTGTGCCTGCGGCAACGTGCACCAATTTCTCATGAACTAGCAGTCTCAGGCGTTGGCAATTGCCTACAAGTTGTAGAGAGCCATTGCAAGAGAAATTCCCTTACTTCAGTCCCATTATATGAACTGTACCAAATCTGGATAATTGGCAATTGATCGAAGTATAACTTGCATTAAATTTCCCTAATGCATTGCCAAGAACTGATGAGTCACGAAGGAAGCACCTCATCGGGTTGAGGACGACAGGATCGTCTGGCGCCGCTTCTCGGGGCCACTCCCACCACTTGCGGAATGTTGCCAGCTTCCAGCAAGGCGACAGGGTGTGCGGCTTATACTTGCCGTACGTCTTCTCGCCCCACAAGTAGATGGCGCCGGCAAGAGCCGATGCTGCAATCGCCGAGGGTACTATGTAGTACCACTGACGTGTGTGATACACCATATTGGCTCACATCACGTTGCACGAGAGTATATGGAATCCCATCTTGGGCCTGGCTGCTCCAGCGAGCTTATGCTTTGTTGTTGCCCAAAATAGAACCCTGAAATAACTGGATAGGGTTTTTGAACTTGAAAACAAACACCTCTGCTTCCAGCACAGAAATTTCTCTCTCGAAAAATTCTTTCTCAGGATCTCAGCACCTGTGTTGTGGTGTATATCTCAGAGTATCATCGCTTGGGCCAGCCGGGGACAGCTCAACTTTGGATCTTCCATCCGAAGTGCATGTCTTTCGGCAGGATCCTGCAAAGAAACAGATCGGTGCACATCGCCATTACAATAGCGTGAGTGATACGAATTTTTCGGTGTAAACTCAGAAAACACGCATTTCGCGTGGCAGCCTTGAGACTAGTGATCTTATTCGTGCAGGGTGGGCATCACCAGTGGAGTGTACCTGTTTCAACCACCACTTCGACTTTACTGGCAAGAACAAGCAGCAACACAGGAGGAAGCTGCCAGAAAAGCATGCACAAGTGACCTTTCGACAGGGAGCACTCCCAACCCTCTGTCTGGAGCCCAGCCACAGCCCAAGGAATAGAGGCAGGAGTAGAAATTATCTATTAGTGGACTATGGATATCTGCATGTGATCTTTAGGAAGAGCAGCCAAATGGAAAGGAAGTGCTGAGCTGGAATAGCAGGGCAAGAAGCAATCTGGGAACCCACATGGAAATTAAACACTCAATTGTGGATCGCACTACCTTGGCAGTTGCTTATTGATATGGAGGAGTTCGCTTGGTAGACTGTCAGACAAGGCAGTAATGTGCGGACAAATCATCAGCACTCCTCAAGATCCAGTTTGGCAAATCCGCTTCTTGACCGGCTGGTTGATGATGACCTGAAGGGCATGCAATTCCTTTGAAGACTTGGCAGACTTTGACTCTTTTTTTGATTTGGCACCAGCCATGGGCTTGTGAACGCATGCCATCAAAGGGGTCTGGCAATGGCCTGTGTGGTGCACTGTAGCGCTGCTAGCATGCTCTAGCGCTGCGCAGTGATTACTGCTTCAAGCGGAATTTCCAGTGGTAATTTTGTGTTCGATGCATTCTGGGGGTTGCAGACCGCATCTTGCCTGCACAAAAGTGTCCATCCGTGTCTTCAGTATCTGGAGAGTGTAATGATCTCGAGGGCTGTGCTGAAAGTAAACAGAAGGGTGTTGCTTGTGATGCAACTGGCAACTTCCTCGAGATAAGAAGCTAGACATTCCTCCTGCCACGTTCACGTCCAGAAAGCTGGTGGAAAGAAAATTGTTACGAGCAAAAAATCTCTGAATGCTGCTGATCACTTGAGCAAACTTAAAATTTTAGCATCGGTATAGAAAGTTAGTCCCGATGTTGACGCGTAATAATTTTCTGGCTTCAGATGCTATCTCCCACTCACTCAGAACTCCCTCAAAGCTACACGTATGCCCATCTCGTTCAGTGAGACAGACAATCTCAGCAACTGTAGATGCTTTTGCCCCCACAAAGGCATCTCGGGACACAAGAGAGCTAGGAAAATCCGGTGAGATCATCGTCCGGCATGTCTTTGCAAGCGCTCGGCAGGACTTCGTGTTCTGTTTATAGATCGTGCCATTGAAGCCTTGTAATTAATTGAAGATGGTGAGCAGGACTAGAAGTGACATCAATTGGCGTTGGGGCTTGGAGCTGGGGCGATAGAACAGGTACAGTCCTCCTGCTTCCTGTGTTTATGACGTGTCTGCTCTTGGTGAAATAGTATTTTTGTATACACATTCATGAGAATGGTTGGATTTCACATGATCTCAATCCCAGCTTTGCAGGCTACTGGGGTTACAACAGCTATGGCAATTATGGGTCTGATGAGAACAGGTAATTGCTTCTCCTTTTGCAAGTATGGTGATCGTCCATCAATCTTTTAAATATCCAGCCTCTATCAGATATGTTTATGCATGACTTTCTTGTGGAGTAAAGACAATTGCTGCACTGCACTAGGGCTGCGTTTGATGCGCTCATCGACAGCGGCATTGGGTTCATCGACACTGCAGAAGGTGAGAAATGTCTCCAGACAATTTCCCCCTCTGAAACAGCTCATCCACCTATGAAGCTGCTTCCAAGCCTGAGTTCAAGGCTTGGAAGCAGCTTAAGTGCTGTTATCAGGAGCATATTCAGGAGCATATGGAGTCATTCGCTGCATGCCTGCCTTCGCATGAAGGCGTGGAGAGCAGTGTCAGACAACGTGCCAAAATGAACATCCATGTGGCTGGGTGCAGTGTACGGATTTGGGAAATCCGAGGAGCTGACTGGGGATTTCATGCGGCGGAAGGGTGCCTCCCCAGTCATTGCCACCAAGTTTGCACCCCTCCCCTGGAGATTCACATCAGGCTCAGTTGTCAGCGCTTGCGAGGTGAGCACTCCTTCTGCAAAAATGTCTTGCAGCCTGCTATTGAGCCGTGCCGTATTCTTTCAGTCTGTGAGCGCTTCAGTTGCTGCCATATAAAAAGCTTTTCGTCTGGCAGCATTTGAGTCTCTGCCTACAGAGAAACTTGCCATGGTATTGCCCTTGCTCATGCCCTCAGCTGACAAGCGCCACTGCAGCACGCCCCAGCACATTATTGAAAGCTGCATCATGAGTTTTCTGGCTTTTGTGCAGGCCAGCCTGAAGAGGCTGCAGGTGCCCTCGGTGGGTCTATACATGATCCACTGGCCGGGCTTTGCGCTGCAGTCCCTGGCGAACGATGCCTTTGTGGAGGGACTGGCGAGGGTGAAACAAGCCGGTTTGGCACAGGCTGTGGGAGTGTCGAACTTTAGAGAGGATCGGCTGCGACGAGCGCACCAACTCCTGCAGGTGCGGAAGAAGAATTTGTGTGTAAGTGCATGGGTGATCTCAGCATTAGTAAGTCGCAGCCATGCGTCACTAACTCATATGTAAATTTGTATCTTTCTTTGCTGTGCAGAGCATGGGATTTGGTGTTGGCAAAGTGTTGATGTTGCTAGCCCCTTGCAAAAGTGTCACAGGAAGTTCTTCAGGTTTTCATTGAGTATCAGTTAAAGTGCTTCTGGACACCTGGAGATTTTGTTGTGACACTTGCTTGTGGGGAAAGAATGCTCGAGAGGTGAGCTTCACTTGGATTGCTTTGCGTGCAGGACAAGGGAGTGGTGCTAGCAAGCAACCAGGTGCAGTACAGTTTATTGTACCGAGCCCCAGAGAAGAACGGCGTGCTTCGCGCATGCAACGAGTTGGGCATCACATTGATCGCTTACTCACCCCTGGCCCAGGGCCTGCTCACAGGTATGCCTTATTACCATGCAGCTCAAAGTAGATAGCATCTCATTACACCCCTCTCCAGAGAGCATTCCTGGTATTATCTGTGCTTGCCATGAGGCCATATGCACTATCAAATCTCAACTTCTGCTTAGGAAGCGTCTGCATTAACTAGGGATGTTCCCTTGAGATTTTTTCTGTGCTTGCCGTGAGGGCATGCCGTGAGGGCATGACGTTCCGACATTTCAATTAATCCTTATAAACTTGGTGCATACATGAAATTCAGTGCGAGCACTGAGGTAGGAAGGACGAGGTAGGAAGGACGGGGTGTTTTGCTGTGTAAAGAGAAACGCATCGCCAATACAAGAGTTTCCTGGCCAAGGAGCACTCTCTTTATATTACACCAACTAGAAAGCGGCCGCAAAAACTTGGGAGGGGTTCTTGAGAATATCCCTGCTTGTCATGCAGGCAAGTACAGCCCAGGGAACAAGCCTGGCGGTCCCAGGTCCGGCATCTTTACAGAGGAGAGGCTGCGGGGAGTGCAGCCTCTGATTGGGCTGATGCGCGACATTGGCAGCGGCCACGGGGGCAAATCACCGGCGCAGGTGGCCATCAATTGGACCATCTGCAAAGGGGTGCTGCCCATTCCAGGTGGGTGCATTTTCTCTTTCTCATATCGACAAATTCATGATTGTATTATATAGATATTGTACTGAGGTGCTTGGCAGTCTCCCAAGATTACAGCATGCACAGTGGAGCCCTATACCACAGCGGTAGATCCCGGCGCTCGGAAGGTACAGATTGTGGGTCCAATACTATCCTGGGATGTCCTTTTATTTCTGAAGCCTGACTGGCGGGAGGCGGTATCATTCCTGCGTACTGTGCCCACGGTTGATTGATCCTTGCTTGGAGCTGGCGTGTGAATCAGGGGTGTGCATGAGGCATCGAGCTCCTGCAGCTTGTCTGTACATGCACTCTGCTTCTGGCAGGAAAAGAGTGTGTTAATAATATTGGCAGCATAGAGAAAGTAGGAGCTGCGCAGCGATACAGAACATTCCCAATTCACGATTGAGAGGGACATCGTGGGGAAGATAAAATGCAAGGGGACATTATAGGAGGCTGACCATTTCTTGTTGTGCAGGCGCAAAGAATGCGCGGCAGGCGGCAGAGGTTGCTGGAGCCATGGGCTGGTGAGCACTCCGCCTGCTTTGGCGCCAGTCATGTCGCTTGGCAGAACGTCTTCGTCTCCTCTTTGCCCCGTACTTAGACTGCTTTGTCGCCGTTGGACCACAAGGAGAATAACTTGCAGCTGCTCTTTATTGGGTGCCCTGACCTGCTAAGCCACCAACTGAGCCACCAACAGCCTCTTGAGGTTCTGGTAATAAATTAGAATGAAGAGCAAGTGCTTGCAAGGACAATGTGTGACATTAGCAGCATTTCAAATTTCTTTGTTTGCAATGCAGGCGGCTAACTACAGATGAAATGGCAGCGTTGGACAGCGCCAGCAGCCGGTCAGCTGCTGAGTTGTTTGGAGCTCCGTTCGAGACATGGTGAACGAAGATGTGTTCCTTGTGTCGCTTGAGTCACTTCATGAGTACATGTATGATTATTGTAACAACTTTTGAAGATCCTGAGTTTCAATTCTGGTGCGTTTGTATAGCAAATGTTGCCTGGAAGAAACGCATGGTAGAGAAACAATTAGTTGGTAGCAATTTTTCCAGCATTTTTTCAAGGCTGCTGGCAGCTCAGTTGCCAAAGTAAAGTTTTTCTTGGAGGAGTTCAGAACGTTCTGTAAGAGTTTGATTCATGCGGCAAGTCAATATCATAGCACAATGTCATCGGGCATCCTGTTTCCTCTTCTGTCCTTGCTTCTCCTTCTTCTTTTCCCGTTTCACTTCTTTCTCAGGAGCCTTCGCTTGCACTGTGCCAACAGCGACTGGTATCCCCTTGTCAACCTGGCAAACAAAGGAAGTCTCACCACCTCACTTTAATTTGCAATAAAATGTTCTAGAACATCTTCTTGCTTGCGTTCGGTTAAGCGTTGCATTTCCTGGCAAAGCCAGGATGAGCAGTTATGAAAGAGTGCAGTCCAGCCTCCTCTCACCTCTGACAAAGCAGATTTTCCTGGTTGTAGCTGAAATGTACTCTCCAGAACATGCGCAGTGAAGGGCTCCAGGGAAGGCCTCTGTGCTGATGGGTAGCTGTCAGCTAGTTGAGCTATGTCTGTTCCCTGACTCCTGCAATATGCCCAAAGGTCAGACACAGTGACAGGGCGCGGGATCTGCTTGCAATTAACATCCTTACAATGGAGCAACCGACGATTTCCCGTACATAATATCTATTTTTTGTTTTGAAAAACATAGAATACAGATCACTGTATCTGGCCAGCTTCCATGGACAGAGTTTCATGCTTGCCTCCAAAGCGTGGTGTCGCCAGGAACTCCTTTTAAATAATTTGTCGGCACAAGAGCTGTTTGCGAGAACTTGTAAAGTCTCATGAGCTGAAAATACTCCATGAGATCGCTTCCCGCCCAGGCCTCATCCCGATTTCCTGCAACCGTGTGATGTCAACATCAATAACAAGTCTTCTTCGGCACGATGATGACAGAATTGACAGATCGATTTAGATTTGAGTACTGAGAGTAAAGCTTGGATTCTCACTTTCGCCTGGTTGTAATAGTACAAAAGGCGAGGACATCGCTATCGCAGATGCAAATTATGGTGAACAATCATTTGCAGCTAATGTCACTCCGAATACGGTGCTTCGATTGCCCAGTATTGTAAAATGTCCAGATGCACCGCCTTAAAAGCTGCTAGGATCCATCATTGCGAATAATTCATTGGCCATTTTGCCAACCAAGCTCTTGACAACCTAAGGGTCGGTGGCAGAATAAGCAAGCCCTTTGAGGGTACAACAACCTTATAGACGCAGTGTCCTGCCGAGTGTCCAGGATGGCGCTGTGAATATTTGGTCACACCTCAAATAAAAAAGCCATTCTGTCTGTTCACGCTATAACATGTTCGTTGAAATTGTGAGGATTTCCTGATTTGGTGTTTGGCGGCCTCACCGTGGCCGGCCCTCTTCAATCATTTCCTGGCGATCTCTGCAGCCGATATCGATAGATCAAGGGGTGGACCAGAGATCCTCCATATTTAGGTGAAGCAGATAACATTCACTGCTATGTCCGCCGATAACGGGGCCGCCCTGCCTCTCATCGAGGAAGAAGAAGGGATCCGTCAGTATGGGGATATCGAGGCCAGCGATCGGCGAAGAAGGAAGGACATCGACAGGCAGAGCGCAAGAGCGGTCAAGGGCGGAGCCACGAGAGGTAGGACATTGCCCCTCTCGCCCTGCATGGTCGAGCCATAAGCATCGCAGGAAATATAGGCAGGCAGTATCTGCAATGCCCACTCTGCATTGGCCTTCCTATGTCTCTTCACTGCCCAGAAAAGCGATTGCTGCATAGAAATATACATCATTGACAGCAAGATGCTTTTGATCGTTAACTTCCAATCCAGATCTGCAGATCTTGCAAGTGTACTGCTTCCCACTGCTTGGCCTAGCCAGCACGTTCTCTGCCCCCACATCGATTCCAAATATCAAGAAAACTGCGCTTCAGTCGTCGACAGAATCTACGAAATTGCAATGATCCCTGCTTGTATTGTCAGGCTCCTACAGGAAGCTCGCGCTGGCAGCTACAATGCTGGCCACGGTGGGCGTTGCCTTTGCGCTGCTGATCACTGCAGTTGAGCTCTCCAAGGAGGATGACACCCCCACCTATGACCTGGGCCTGGACCGCAGCAGCCCCCAGTATCTGCTCTTCCTTGCGGTGAGTCCCTGGTTGCCCTCTATTTCTCATGCTGTTACCTCGCCCATGCATCTGCTCTGCAGCAATTGGGGATGCCTGCATCATCCTTGCCGGCGTGGTAAGCATGCACATGAATTAGAATTAACACGTGGCACCCCCGAATGATGCTTGCCAGGGGCTGAACCTGCTAGCTGCGTCACCCTTGAAGCCTGCACCTGCACCCTGACGTGGTCCTGACATTCTGGCCGGGCTGCTCCACAAAGCGCCGGCACATCACCATCACAGATTCTTCTCTTAACCATGTATCGCGACCAAGCGTGGGGTGTGCGAAAGAGCTCCGGCTTACCACCATTGCAGCCTCTTCTCCTGCCCATGCCTTGTCACGCAGTGCCTTTTTGGGTGGTCTCTTCCTTAGAGCGCCGGCTTATAAACAGTGCAGACTCTTCTCTTCATTAGTCTTTGTTTGTCAATGCTGACATGCTGGGTGTGTGCCTGTGTGACACAGAGCGCCGGCAAGCTGCTGCCCGGGGAGGTGCATGCGACACTGCCGGAGGACGCCATGGGCCCCGGGCGGCTGATAATAATCGGGGATGTGCACGGTTGCGTCAAGGAGCTGAAGGAGCTGCTGGAGGAGGCTGAGTATGTGGAGGGGGAGGACACTGTCGTGCTTGTGGGGGACCTGGTGGACAAGGGCCCCTACCCACTGGAGGTGAGTCACCGTGCTGCGCCAAGAATGCGCTGAAATATGCAAAAATTACCGAAATGTTCAGAAGGTTGCAACGACGGCGCAGCTCTGGGCCTCCACGGTGCCATTTTTGGGATTAGGTGGATACTTAATGGAGAGCAGTACAAATGCAAAATGAACTGCTCTTTACACCAGATAATCTGGGGAAAGCACCGGTGGGGGCAAATTGCATCGGATAGTCAGCACTGATCAGCAGGAGAACTTTGACCATCTCCATTCGACAGATCAGGAGGAATCATTTGCACTGCTGAATTAGATCCTCAACGAACTGCTGATTTGCGCTCAGTCTAAACATTTCTCTCGGGCATATTCATCTATCTGTGAATTTTAATGTTGTTTTATCAAACCCACCCCCAAGCCTCCGATGTTGCAGCCCGATTTACACATGGGCAGGCCATAACACACTCCTCTGCCGGCTGCGCGCAGGTTCTGGCAGAGGCGCGGCGGCTCAAATTCCACTCGGTGCGCGGCAACCACGACGACGAGGCGCTGGCGGCCTACGAGGCGTTTGCGCGCGGCAAGCACGTGCCGGGTGGGAAGAAATGGGTTAAAGACTTGCCGGCGGCTGCCGCGCAGTGGCTGCACGCGCTGCCCTTCAGCCTCCGCATCCCCTCCTACGGCGTCACCGTCGTGCACGCCGGCATCGTGCCTGACGTGCGCCTCGGCTCATTTTTGAATAATTGCATATTTGTTTTCTCTGCCTTACAAGGGATGGTTTCTCTGCATAAAACGCTGCAGCCAAGCGCCGAGATGTGTGAATACAGGATGCAATTGCATGTGCAACCCCTCCTCCCGCCTCACCATTGTGCACGCCCGCAACGTGCCTGACGTGCGGCCCCCACCCATCAAGACTCCAAAATGACTGATTATTGAACACGATCTTTGTACCTTCTGCACTATCATTGTGCCTTCTTGTGGGGAAAACAGTGACGATGGCGCTGGTGACTTATGACGCCCCATACGACGCCCCCGAGCACGTTCTTTTCTCTTGCACTTGTAGTGGCACATGGTATGCGTTGATGAGTGCGTTGCCTGGGATGGAATCGCATTGCGGCCTTGGCAATTTTCTTCACGTGGGCAGTGACATAGGCCCACATCAATGCCCCCATGGAAAAAACCAGCAAGCCTCAATGCACATGACGTCGAGCATCTACTGCCCTGTCAACTCCCACTTTCCCTCACACAACATCAGCGCGCATACCGACGCAGCATGTCTTGCAAGGCCCTGCCGCCTGTTGTGGGGCATCTCAAATGTAGGTGCTCCGCACACAGGAATAGCGCAGGTGAAGAACATGCACAATATCTTGCAGCGCAGTGACGGCCACTGTAGGGCATTTCGGTGCAGGTGTTCCGCACAAGAGCACAACATATAGAATGTCTTGCAGTGCAGTAATGGCTGCTGTGGGGTTACTAACGCAGGTGCCCCTGGAGCGGCAGTCGCTGGGGAACATGTATCTGATGCGCGAGGTGGTGAACGGGACGAACGGGCGGTGGCGCGCCGAGGAGGCCAAATGCGACAGGGGCCATTTGGGACCCCCCTGGGCCGCAGTCTGGGTCGGGCCCGAACACATTTACTTTGGGCACGACCATCAGCGCGGCCTCCAGGTGTGGCAATTCAAGTCTGACATTTGAAAATTGAAAGATGAAAGATTTTGATTTTGATTTATTAGCACGTGCTGTTCCTGCTAGAGACAAGGTGGCGCCTGCAGACAAACCGTAGGGGCAAGCTCCAGGCGCGTGCCTCCGCATTTTTCAGCGCTTTATGCCTCTTTGTAGCACTGTTGTTTTCAGACTCAGAGGGTGCACACATCCAGCAATTGCGACAAGCTGCAGTCCGTGTAGAGTGACAGGAATTTCAAGGCTTTTCTGGTCGGCTATTTGGGGGACATTTTGGACATTGTTTTGGTGCTTGGTGGGCTATGCCACCAAAGTGAAATCTGCTACAAAGGCCTCAAGGATGCCCGTTTCCAGTCAGCAGCCTTGAGGTTGCCTGATATAAAATCTTGATAGCACCAGCAGCTTTTGTGTGCCCACCCACGTGGACCTGCATAAGTCCCTTCTGAGGCAAGCTTGTGCTTCTGAAGGACCTTGCGAGGGTCCACTTGAGGGAGCATGCATCTGTGGGATCATGCATCCATTTGAGGGGAAACTCTTTGTGCTCGACCTTTCATGCAGGCCATTGCAGCTCTGCATATCCAAGCTATTTTGAGTCCAATTTAGTGTTTGATTCTTTGCAGGAGCGGCCATACGCGACTGGGTTGGACACCGGGTGCTGCTATGGAGACAGGCTGACGGCTGCAGTGCTGCCAGCCCTCAAAGACTGGAAGGCCCTGGGCGATGCTTCCGGCGGGCGCCACCTGGACAAGCTTGGCGCCAAGATAATCTCTGTACCGGCTCATGAGAAGTATTATGATGTGGATCCCTGCGATTAGGGCGAAAAATCTGCAGGAGACGTGTGTACTTTATATCTGAATTGGAAGCAGTTCTAGCTCCCCTCAGGCAGCGGTGGGGCATCTACCTATAGCTGTAAGGAAGTAAAGCTCAGATAGAGAATTTATGCACCTCTCGAGCTGGTAAAAGTCCAGCTGGTTGGAAATTGGTCAGGCAGTAGATTTTTTCTTTTAGGTCTCCTTCGTGCCTCTGAACTGAAGAGCGTCCTTGTCGCTTGGAATTATTCAGGATTGATTTATCAGCAGGAGTATCAGAAGGCAAGAAACTGGCACCCAGCAACTCATCAAGCGATGCCTTTATGGTCAAGAGGCCTTGCAGATGAATGTCAAGACCAAAAGGCTCTTCAAGTTCCAGGAAGATGAGTACAATCAGTCAGAGCACAATGTAGGCTGCTTTCAAGATGCAATACTTACCTCTTTTGAGCCATACCTCGTGTAGGTCTGTCACCCGCAAAGTGAGGAGTATTTTGTCAGGAAGTGTGCATAGAAGCGAAATGCTTGTATGAGGCGGTGACAGGCACGCGCCTGACAGGCGCCTTGGTTGTGGAGTGGGGTCACTAGTATTGTCCTGATTCGGGAAGCTCCAAGATGCGAGTCTATTTGCTGGATCTCCATCTTGCCAATGCTCGGTACAGATCTAGTATTGTGCATGTGAGCAGATGCAAAATCACCTGACTGTGCCTCTGCAATATATTATTATTATTACACGCTTTTCCTGCTAGAAGCAAGGTGCATCTGCAGACAAGCTGCAGTAAAGGCTGCCAAAATCCTACCCCTTGATGGACTCGCCAGATCCAAGCAAGACCCAATCAACCGTGGGCACGGTGCTCAGTATAAAAACCGCCCCCTGCCAGCCGGGGCCTCTGCAATGCAATTGTCATATTTTCTACCTTTCTCAATCTTTGAAAATCATGCTATGAAGCCTCCTATGCTTTCAAACCATCAGACCGTTTTCACACTATGTCAATCCCTTGTTGACAGCACCAGTACAAATCCCATGTCCCTATGACTTAACCATACGCCCACATCTCAGTTTGACATTTGCCTAGAAATGACGAGGTAAGTCAAAACACCCCGATGTGGGCATGTTCATGTCAAGCAGTACAGCTCGCATTCCTACCAATCGTGGGCTTCAGGGTAATTGGCCAATCTGTTGCAGCGCCTCTGAAAAGGGTGTCAGTCTGAGGCCCAGCTCTGTTTCAAGCTTCCGGCTGGTCATGGATATGTCAGCGGGGGAGGCAACGCCCCGGTCGACACTGCTGGAGGGCGCAGAGACTATGGCATTGGGTGAGTAACCCCACACTTCTGCTACTTTTGCGGCCATGTCGACCCTGCTCAGCCTCTCCGGACCCCCCATATTATACACCCTGCACCCACATGCATGAGTACTCTCACAGTACTTATATTGACAGTGAAACAGCTTGTAACCACTGCAGCACAGCAGATATACAAGGGACTTGCAGCATGACAAGGTGGAAGTCTTGCCTACTTTTTCAGGCAAACTCATGTCCAGGCAACCTTGAGCAATCTTCATCAAGGGCAGGCAAATGCAGAGGTCACATCTGAGGAATTGAGCATGCCATCTTGCCAATAACAAGCCCTGGTCAACAGGATGCATGCCCACCTGCCAGACTGTGCAGTGCCAGGCTGCAGCAACCGCAGAACAACCGACACAATGTCATCCACAAAGACCGGGTTCCTGAACTCGTCGTTGAAGAAGCTGGTGGGAGTCCCCTCCCTTAGCTGTCGCGCGACAAACTGCAGGAACAGCGCTCGTGATACGGGTGTCGGGCTCTGCGGCCCGTAGATTATGCTGCTTCTGAGAATGACGCAATTCGGCCATCGCTCCTGCAGAACAAAATAGCGCCGTCTCTTAATCGGGCATTAAAGGTGTCATTCCCTTCTCAGAGCTAGGAAGGGGACTGGTGAGAAGTCCTGCTGGGTCCAGTAGAGCATGCCATTGTGCACGGCAGGTGAGACCTGGTTGACCAATAGATGAAGTCCTGCACAGATGTGGATTGCACTACGCACCTGTATCAGCTTCTCTGCCTCCAGCTTTGTTTTGCCGTAAGCGTTCACAGGGTTGCCGGCTTCCTCTTCTCTCCAATTACTTCTGCTACCATCGTACACCTGCGGTAGATAAGAGAACAGATGTCATTTGGTGGCAGACTTAGCGCTGTGCTGTGCTGTGCTGTGCTTGCCTCCAACTAAAAGCTCACAGCATGAGAATAGGAGTATGTTGCATATTTACAGGCAAGTCTGGGGTTGGAGATTCGACCGTATCTCTGCACCTGATCCGTCGAAAGATGGATGAAGAGAGGATGGCTTCCATGCTCTCCGGCATGCACAGGGAGCGCGTCAAGAAGCTTGCTTGGGACATTGACAGCCCTGCGAGCATTGGAAGTTACATTTTTCATTCCCCGACCAAGTACAGCCCAACAAATGCACAGCATAATGCGCATACCTTGCTGTGTCAGGGTCTTTTTCACAAGCTCCTGGAGATGAGATGGCTGCAGTGTTGATAATTGTGGACAGTGCTGGAAGACTGGAGATGCATTGCTCCAAGCCTTCCCCACTCACTAGGTCCACCTGCGCCAAATACAGAAGTCCGCTAGACTAGCGCCATGCAAGCCATGAGAGAATTGTGTCAGAGCATCAAGAGTCAGTGCTGCAGAAACCAAACAAAGCAAGGCAGACCTCCAACAGTTTTGAGATGTCTCACCCAATATGCTGTTACGTCTCCACTGAGAATTGGTGCTGCAGTACTGTGATGCGTAAATGCTACCTGCCAAGCAGAGAGGTGTTTAATTGTCTACCATCGATCAATGGGGACATGGATGTCAAGGAAGGGCTCCTTGCAAAAGTTGAATACCTGAAAGTTTGCTTTTGCCAACGCCTGCACAAGAAACTGTCCGAGGTATCCAGATCCCCCAGTTACCAATACAACAGGCTTCCCTGATGAAGCCATCTTTATCGTGCTCACAACATTTACCAGTTCAATCGTGCCCACGTGTGAGGACTCCCAGCAAATTCTATAGAAGCTATACTACACTGATCCTTCGACTATTACCTTACGCATTTGAAATCTTGCGAGAGCCACTTTTAAGAGTTGCTACTGATCTCAGTAGATTTCTGTGAAGCTGAGGTGATAAGGTATTGCAACAAAAATTGAAGAAGACAGCCCTCAGCGTCTGAGAGCCTGTGTTTATCGCTTGCGATTGTTTGTCACATTGAATTCACCCTAATGATCTTCGTTTGAAAGAAATGTTCACCTACATAGCTGTTGTGACAAGGTTTTGTAGCTGTGTCTGTATGTGTGATTTCCCTCGAGTCAGTAGGGTTCAAGGGCTTCAAACCTGCAAATTTTTTTGTTTAGAATTTCCTTGCTCAGGCCCCACATTTTTAGCTCTGAGCTCCTCAGCATACTGAGAATCTTTCTTCTCAAGAGATTACAAGTAATGTAACTTGCCAGCGTGTGCATGCAAGGGGCGCACGGATTATTTTATCCCGCGATCGCGAGCTTGCAAGTTGAGGTGATCCCAAGTACTCAATAGGCTGCCGTCATCACGTGGTCATGCCAAGTGGCACATGTCATGTACACAGCTCCCGCGCATGATCTCATGTCCCACCCATAAGTCATGAATAGGGTCATTATCAACCTTATGCAACACATGCAATAACCCTAGCAACAATTTGCACCATCCAGAAGCCCTTCCATTTTATGGCCAGCAAAGTTCTGGGCCACCTGATGCTTGGCTATGCTAGATTGAACCCTTCTGCATTTATTCATACAAGTACAGGTGCAGCTTTCCCTAGGGACTGCACCAACGGGATCCACAGTGTCACTTAAAGTAACACACATTGATGGGGCATATATGCTGTTCTGAAGTGCTGTCTGGTAAGTGCCTTATTGTGATACATGCTGTTCCAAGGGCGCCAGATATCACAGCAGTGTCAGCAGCCTCCCGGACATGCAGGTCCCCTGCCAGCTCCTCACCCGTAGGGATTGTCAAACTGCAAAACAAAGCGAAAGTTCCGTCAGTAACCTCCTTGCATATCAACCACTTCATGAACTACCGCAGCAATGAAAAGTCTTATCAGCACTGAAACCCTGTGCTGATTGGCTGGACGCACTTGTTCTCCAATTTAAGCGCTAGCATTAGAAAGATTACAGGGCTTGCCACTGGCACCAATGGAACCGAAGTGCATCGCAGACAGCCAATAACACAGAACACTTGTGCTTCCTTGCAGGAGATGAGGGCTGCAGATCTCGAGAAAGGGCCACAGCATCTCAACAAAACATGAACGCTTATGGTGCTTCCCTACAACAAGAGTGAAAGGGGAAAGAAGGGGAAAAGGACGCCAGTGGCACCTGCTTGACGAGTGAGGGGATGTCCAGGGAGAGTGCATCCTCCAGCGCCTTCACATCCTTCTCCTTGAGCTTGGGGAAGGTGGACAGGTCATAGCCGCCCAGGATATCCCGGTACCTGTTCACGTCCGGAAAGTCCCCTGCAACACGCATGACAACATGTTAGACACAGCTTCCTCCACTCTCCAGGCATCGCCGATCGCCCCTTTCCTTGCCATCCTGCTGGTGAACTGCCAATGCCAATCAAATTTCTCAAAAGCATGACAGCTCTGAAGAACTTGGAGGATTGGAGACACAGCAGAAACCCTCCAAAAATCTACATTACAAGCTTCATGACTGCATGCTCATCAAGATAAGCAGGTGGCAAGGAGCCAGAAAAAGAAATGTATGGGGCTGCAGGTGAGCACCTGCCGGCAGGTGGTGCTCGCGTTGCACATGGGCAAAGTGGGTGGGCAGGTCGCGCAGAAGCTTCTCCTGCGCCTTCTGCTTGCCCATCATGGCCGGCATCTGCTTGCGCAGGTGGCCGATGATGAGCGTGTGGATCTTCGCCGCGCGCACCCGCTTCACAAACTCATTAACCTGCCGTCACCAAGCTCTATTCACGAACGGCAGGCATGCCCACACAGCAATATTACATTAATCACCATTCAACCCTCGATGGATTCCTCTCTTGCTAGGCAGCGCGTGTGACTCCTTTGGTGCAGAGGACTTGTGGCAAGTTTGCTTTCGGCTTTGTTTCTTGATCTCAGATCCCAGTAAGAGGTCACCAGAGCTCGATCCACAGCAGTGGCTGCAACAAAGATGAAGCATTCAAGGGCCCCTTCACACCCCAAGATCTGCATCAGAAGAGCTGCACGCACATTGTTGCGAGAATCTGCAAATACAGGTATCAAATATGCACCTTGCGGTCGCATGCGCGCTGGGGGATGTCAAAGAGGTCCTGCAGCAGGTCGGCCTGCTCCTTCTCAAACAGCTCCAGGCCGGCCGGGTTGAGGTCCGTACGGATGGGCTTGTCAGCGTTGAAGGAGCCAATGTACACCTTGCACACCTGCAAGACAAGCCTTCATTCTGTCAGAAAGTGACTTTTGGAGAGCCCTTGGTGTGGCATACGATACAAAAATATGCAGACGGCAACTAATTAAACCTCGGTGTCCCTCTCTCAAGCTGGGCAGACACTAGGACCGGCCGCCGGATAATTCAAGGCCTCTCCCAAATAGAGGGACAAACCAAACAGCAGTTCCGAGTCTCAAGATTGTCCTCAAGAAAAACCAAACAGAGTGAGGCCATGCCCTCCAAGTTGAAAAACTTCCCAAAAGGCTTCCTTCCTGTTACGTTGTAGTTAAGACTTTGAAAAGCCTCAGCAAGGGAGAAAACGGCCCAACCAGCAGATCAGAGCAAGGGCAAGTATACATATAAATTGATTGGTCTGTCAGAAGAATGCTGGCCCTACCTCTGGGGATTTGAAGACTTTGCCGAGGGACCACATGAGGGCGCCGTAGACGCGCATGAGCTGCTGCATGTCCACCTGATCAGCCTTGTTCAGCACCACTCTCACCTTGTCATCGTGGCCCTTCAGTGACTGGATCACCTGCGCTCACATCCATGCACACAACCCACCTCAGCATTAATTATAACAATTATTGTTATTATTACACGCTTTTCTGCCAGAGGTAAGGTGCGTCTGCAGACAAACTGCATGTAAAGGCTGCCACAGATTCTACCCTTTGATGGACTCGCCAGATCCAAAACAGACCCAATCAACCGTGGGCACGGTGCTCAGTATTTATATACATTCAAAATCTCAGCAACCCTCTCCTGCCGGTCTGTCAAACGATGAGTGATTTGACAGACGTGATCTAGATGATCTGAATTTCATTTAGCATGCAGCCTTCCTGCAATGCTCTTTTGCTCAAATTGCCGGGGCACTTCAAGTCAAGTCTTTGCTAAGCATGCAGCCTCCTTGCGCACCTATCTGTTCAATATGCCAATGGGTTGTCAGTTGACAGGCATGATGCAGAACATCCTTATGCATTACGACTGCATTACGACTGCTTTGGGATCATTGAGGGCTCATGATTCTGCGCCATATAGTTGCACAGCCTTTGCTTCTATCTTCTAGCGGCATTCAAGAGAGACTATGAGTTCTCAACAGAGGCTGGGTTGAAGTACTTCCTCTTAGGGGTGTTCTTGTCAGGCCTGTTGCTCTTCGGTTGCTCATTGATTTACGGGTTCACAGGAGTGAT